>Ga0123356_10001573_pt1 | contig 25106 bp, 10 predicted proteins | sample TergutEmb28metaG_2_FD_92546 | JGI IMG/M metagenome (GOLD analysis project Ga0123356, IMG submission 92546) | Embiratermes neotenicus P3 segment gut microbial communities from Petit-Saut dam, French Guiana - Emb289 P3 | ecosystem: Host-associated > Arthropoda: Insects > Digestive system > Gut ...
CGCTGTTACACATTTTTCTTGAACAACCCCCCTCTCCCCCTGGCAACAGTTTTTAAGAAAATCCCCCAGGGCCCCCCCCCCCCCCGTCAAGCCTATAGACGCAAAGTCTTCACATGCTGGCAAATGATTGAGGGTCGAATCGCGATTCGCGCGGCTGTACTTGCGCTACGCTTGCGATGGCTATAATAAAAAAGGTCACTACAACAGGAGAGGGTAACCATGAGCGCTGAACCAGATTTTATCCAGAAGTATCCGAGGGCTGCTAAGTACGACCAGGACTGGGTGGAGCAGAATTGGATGGGGCCGAATCCGCTTTGGCTGCTTGAAGATCTGTGTGAGCATTTAGACCTGCAACCGGGCATGAAGGTGCTTGACCTGGGTTGCGGCAAGGGAATCACCAGTGTGTTTCTGGCAAAGGAATTCGGAGTGACTGTGTTTGCGACCGATCTCTGGATAAGTGCCACGGACAATCTTCGTCGCTTTGAGGAGGCAGAGGTTGCCGACACGGTGTTTCCGATACATGCCGAAGCCCATGCCTTGCCGTTTGCTGAAGGGTTTTTTGATGCCGCCATCGCTATTGACAGCTACCACTACTTTGGCGCGAGCGAGTCGTATTTTGTAGATGTGTTCTCGAAACTGGTTAAGCCTGGTGGGCAGCTGGGAATTGTTGTGCCTGGGCTCAAGTCCGAATATGAGAAAGGGTATCCGAATACCTTGGAGTCGTTGTGGATTCCTGAGCTTTTTACCCTGCATAGCGCGGAATGGTGGCGCTTTCTTTGGCAAAAAACCGCGTTGTGCGAGGTCACTGCCTGCTATGACCTGGTTGAGCCAAAGGCTCTCTGGCAGCCTTGGGCAGAATGGTCGCTGGAGAACTTTGAGAAAGAGTGGGGTGACGGGGGAGATTTTGATACGAAGCTGCTCGCGGCTGATGTGAATAATGACATCGCTCTGGTTGCCATGGTGGCACGAAAGAACCAGCCAACTGCAGAAGGCTAGTCTACTGCGGGAAGTCTGATACCATTAATGGAACAGTATGATCAGGGGTGACCAAGCAAACCAAATAAAAGTCAGGAAGAAACAATCGGACTATACTCTTTCATAACGCTCGTGCTGATAGGTCTGATAGCAGCGGTAACCTCGCTGTTTAACAGGCTTTCATCATTACGTGAGCAAAATAGTGAGCTGGTCGCTCGGCTTGAGCGGTTAGAGCAATCTACTCCAGCAGAGCCTGTAGAGCCCAGTGGTATTGAGGCTGGGATGCCTGTAAGCCGAAGCACTCTGCCCGCAGCTGCTGCGAGTGATGCTTCTCCAATGACAGCACCTGTCGACACTTCAAGAGCCTCGGTTTTAAATGGCAGACGAGTGCTCCCCGAGGTCGAGGTCGCTCGTGATGCGGGTAGACCAGCAGAGCTGGCAGAACCCGCAGCTGGTCAACTTGTACAACAGCTGATAACACAACCGCAGATGTCGCAGACGTCGCAACCACCACTTCCGCAACCGCTACCTGATGAAACGAGCTCAGAGAAAGTTGAGTCCATCCTTGGCACAAAAGTCATCGGTATCGTTGCAGCAGTCTTGGTATTTCTCGGCTTTATCTTTCTGGGAATTCTAGCCTTTCCCTACATGACCGATATGATCAAAGTGATCATCCTGTTTGTTCTATCTCTGGGCATGAGTGTTGCTGGAATAGCTCTGACGGCAAAAAGAAGAAACGGCTTCACCCTGGCATTGCTTGGCTGTGGACTTGGCTCTGTTTTCATCTCGGTACTGCTGACTCACCTGGTATTTTCACTGATTACCTATATCACAGCATACCTACTGCTTTTTTTATGGCTGGTAGTATGCCTGATTATTAGTCTGCTGTTACAGACTTTAACCGCTAGCCGAATTACCTATACCGGATTGGTGATTTCGGTGGTGTTTGGTTTTCTTGGTGCTGTTGATGTATCTCTACTGATTCTGCTGACAGTTTACCAATTGGTTTCATCAGCACTGATTGTTCTGTCAAACCTGGTAGCACCAGCACTGGCTAAACCTCGCGAAGCAAAAGAACCTGTGGTGGCAAAACCTCGTGGACGGCGGTATGCAAAAGCTGCTGAGACCGAAAGCACAACCGGTTCAACCGATATAAGCAAGATCCGTATCTCGATGACCTATGAGTTTTCAGGGCTTCTTGCTTGTCTGGCTTTGAACATTGTTGCCTCACTTATTGTCTCGTTTACCCCCGAGTTCTGCAGTATGACCTTCATTGCAGAGAACACCTTTACTCTATTCAGTTTTTATGGATTGCAGTTCATGTCTGCAACAATTCTTGCTGGCATGCTGCTTCGCTCAGCTATAGCCTTACCCAAGCAGCAACTCGGTCTGACGATCGTCCTCGTTGCAGGATGGTTGCTGGCATTATTCTGCTCATTCCGAGTGCTCTTCGAAGTTTTGTTTACAAACTACTATGGGATGGATGCCTTATTCGCCTGGTCGGTCTCTCTCCGGGGCACCCCTACCGACCTACTATATACGACGATTCTGCAACGTAGCTGCGTAACAGGAGTTGTGGTTCTGATGCTGTTTTGCGGCAGCGCGATTCTCTTTACCATCATCCGCTGGCACCAGCTTGACCGACAAATCGAGCATGCAGTCATCACACTTTCAGCAGGAGCCAGCGCCGTCTACCTACTGTACGAATACTCCATCCTACTAAGCGCAGGACTCTATAGTTGGTCGAACGCATTCGCTGCAATAGAATTCGGAGCTACCAGAACAACGATCGCGCTTTTATCCTCATTACCTGGATTGCTGATTGTAGTTGTTGTCTTGTTCTTGGCATTTCTAGCAACTCGAGACCGTTTTATATTCAGGACATCTCTGTTCATTTTGCTGGCCAACGCTTTCTTTGTGCAAATACTCGGTTTCGTTCAATTAGCGGCTTTTGACCTCAACTGGTTGTCGCTCTGCTACATTCTGATCGAGCTTTGCTTTTTACTGCTGCTTTACCTTTTTGGGCTGAGGGATTTCTATCGCGCTAATGGTGGTTTGGTAGCAGATGCCGAGGCTGACGCTGATGTCGCCGAAGCCTTGGAGCAATCTGCTGCTTGGGATAACCAGAATGCGGTAACTGCATCTGATCTGTCTTTACTGAAGCTTCTGGCTGTAGCAATCCTGCAGTCGGCGCTGGTGATTCCACTGGCATACAGCAATTTGCCGCTGCAAGTGCCGAACAGTTTGTTGCTTTGCCTGTTCTGGGCACCCTGTCTGCTGGTTGCTCTGATGACTTCGTATTCGGAGCGCCCTGTTCATTCGGAAACGCTTAGAGGCATTTTGCGTATTGACCAGTTGGTAGTGATACTGGTAGCTGGTCAGGCTCTTTTGTCAACAGCTGAAAATGAATGGTTGGAAGTCAGCGATTCGTTTGTCCTCTTTGGAGGCTTGGCTTATAGAAACCTCCCCTTCCCAGAGCTCGGTATTTGCCTGGGTGTTGCATTGGTCTGCCTGCTGATTTGCGCTGTTAACCTGCAACGTCGAGAGCATAGTGGCCACTTTTCTGACTATGCCTTTGCCATCGCAGCAACAATGATTGTAGTGGCTGCTATTCAGTGTGTTGTCAACATCTTCTCCCACAGTTTTATTTTGAGTCTGATACTGATGCTGATCGCCCTAGTCTTCATCATTATCGGCTTTCACAAGAACATTGCCAATCTGCGGCTCTACGGATTGATACTGTTGCTGCTTTCGATTCTGAAGCTCCTGAGCGTAGACCTAAGCGGCAGCAGCGGAATAATTCGCGTGCTTAGTCTGATTGCAGCTGGCGTTATCTGCTTCGGTGTCAGCGCCCTATACAACTTTGCCGTAAGACGAATGGATTCTGTGCACGAAGAAGCCGGAACCGCCAAGGAAACCGGGGGCGACGAGGGTGCCGAAAGCGGCGAGGGAGCTGAACAGCCGGATGATCGGCAGGTCGAACCACCGAGCGCAGCGCAGGGTGAGCAATCTGCCGAGCCGCCAGTAAGCCGGAGGGAGGCTCGAAGGCAAAGGCGGCAGGCCAAGAAGCAAGGCCAGCAATCGGTTGAACCGCAGGTCGAGCCGCAAGCAGAGCAGCAGGTCGAGCCGCAAGCAGAGCAGCGGGGCGCCGTGCAAGCCGCACAGCAGGCCGCTCAGACCCAGCCAGCTGCGCAGACTGCGCAGACCGCGCAAGCCCCACAAAGCGACGCACCGACAGCATTAAACGAGTAAGCAGCGCGCGATTCTCATCAAGAGAGTCGAGGTCTTATCCCCAGTGTTACGAATCTGATATTCGTGTTACTATGTCTTCTCGAAATTCGCCTCGATGTTGCTGGCGCGCGCACCAAAACCACCGCGCAAGCCACGACGCCTCGTCGCCACCGCTAAGGAGCAGGCATGCACATTCCGGATGGAATGCTGGACACCAAGACTTTCACTACGCTATGGGCGGGTGGAGCCAGTGGCATCGGCTATGCCAGCTGGTGGATTCGCCGCCACTTTGACAGCACGAAAATGGTGCTGATGGCTGTGATGGCTTCGCTGATTTTTGCTTTGCAGATGCTAAATTTTCCGGTTGCGCTTGGCACCAGCGGTCACTTTGCCGGTGGAGCCGCAGCCGCAATCATCCTTGGTTTTTGGCCAGCATCAGTAGTCATGACCGCCGTGCTGATCATCCAGGCGTTGCTTTTCGGCGACGGTGGCATTACCACTCTGGGAGCCAACATTGTCAACCTTGCCCTCTGCGCTCCCTCGGTCGGCATCCTGGTCTACCAGCTCGGCTGTCGCCTGCACTCCGTGCCAGCCGCCCGCATCATCAGCTCCTTTCTGGCAGCGTTCAGCTCCGTTGTCGCCGCCGCTGCCCTGGTTGCTATCGAGCTATGGGCCTCCGGACGCGCGCCCTTCTACCCCGTTATGACCGCGATGGTCAGCTGGCACGCCTTGATCGGAATCGGTGAAGGAGTAATCACCGCCAGCCTTATCGCCTTCCTCCTAAAAGTGCGCCCCTCACTACTTGGCATCACTCAGCCTGTGGATAAGACCTCCGTTGGCAAGCTGGAAGCAGAGCCTACTAGCAGCCCTGGCGCGCAAGTAAAACCAACCAGCAGCACCTCCAGTGCGCAAGCTGGTTCGCAACAGGGCGTTGTGGTGGTGTTCGCAGTGATTGCATTGGCAGCAGCGGGGTTGTCGTTCCTGGCATCGCAGCATCCTGATGGGCTGGAGTATGTCTACTTTGAGACTGGAATCGGTAGCTTTTTTGAGGAGCTTGGCTTTTCTAAGCTTGCTCCATTGGCAGACTATCTGATACCTGGTGTTGCTAATGAAACCCTTTCGGTCGTCGGGGCTGGTATTATCGGCGTGGTGCTTACGGGAAGCCTGCTTTTTATCGTCTCAACCTTGATCGTGCGAAGTCGGGTTAAATAGTGTCGCAACCCTTTTCTGCTCGGGCAATGCTGTTGGCGGCACTGGCGTTGGTGGTGTCGATTGTCGTTGGTGCGCCACATTCTGCATTGGTGGTAATCACCATCGTTACCTTGGTGGTGATGGTCAGCCTATTGGCTCAAGCCTCACTTCGTAAGCTGCTGCTCCGTTCGCTGGTGGTTCTTCCGATTGCAGGAGGAATGGCTTTGTTTGCTCCTCTGCGTTTTTTGGGAAGGACTGCTGAAGCTGTAGGTTCAGCTGTTGCTCCAGAGATTGCAGGTGCTGCAGGGCTTGCTGAAACTGTGCAGTCAACTGGAATGCTGGGTTCGCTTGCCAATGCTTATCTAGCCGGAGCACCATTGATGGTGCAGATGATTCTTACCTCCTGGCTCTGTGTCCTGGTCTTGTTGACATTGGCGACTGTCTGCCCTGTGAGTGATTTGCTTTTCGCTTTGGAGCAGCTGCGGTTACCACGGGCTCTAACAATGCTGCTTGGTTTTATCCATCGTTATGTCGATCTCTTGCGCTCAGAGTTAAGCTCGCTTAGCCGAGCGATGGTTCTTCGCGCGCCTACTCTGTCTCGTCGCAGGCAGGTTTTGCTTTATGGCAACCTGGCTGGCTCACTGGTCATTCGCACGCAAGATCGTGCGGAAAGAGTCAGTGCAGCTATGCTTGCTCGAGGCTTTACCGGAGTCTTACCTCGTCGGCATCAGCAAAGACTGGTTGTCGCAGACATTACTTTGCTTGTAATAGCCGTAGTATTCAGCTTAGCTATAACCTGGGTGTAGAGCAGGTTTGGCGTTGTGAAACCATCTATCGAATACAAGGATGTCAGCTATCGCTACCCGGATGGAACTGAAGCCTTAAAGGGTGTTTCGTTTCAGCTGGCAGAAGGTGAGAAAGTGGCTTTGCTTGGCTCGAATGGAGCAGGTAAATCAACCTTGTTACTGCTGGCAAACGGCATACTGATGCCTCGTACGGGAGAGATTTTCGTTGCTGGTTTACGGCTGGCTTCAGAGAACCTGAAGGCGATCCGGCAATATGTCGGACTTGTCTTTCAGAACCCAGACGACCAACTTTTCATGACAACAGTCTATGACGACATTGCTTTTGGCCCACTTAACCAGGGAGTTAGCGCAGAAGAGCTTGATGCTTTGGTCAAAACTGTGCTAGTTGAGGTTGGCTTGGTCTTGGAATCTGAGGTCGACGTGCTGCCTGAGATTGCGAGCAAAGCTCCCCAGAATCTTTCCTTCGGACAGCGAAAGCGAGCAGCACTCGCAACAATTCTTGCCATGCATCCGCAGCTTTTCGTGCTGGATGAACCTACCAGCAACCTTGACCCACATGGCCGAAGGCAGATGATTGCGCTACTTCTGTCGCTGCCAAAAACCAGTCTGATCGCAACCCATGATTTGGAGATGGTCTGGGACATCTGTGAGCGTTCTATCATCCTTGATGGTGGACTGATTGTTGCAGACGGATCGACGCGCGACTTGCTTAGTAACGAATCTCTACTGGAAGCCCACGGACTGGAACTCCCCGCTCAACTCCGATACAGCTGATTTCCTACTAAGTCTTGCTCAGCCTCTTACAGCTCTAAATCAACCTAATCAGCTGAGAGAACGTCCAAGCCGCGCAAACCCTCCATTCCATCCTCTCCAGCCTAATTCCAGCTTCCAGCTTTTTGCTACTTTCTGCAACTTTTTTGCGGTTGGGCGCCAAAAAAGGGGTAAAAGACGGTCTCTGAATGTGGTAAATGCAATATTTTTGTTGCATTTACCACGTTTGCGTTGCATATGCAACGCAAACTTCTACGAATCTGAGCCCCAACCGAAAAAAACTTGCAGAAAGTAGTGAAATCGCAGAATTCGCTGATTTGGGGCACGCGTTGTGGGTTGTGTTGCGTTGGACACTCCAGCTTCCCGGCAACACATGCGTACCTCAAAAACTTTGATGACGACTTATATCATTGAAGCTGATTGATGCTGGTTTCAAGGCTGTAATCACTGTTGTTGACATCACTCGAATTGATGAAAGGTCCCGGGGCATGACTTTAACATATGATGCCATAGCAGAAATAGCTGCCTGCGGAGTTGACGCCTGCGGCAAGAAAAGTGAATACCACAGCTTTTTAAAGCAGGAGCACTGCTATGCAATATGTGCAACACTTCTTATGCTTTTCTGGCAACACTTAGTAGCCATTTTCAGCATCATTTGTTATGCTTTCTCTGCATCAATCTTTTTGGTGCACTTTGATTACATTATGGAGGTGTAATAGACCATGAGCATGGAGTATCGTCCAAGAATCGTCGATGAGATAGTAAAGAAACGTCTGCAGTCCTCTGGTGCAGTTTTGATTACAGGGCCAAAGTGGTGCGGTAAAAGCACAACTGGGCTTTATCATTCTAAGTCCTCCGCTTTTATGGATATGCCTGAAGTACGTGAGCTTTATAGGCTCGCTCCTGACCTGATTTTGGATGGAGAGTATCCAAGATTAATTGATGAGTGGCAAGATACTCCAGATATTTGGGATAGAATTCGCAGGATAATTGATGAGTCTCGTAAGCAAGGTCTTTATATTCTAACTGGGTCATCTACTCCAACCATAGACCCTTCACATACTGGCACTGGTCGATTCAGTCGTATACAAATGCGCACAATGTCACTCTTTGAGTCTGGCGATTCGACAGGCGACATATCTCTAAAAGACTTATTCGACGGAAAAGGTCTGAGAGCATTGCAGTCAAAAATGACCTACCAACAAACCATCAGATTAATCTGCCGTGGCGGATGGCCTGGAATCATCGATTTAGATGACGAAGCTGCTCTGACAGTATCAAGGGATTACATCGACTCGATTGCAGAGATAGATATCTCAAGAACGGATGGCGTCTCTCGTGACCCTGCTAAAGTAAAGCTCTTATTGCGCTCACTTGCACGAACAATCACAACATCTGCAAAAGTAGGCACCATTCAAACTGACATTTCACTACATTCCGACGAGGAGGTTTCAACACGTAGTATCCAGAATTACCTTTCAGCTTTAAAACGCCTCTATGTGGTAGCCGAGCAGGAGGCATGGTCTGAGAGTCTCCGGTCAAAATCAAGGATCCGCACAATGCCGCTACGCCACTTTACTGATCCTTCTCTGGCTGTTGCTGCCATGTCAGCGACTCCATCTATGTTGCTGCGTGATCCAGAAACATCAGGATTACTGTTCGAATCAATGTGCTTCAGAGACCTTACCGTCTATGCCGATGCGCTTGGTGGCAAAGTCTGCTATTACAGAGAGGCTAATGGTTTCGAAGTAGATATAATCGTTCAACTTGACGATGGTAGATGGGGTGCGATTGAAGTAAAGATGGGTGTGCATCAGTTTGACTTAGCGGCAACAAACCTACTTCGCCTAAAAGACAAAATGGCTGACGTACTCATTCCCCCTTCATTTCTATTGGTTTTAACAGCGACTTCTGGTTATTCAGCTGCTCGACCAGACGGTGTTCTAATTGCTCCACTCGACCTGCTGGGTCCTTAAACAAACACCAAAGCCATCGAGTGGACATTCCGGAGTGTAGATAATGTTGTTACGATCATTATTAGCAGCGCACAGATTACTGAGTCTGGTTTTGGGCATACCTTCAACTCCCCGGTCCCTAAAGTTTATGTTTTCTGATTAGACAGTTCTGATGGTCGGGATGACTGGATTTGAACCAGCGACCTCTCGGTCCCGAACCGAGCGCTCTACCAAGCTGAGCCACATCCCGACAACACTTACAACACCGCGCCAAACGGTGCTACCGTATGCTACCAGAGTTGATTAGACAATTCCATTGCAGAGTAAAGACTATTCAAGTTGTTTGGTGCCGGCTTGCTGCTTTTGTCACCGAAACCCTCAAAGGAATTACTAGAGACGTGCTTCCCAGATGCCATGCAGATTGCATTGAGCCTGCGCGACTATCTCTTCACCATCAAGTGCGAAGTTCACGACGACCTCAGGGTCTTCACCTGCGCCAAAAGCTACATCAGCTACCAGTTCTTCTCCTACGTAGATCTTAATCCACTCGGTTAGATGTTCCTCGGTCTGAGGATGCACTAAGCCCTGAAGACCCATCGTCACCTTGATGGCCTGGCCATCAGCAGTATCGACCAGTTCGATGTTCGGCGTGTGCTTCAGCTCTGCTTCAGTCGCGTTTTCCATATCAGTAATGACATGTATCTCTACTGCAACCTCGTTTTCATTGTTTACAGAATCAACCATTGTGGCTCCTCCCACTTTGTGTCGGTATTAACTCTAATGCCACTATTATACTGATGTTAACTGCACAGGACATCCTTGCTCAAGCCGTTGATACTGAAGGCGCTGGTACTCTTTCGGCTGGCTCTCCACCAATGTAGATAATCACTTCATCATTTGCCTGATCGTAGTAGAACAACGGAATGCTACGAGCATAGATGTCATCATTTTCATAAAACCCAGTAATGTTGAAGTTGCTGACGCTGTTCTCCTGTGCAGCAGCACGGCTGATTTGAAAACTGTACTCAATAATTTCAAGCTTCTTTTCAGCAGACAGATTGTCCCAATCAATGTCAGTAGAGATGATTACCATGTAGTTCGTGTAGTTGATTGTTCCTGAACGCTGGTTAGAGGTTCTCAGCTCTACGAAACCTTCTGGTACTTTTTCCCTGCTGACAGAGCAAGCACCAGCACTAAAAGCCAGTGGTATCAGAATCATCGATACAGCTACCACTGCAAAAACAATTGTCTTTCTTTTCATGATTCTCCTTTTCGAATCCAGCATGCTTACTGCCCTCCTAAAAAAACGAGCAAGCGCCTGCCCAATGTCATTTGCATAGGCAGGCGCTCATTTCTTACTACTTAGAAAACAACACTTTCGTTTTGCATGAACTGCGCGTTGCTTCTTCTTCTTAACAACACTGAGACAGCCCAAATACATGCTTGTGCTACAAGTAGTAACGCCATTATCAGGGAGTATCGGTCTATCATCTGCATCGGCAGGCTGAAGTCCTGGGTGGTTAACAGAACAAGTAATCCTTCTGCGAACAGCACAGCAGATGCAAGAATCTTTAGAATACTGGCTTGGCGGTAACGCTTGCTGGAGGCAAAGTCATTGTCGGTTTGCGCTGAGGGAGCCGTGTCTTGCGTATCACCACTGTCTCTCCTGCGTCCCTTCCTGCCAACCATAAATAGCACCAGAATGTAGACAAACAGTAAGCCTGAAAGCACAACTGACAGCAAGTTGAACAATGCCCAACCTGGCTCAGTAGAGATAACAACAGGGGCAGGTGTCACGACTACAGAACCAACAACAGGTAAGTCATCTGGTTCTGCCGGTGTAACCACAGGTGGAACGACTATCACTGTAGTCGGTGGATTAACAATTACCGGACCAGGAGGTGTTGGTGGTTTCGGAGCTTCTACAACCTTCCACTGCGCATACACAACCATGTTACCTGTCACGATATATTCGGCAGTAAAGTGTGTGCCTCCACTAATAGACGTTGCCCAGTAAAGGAAGGTATAGCCGTTTCGCACAGGTGTGCTGGGTAGGTATGGGATTGTTGTTGCTGGTTCCTGTACGTATATTGCCTGTGGACCTGTCAACCTACCGCCATTGGCGTTGAACTCAACTTTATGGCGCGCGGCAGGCACCTCGGGGATTTCCGATTCCGGATCATCGATGACAGTCAGAATCAACTCGATCTGACAAGACAGATTACTATCGGCAACCTTGATGGTATAGCTTCCTGACTTCGCCTCAAAGCCGCCTTTGCTGACTACCACCGCATCTTGGGTGCTCAGCTCCCCACTGGGATAAGCCACACAAGCCTCAGCCTGTAAAACCAAAAGCAGCGAAGCATCGTTTAAGATCTTCTCCACCTGAGAAACGTATAGTGTGACGTTATTTCCATAGACGTAGACTCGTGTTCCGCTGGGGTCAGTCGGCAGTGCTGGCTTTTCGCCAATAACGTCGGCATCTACAACCTTGGCTATTACCTGTCTGTCAATGTATCCAGTCGGGTCATCGAGGGCGCGAACCGTGACTTGATATTCGCCGACCGCACTGTTGTAGCCCCCAGTGCTATGGATGCTGACAACAGCTGGGAAAAGTTCTGCGCCTGTCTCTCCGTTATAGGCTTGCGCCTCTGTGCCTGTCAGCAACTGGTTGATGCGTTCGATCGAATCGGAGGCAACATCGGCAGACCTGATTACAAAGGAACGAGCCTCCAGGATTCGTCCGCTACCAACATGGTACCTGCCATCATTTACTACAACGCAGCGCTGGGCACTGACCAGACTGCCATTGTTGCCAGTGACCGTGTAAGTCACCTGATAAATACCTGGCCTGCTGGTGTCTACCGCCCGGGTCGGGTCGGTTGAAAACCACGTTACACTACTGGTAATGTCACCGACTCCTGGGTCAATGGCAGCGACATCAGACATCGCTACGCTGTTGTCCCATGAAGTTCCAAGAGCAAGCTCGATTGGCGTCCTGACATAGAGCGCTGCCGGAGAGCCGTTGGTCACCATGCCGTTAATAACCGCTGAGCGCTCGGTCTGAGTGTATCCTGTGATACCGAAGGCTATCGGATAGGTACCGACGAGAGCCTCGAATCCGCCGGTGTCGTGAACCAAAACCGCAACATCACCCAGCTGGGGTAGCAGCTTTATGGCTCTGGCGCTGGCTGCATTGACGAAGTCAGCATCATTATTCATCGTATCAGCTACTGCGACATCGACTGCATAGTCCGATGCTATTAATGCGTATTTGCTGCGATAAGGGTCTTGCCCCAGGTCAACGACATCAGAATCTACGATCTCGCCAGTCACTGACACAGTGGTTTCTGAATATCCGACAGCACGGAAGGTGAAGCTATATACTCCCAGCTGCTTCGCAGCAAATCCCAGTGGTAGCGCTGAAGCCAGCTCAACGACAAGAGGTTCGCAGTCGAAGTTATACGCCTCTGCAAACGCCAGGGCAATCGCATCACTTACGGTGCCGGCAAACAGGGGATCTTTTACAGACACCACAAAGTTCTTTGCGCCAACTATAACTCCTCCGCTTGAACTGCCGCCGTCACCTTCATCGTCATCAACAACAAATCGCCCATCGTTAATCACCACGGCTCGACTTACGCTAACAGTGGCAGGAACCTTGTTTCCGTATTCATCATCAACAGTGATAATCGGATCGGCAACCGAATGAATGACCTGCTTGACGCCTACCAGAGACTGGTCAATCGGCAAAGCAGTATCTATTCCTGCAGAAATCACTACATCATCAATACTTATCTCAGGACTGTCCGAATCGCTAACAGAAACACCGTCCAGCAACTGCTGCAAGCTCACATAGACTGAATCTTCGGTTGCATCCAAAACCAGCGGACCATCAACAGCAAGCTCAGGTAAATAACCTGGTGCAACAGTAAACAGCACTGTCACACTCACGCCCTGAACTCCCAGCGGCGCGAAAGTCACAGCGTATACGCCGACCTCCTGCCCAATCGAATTCAAAGTCACGTCAACCGTAAAATCATCAATACTACCCGTATCAGAAATCACATAACCTACCGCTTTTGCCGCCTCAATCAAGGCAGCTTTTGTATCCGCATCCAGCCGCCCTGCCAGTTGCCCTGCCTGAGCAAAGCTGATCGTTGCGTTGTTTGCCCCAACCACATAGCGGCTGCAGTCCAGCGAATCGCCTGTGTTCGTGTCAGCAATTGCCCCTGTGTCTTCGTCTGGTTTATTGCTTATCGCATCTCTGTCGATAACCCTGGCAGATATCTCTACCACTGGCAAAAGCTCGTCTGATATGCCAATCAGAATATGTGGATAAGATCCCACTATCGCTGCCAGATCACCATCTGCGCGGACAATCGCAGCTACTGAATCAATGCCGATTACACAGCCATTTATGTCCCTTTCTACCTTCAATGCTTTTGCGTGGCTGAACTGCAGAATCAGCTCGTCAGTATCAGAAGACCCAGCGACAACACTGACAGTTGTCACAAAACTCCAGGCTGAAACAGCGTAGTCGCGGTCGATTGCCCAAGGTCCTACTAAAACGTAACCGATGCCGGTCGTCTCGTTTCCTTCACTGTCTGTGACCTTGTAGTTCACCTGGTAAATTCCTTCAATAGAAGTATCGACTGGGGTGTCGTGCCAAAGTGTCAGGTTATCAATGCTGTCTTCTGAGTCGCCATAGTAAACTTCGGATCTGTAATCACCAATGCCAAACTCGCTATTCAAGCCTGTTACCTTCAGCGCCGGTACTTCTAGCCAGGGATGATTACCATTACTGACAACCACGTTCACCCAGACATAGGCGCTGTGATCCTCATCCACCCAGAACTTGACAGCTACGATGGTCGGATAGTCAGGGTCTCCCTCGGGCGCAAAGTCAATCGATCTGAAGCCAGAGTCATCTGCCAGGAGCGATGTGCCCCCCTTTGCCAGGGTATAGTCGTTTCTCAGGTAGCTCTGTGCTCCGGAACGCGAAAGGAAGGTTTGCTGGTAGTCGGTATCGGATGCTGTTTGCAGTACATAAGCATCTGCAAGATTGATACGGAAGCCTCTGGCACTGATGGCATATGTCTCACCATTGCCTCCACCTGTACCTGGAGAGAGTACTTTGGCAGTTACCATCTTTACCAAATCAGCATAGCCTATGATTCCGACAAGTGGATGATAGGCGCCTTGGGCTGAAGAGAAGCCTGCTGTATCAGCAACGTAGGCTGATACCTCAGTGCCGTCTGTGCTGAATGCTTTGGCTTCCGAACGCTCAAGTATCTGGGCTGATGCTTGTGAGCTCACTTCAGACGATTCAATCACAAAGGAGTAAGCCTGGATGATGTAGCACTCATCGAAGACGATACTGCCATCGTTAACTATCAGTGCACGGGATATCTCTGCAACATTTCCGTCGGAGTCTGTAACCGAGTAGGTGATTTTTGTCACTGAGGCTGCTCTAAGCTCTATAACCGGTAGCACCTCATTACCAAAGCTATCGGGGTTTATTACTATACTGCCTGTGATATCACCATCCTCTCTGTCTGAGGCGGTGACACCATACATCATCTGGCTACGGTTCACATAGCCTAAGTTGTTCGGGTCATAGATGATCTCCAATGGAATCGGTACTGCCGAAACCACAGGCGAGTTGCCATCTACCACAGTGACAGACAAAGTAAGGAGCGCATTTAAACCTGGGTCAGCTATGGTTACATTGTAGATTCCACAAGCAACATCAAAGCCATCATCATCAACCACGATAGGAGTAAGCGATAACAGCGTGCCACCAGCCTGGGTCTTTCTGGCTCCAGCCTGTAGTGTGAGAAGAAGAGATGAGTTCTTATCCCCAGACCCAATGATGGTAGCTGCCTCAGATATTCTTATGGTGATGTGGTTGCCGAAGACGTAGTAGCTGTCGCTTCTCTCGTCCTCTGGTTCGTTTACCACCAGGTCGGCATCGACTACTTCAGCGACGATATTCTTGTAGAGATAGCCGGAAGGTACGTCTACGCCGGCAACAGTGATGTTATAGGTTCCCACTTCCTTCCGGTAGCCACCGTTACTTAGAACAGATACCTCAGTCGATGAGATCGGTTCACCTGTTGCGCCATCATAGAGGCTGGTATATGACTTGCCCAGTATCTCCTGATTGATGATTGCTGGGTTATCCGTCACATTCTCTACCTTGGTAACAAATGCCCTGGCTACCAGAATGCGTCCATCTCCTACCACGTAGCGACCGTCGTTTACCACCACTATCCTGGTCGGTAGGACATCTGGGTGGTTACCGTCACTGTCCTCGACATCATAGTGCAACCTGTACATACCTACCTGAGTGAGGTTCACGGGGCCTGTAGACATATCGGAGCTAACAACGATGCTTGCAGTAATGTCACCGTCCTCTGCGTCGTCGGCCGTGACGCCGAACAGGTCGGAGTAGTCAACCGGCAGAATAGAGTCAACAGGTCGCTCTGGGTCATCCGGATCTCCAACCCAGACATCTATCGGTGTCACAAGGCTTATCACAGGTGCGGTTCGCTGCGATACCGTACCGGTCACACCTACATGCAAGACGGAGATGGGTATGGACGCTATACAGAAGATAATCGGTTGATAGCTGCCTATTGTATCGGTGAAGCCTGCACGGTCTTCTACGATCAAGGTTGCTTCCGGAGCTGAGTCAATCAGTTTGAATACCTGGGCGTTTGCCGCAAAAATGAAAGCTGCGTCTCCTGTAATCAGGATGGCTCTGGCACTGGTCAGGTTAACCCTGAAATCAGAAGCCGCGATTGCATAGGCAGAGTCCTTGCCACCTGGATCCAGTGTATCGGCATCTGTGACATAGGCATTAATCGTCTTGGTAACTGAGTGCCCTGATACCGTCCAGGTGATGATATAGGTACCGACCTCGGCAGCGTCAACATAGCCAGATGGACGAGCGATCCAGTTAACAGTATAGGCAACACCTTTGATGGAGTAGGCCTCAGCATATGAGAGGCTTCTTGCCTGACCTTCCGAGCCGTCGACTCGACCTGGTCCTGTGCGTTTGACTACGAAGTCGCGGGCTCCGATGATGATGTTATCTGCTTTATCGATTATGTAGCGTCCATCATCTATCACCACTGCACGGGATGCTGTGGCGGTGTTGTTGTGTGAGTCGGTCACAGAGTAGTCGACCTTCCAGACACCGACATTCTGCTGGTTCAGGCTCACTCCGCCGGCAACTACGACAGTGGTCTGGTTAAGTAGATCACCATCCTCGGCATCGAGTACTTCCATGGCTGCTTTCAGGTCAGCCTCGGTTAACGCATACGAGTAGTCGGTCCTGGTAAACACCAGAGGTTCTTGGATGAAGTTAATAACTGGTCGCTCGCCATTGTCTATCTCGAAGATCACTGTGACAGATACTCCACTGATACCTATAGGAGCAAAGACCACCTGATAGCTGCCTCCCGCCACCAGTGGATGTAAGTCATCACCGATCTGGTTGCTCAAGACACAGGCATCGAAGGTCTCTATCCTGTCAGTAATCACCCAGGCTTCAGCAAAAGCGCGTTCTATTAGAAGCTCTGTCACTGTGTCTGTCATGCCGACATAGGCAGCTGACTCCAAATAAGTCAGTCTGACATGGTTGGCTGCGACCACATAACGGGTGTCAGTGAAATTATCCGGTCCTCTTCCTATCACGTCTTGGTCTATCACCTTGGCTGTGATAGTAGTAGATAGACTGCAGTCATAACCTGGCTCATCGGCAAGCCCAATTATAATCGGGTACTCACCAGCGACAGCCTTATAGCCACCGCTGTCTTCGACCTCCAGTAGATAGTTGACCGGAATCGGTAACAGATGTTGCTCGGATAAATCAATCGTCCTTATCCGCCATGCCTTAGCAGTAGCCAGACCAAGTATCACACTGCTTCCGGTGCCATTAGCCGTGATATTATCCACAGTTTCGATAAAGCTCATCGCCAGTAAAATGTAGTCGCTGTTCATTGCGGCACGCCTGGATACCATTACCAGAACGGTAACGGTTACAGTGTTATGGTCTGAGTCTGTTACCTGATAGCTGATCTCTTGAAAAACATCCTCTATGTCCAGGCTCACAGGTGTGCCTTCAATGAATACGCTCGGGGAGCTGCTTGAGTCAAGCAAGCCCATTTTTATCGCGCTGGTTATGTCGCCGTCGGTACTGTCGTAGGCAGAAACGCCATTCATACCCGTCCAGTCTGTGTAATAGATCGCGTCGGCTGGCTTGTCAGATGGTTCTCCCGTCCAGACCAGACGTACTGAAGGAGCCACGATCACAGGCGGATAGCCATTGTCAACAAAAGCGATAATTGTCGTCTGAGCAGCTGGATCCTCAAGGCTTCCGAAGGTAATCATAAAGTGGTCACCGTGTTGCAACGGCTGGTTGGCGGCATCAGCAAAACCACCATCGTCAAGCAAAACGCAGATGGCTGCCGTGTCACTGACAAAGCCTGCTGAGGTGCGGTCGTAAAACATCACCTGCGCGTGACCAGCAAGCATCGCGTCATAGTCGACTGTTGATGCAAGGGCGACCAACGCATTCGCATCGTGTGCGTTCATGCAGAAGTTGCTGGCAACTATGGATAAAATCTCGCCGTTGGCTCCGTTCATATCGCCCACCTTGGGAGCCAGTGCGTCTCCGTCATCGATGACTCGCGCAATGATTGTTTTCTGCAGATCTGCATGACCGCTGACCTGGATTATCACGTTGTAGTCGTTTGGCGTGTTTCGATATCCGCCATTGTCAGCGACCGCTGCTAAACGTGGTTGTCCGCCCGTCGTCCAGGCTTTGGCATTAGACATTGCTCGTAACTGAGCGCTGATACCTGTGCTTCTGACGTCTGATGTTCTGATCACAAATGAAAGTGCTTCCAATATATAGGTGCTGTCGTAGATATATCTACCGTCGTTGACTATTACTGCCCTGGTATCACTCCCTGTGTTGTGATCCTCGTCAGTGTAGCTGTACGTTACCTCGTAGATACCTGGACGATCAGCCGGAATGCTATTTACCAGAACGCCAGAACCTCCGTCAGTAACATCAAATATCGTAATCACTACCTGGTCTATTACATCGCCTTCGGGGTTGGTAACAGTTACGGCTTCCGCGTCGGTCGCTGTCACTCCCTGCATCAGCTTGGCAACTGAGATATCACCATTGCTGTCAACCCACGCTCGGTCAACAGGCAGCAGAACCTCCAGTGGTTTCGGCAGCGCTGTCACAACCGGAATGCCACCGACTCCGACAGTAATCGTCAGTGTGATACTGCACTCGCCATTGACATCACTCACAGTGAAACGAAATACCTCAATGTCATTTTGATGGTCACTGTCCAACATGCGATCTACGTAATCATCCAGATCGATTATCGTTACTGCTGGATGCGTAATAGGTCCAGCTGGATAAGTACGGCTTGCTCCAGCTTTCAGAGCAGCAAGAATCGCGCTGTCTCCACCAGCTGCTGTAGACTCTGCCTCCGATATTGTCTGCATCAGTGAAGTTCCGTAGACGTAGGTAACCGGATCAAAAGGCGGTGGATCAGTCGGTCCGATAACCTCGGCATCAACCACCTCTCCGATGATGGTTTTGCTAACTGCACCTGTTGGGGTATCGAGGGCAGTAATACTGATCTGGTAGGTGCCAACTGAGCGATGGTAACCACCTGTATCAACCTGGTCGATATTACCGACGATGCTGATCTCAATGCCAGTGGTTCCATCATACAGCCTGGCTTTTGACTTGCTTAAGATATCTTCTTCTATTCGACTTGGGTTTGTACTACCGGTAACATCGACCAGTCTGGTAACAAACGATGTGGCATAGAGCACTCGCCCGTCGCCAACCATGAAGTTACCGTCGTTTACCACTACCAGCCTATGTGCTGTGGCAGTGTTGTGATCGCTGTCGGTAACTGCATACTGCATCGTATAAAGTCCTGGCTCAGTCAAGATTACTCCACTGGTCGGCTCAAGATGGGTAACCTGTATTGCCGAGTCAGCAAGTGCAAAATGGGGTTCTTCTCCATCTTCGATATCAAATGCTGCGACCTCATACAGGTCGCTGTATTGGCTGGGTAGAATTGCGCCGGCCGGCTTTAGCCCTTCTGGTCCGATCCAGACTTCCAGCGGGCTTAAAGCTGTGATTACAGGATCATTGCCCTGCGAAACCCGACCATAGACCGGACTTACCATTGTTGGCGGTGTCGTGATAACCGTGTTGCCGCCTACTTTCGCACCAAAACTGAGTATGTATCCTGGCGTGCTGTTAATCACTGCCATAAAGCCGCCACTGTCAATCACATACGGTATTGCCTCAGGTGCGCCATCTACCAGCCTGTATACCTTGACATCAGCTTTGATTATCAACTGCGCGTTCAAACCGCTGTCTGCATCGATCATCGCCTGAGCATCGACCAGGTTAACTGTGAAGTTTCTTGCAGTGATGGCGTATTGGTCGTTGTTGCCTCCAGGAAAAATCACATCAGCATCAGAAACGGTTCCGATTATTGTCTTGCTGGCGAAGCGTCCATCTACCACCCAGGTAAACTGATAGTCGCCTGGTTCGGCTTCTGACTGATAGTCTGTAACAGGCCAGGGGTCTATTGTCAGCAAGTTGACAGAAATCGGAGTACCATCTATCTCATATGCTGCTGCTCTTGAATAATTTCTAACCTGACTGATACTGCCATCAACATCAGCGCTGAGAATCACGAAGTTCCGAGCACCTAAAATCAGGTTATCTGACTGCTCGATGATGTAGCGACCGTCGGTTATGACTATTGCCCTGGTTGCTGTGGTTTGCATTTCGTCTGAGTCGATAACTGTATACTCAACCTGGTAGACACCGACATTACCAGTATTGATAGAAGCTGTTGCAGAGCCATTGATGGTATAGCCGGTAACGGATTTCAAATCACCATCCTGCTCATCCCATACAGTCATCCTGGCTCTGATCTCGTCGGCGTTTAACACGTGAGCGGCAGTGCCAACCTGCTGCTCGATTACCAGTGGAAGCCCGCCATCATTTGCACCTGGGCTTGATTCCGAAGCGAAACTGATGATGGGAGGTGAACCATAGAGCGTGTAGTAGACCGTGACAGTGATATCTGGAGCCTCTCTGATAGCAAAGACCACACTGTAACTGTCACCTACTGTTCCACCAGAAGCAGGAATGTTGTTAGTTATCACAACTACACCAGAAAGCGAAATCGTACTTAGTGGTAATGTCGATCCCAGATGATTTGCGTTATTAGTAAGTCTCCAGGCTTCAGCTGCAGAGCTGTTGATCAGTCGCAGCTGTACTGCATCGGTCATCCCTGCATAAGAAGCTGCCTGTGCAACCGTAATGCTATAGCTATTTGCTCCTATGTAATAGCGATAATTGTGTCAGTGTCTTCAGTGTCATTACTGACCTGTTTGTTCACCACTGTTGCAGTGATATTTGAGCGCACAGAGATCTTCTCAGCCACTCGAATCGTGATGTTGTACACACCGGTACTGCACCCTGCATGGTATCCGTTATTTGCAGATACCTCGGCTGTCGCGCTTTGCAAGCCACTGATCGAAGCGGCATCGACTACCCAGGCTATCGCTCGTGCATCGTCGATTATCGTGTTGGCGTCTGCGTCACTCCGATTCTTTATAAAACTCTGTGCGTGAAGGATATACGCAGGGCCAGACGAAGTCTCAGGCACCACAACGTAACTTCCATCGTTTACCACTACAACACGCTGGCAACTGGTCGCATTGCTGTCAGAGTTCAAAACGCTATAGTTGACTGTATACATGCCCTTGCGACCAAGATTCACAGGTGTGTTATAGCTCACCGCACTGGTGATATCGCTACCACCGCTGGCTGCCAAAGCCGTTACTCCCAACATGTAGTCAAACTCACCAGGCAGAATCGCCGTTGCCGGCTTTGACGCAGTGTCGCCGATCCATACCTCAATCGGAGTACTGACAATCAGTACCGGCACGCTGCCAGTGACAACATGCGCAGTAACAGCAACCTTATTTGCAGCTGTGTCGGGCATACCGGCAAGTTTAAACGTAACTTCAAAATCACCTGGGTAAACCGGATAGGATATCTGTACGCTCACTACCTCCAAGGCAGCTGAGCCAAAGGCATCCGTAATGCTGAGCCGCCCCTGTGCCCCAGCTAATGCAATCAGTGCCAGGTCACGATCAGAGGTGTATTGCTCAAGCAGAGCAGTCGCGTTGTTGACCGATATCGTAAAGTCATTTGCACCGATTAATGGCGTTGCATACATATACGGCAGCACCGTGACGGTCGCAGTGGCAAAGATACTCGGGTCGTCAACTGATGCAAAAGTTACCGTATAGGGCTTGCCCATCGGGTAGCTGGCAAGAAAAACCTCTCTATCAGCAAAGTTCTGCTCCAGCCACGCTGGCTCAACACCGACTATGAACACATCGGTTCCAATATTGACAGCAGGCGAGCGTTTCTCTGCGTGTGCATCAATCAATCCCTTCAGATATTCATGCTGTGCAGAACTGTCAGTACCTAAGCCGGCAATGCTTATTGCATCGTTTAGCCCGATCCAGGCGTCTTCAGATATAAGGATAAGATCTGTCTCGGTTACTATCAAATATGGTGCAGCTGCAATGGTTGTATCGTGACAGTCGGTCTGAACCAGGGGATTAGCATTGCCATTGGTGTCCTCTACGATGAAGTAGACAAAGTCGCCTTCATGCAAGTTGGCAAGCGCAGAGGCTGGAATCTCATAGACCCAGCTACCGTTTTCATTTAGAGCTCCGAGCACTGGATTGCTACTACTGTCACAGATGATGTTATCGATTGAGTTAACAACAGCATAAAGCTTCACAGCTGGTTCGGGGTTATGCGGTTCAAGCGCCGCCTGTTCAGAGGCAGTACTCCATACACCTTGGATGCGATAGGTCAAGCCTGACCAGATTTTCCCGTTGTTTGGCTGTGTTATGGTAGCAGGGACAGGAGGCAAGATATCAGCAATAACTATCACCTGGTCTGTAAGTTCATTCGGATGTGCCAGATGTATCTGGCTGGATGTAGGATCGTCAACCAAGCCTCGCCAGGCTGAATCAACCCGATAGCTGTCACCCGACACCAGCAGGCTGCCATTGGTATAGCGCACCACACCGTCATATTGAGCAACACCGGTTTCAATAGAATAGAGACTATCAGGGTTAATCGAAGTTACCTGTCCGGCAGTCGACTGTTGCCAGTCAGTACTGCCTGCTGGCAAAATACCAAAGCGACCAAAGACCTCGTCGGTCCAGATCGGACGACCGGCGAAGTTCAACCCTTCCGGAACCACGCCGGTAGCTCGAACATACAGGTCTGCATTGGTCGCAGGTAGTAGATTCTGAATTATCGGAGAAGCATTGTTACCGGAGATACGACGATAGGGCACCATGCCCTGACTACCAAAACTATCTACTCCGCTATTAAAGGTCGGATCGTTTGAAGGTGGGTTGTTTCCCATATTTGAGAAGTTTGCACCTTGCAGCGAATAAGAAATAATTGACCACTGCCTGTATGGGTTGCCATATATCGAATCGTTGGAACTGTTTGTAGAATTGCCTCCGTTCAATGATCCATTATCACGGCGTGCCCCATTACCCCAAACCGCAATATCAGAGTTATAGGACACATAGGTATTATTTGCTCCTCTTGCATCGAAAACCCGAGCACCTAGAATTGGATTGACGTTGACAAAGTTGTAATAGAGTGGGTTATTACACTCGAAACTGAAGTTGTTACCAGCTGAAAATATGCCCTGCGAGTTACTATTCACGTTTCCTTCAGCTAGAAACACTGCGCCTTCACCGACATAGATCGACCCATAGGTATTATTGCCAGCAGCAACAGCTGCCCCCTCCCAGGCAATCAGGTTGATGTTTGAGTACCAGCCGTCAACATAGAAAGTAAAATAGTTGGCATCGAACTCGATTGCCCCCTTGTTTCCCACTGCACCACTGGTTGCTGGTGCGCGATTATTGCCTTCGTTAATGACATTAACCGAGGCGCCACCGGTCACATAGAAACCGTTGTTGGTTCCTGTACCGAAGCGTATTGCTGCCGGTGTGTTTGATCCCTCAGAAGCATGGTTGATAACATTTAGCCTGGCTCCATTACTGATAATGAATGATTGATCGCCAACAGAACGAAAACGAATGGTTCCGCCCAGGTCATTGCTCGCGCCAAAAGACTCCGCGTTTAAAACACTTCCTGGGCCGTCAACAATAAAATTACCGCCTTCGATCTGCTGGAGTAATGCTGGCATGCCATCATTACTGTCGCCTGCATTCTGCCCACGCAGACTTATTACATTCATCTTTGCACCATCTGTGATATTTATACCACCGCCACCACCTGAGCTGGCTGAGCGTGCAGTCATGCTAATGGTGCCGCCATTAGTCCCAGTTCCCGAACCGTTTCCTCTAACATCAAGTAAAGCACCTGCCCCACTGACATTAATGTATGCAGTCGATCCGCCTGATGTACCTGCTTGCATGTTAATGACCTGGGTAGTGCCAGTACCCCTGCCATAGAAATAGACCTGCGCACCACCGTAGACAGATATCACGTTGCTACGCCCACTGGTATTGGCATTAATCGGATCATCTCCGCCACTGATGTGAACAACAGTATTCTGCCCATAGTAATTCTGAATCGGAGCTTCAATAACGGTGGTGTTGCTAGTTTCTACGTCCCATGAAACCTCACCGGTAAAATTCACGGCAACAGCCTGTGTTGCACTTATCAAGCCAGCAACTGGTGAAGGACTACCAGCTGAGATATTGTGAATATTGATGGTCCAATTGGATGAAACAGCTGCTGAAGGGTTAATTACCTGGTTTCCTGCTGTTGCGTTTGGACGAATGATCGTCAGGTTCATTATTGTGAAAGCCGCCCCTGTGGATGGCGCCGCATTAAGCGGAAACAGCGCACGATTGATATTATTCGATGCGCCATCATTTCTACAATCCAAGGAGTATCCTTGCCCGTCTATTGTCAGAGATCTTGATATTGCTGGTAGATCATTACCGGTTGCCGTGCCGCCGGTTCGCTGGATGTTCCCAGCAAAGCGAATCTCAAAGACTGAAGTATTGCTCATTGCGGATTGCAGGTCTGACCAGCTCGATACTCCGACAACACCTGGCTCGATTACTTCGACTGCCAAGGGCATTATGCCAATTTCATCAGGTGTTTCTCCGGGCTCAACAGACTCTTCGGTTCCAAGAGGGCCAGCATTTACATCGTTATTTAGAGCAAGCTCTTGCTCAGCTGGCGGAACAGGTGCGATGCTCTCTGCTCCTTCGAAGCCCTCGCTTTCGGATTCACTGTTTTCTTCTAAATCATATGAATCATCGTCAGTGAAGTCTATCTGCTCTTCGTTGTCAGGCGCAAAGACATTGCTTTGGTCGGCAAACAAACCAACAGGTAGTGCCATGATGATGGTCAATAACATGGCCAAGCATCGTGCCAGCCATTTGCTCTGGGCTCTTCTTTTTTGTTCAGGATAACTACCGTTGCGACTCTTCGCAGCATGCTGAGAAGTCTTCTCGATTTTTATCATATTTCCCTGCTTCCATCTAGGTGTGCCATTTAGTTGCTAATCCGATTGGCATCACTCAGATGTTGAAGAAGCAGGTTAGTTTTTCTAATCCTTTATTAGGCTTGATAATACCTAAGAACAGCTAAGACAATGATACCTTCGAGTTAACGAAAGCCATTTTACACAAGCCCAGTAAGAAAGATGGCTGTCTTTTATAAATTTGCTTATTTGTTTTATTCATTACTTGATAGATACTGCCAACCTTGACGGCTCACCTTGTGCGCTCGATTCCTCTACAATGCAATACGCAGGTCTAATCGAAAGGATCTCTAAGGATGAAATCAGACAGCTTGCGTGAAAAACCCAAACAGACTATTCGAATCATTGCAGCCATATTGTCTGTGCTGGTAGCAATCGTTATTTTTGTTGGCTCATCAATTCAGACAAGCGGCTATCCTTCACATCCAAGTTATCTGAATGTAGTAGCTCACATGTTTGAGTACGCTATTCTGGCTGCGCTATTGGCAGTTGCCCTCAATTCACCAAAGCGAAAGCTCTGGCAAACTGCTTTA
>Ga0123356_10001574_pt1 | contig 25106 bp, 27 predicted proteins | sample TergutEmb28metaG_2_FD_92546 | JGI IMG/M metagenome (GOLD analysis project Ga0123356, IMG submission 92546) | Embiratermes neotenicus P3 segment gut microbial communities from Petit-Saut dam, French Guiana - Emb289 P3 | ecosystem: Host-associated > Arthropoda: Insects > Digestive system > Gut ...
AAATAACAATGTTTAACCAAGTTTATAACTATTATTCTTAAACATCAAAATTTAACAACTGAATTCATTAATTATAATGCAATAACCAAAAAACACATATTACCTAAAAACCGAAAGTTACGGATAAACACATAACTCACCTAACAAACTGTATATTACAAAAACCTGCAGAATTCAGGCTATACCCTGTAATAATATAGGGATTTAGATGTTACAGCGTACTACCCAATTTACTCGTTTGATCAAAATTTGATTGAGGTATTCTCAAAAAGTAGGGTTAGTTACAGTTTATCATCATAATTTTTCAGTTTATTAGCTGCTAACCAGCGCACGTTCTTGCATGTCTCTTTTTTGTTTTTAACAATATCGGCTAACACAGTTGGGTCAGTCAAATTACAAACAGCCCTTGCACGCGCCTCTTCATAGACATCGTTTTTTGCGATATCTGTTAATACTGTTTGGTCTGTTAACTGTTGAACAGCAGCAGCACGCACATACATGTCTTTATCGTTTTTTGCGATATTTGTTAATACTGTTTGGTTTGTTAATTTTTCAATCGCTGTATATCGCATATGTTTACTGGTGCTGTTTTTAGCAATATCTGTTAATACTGTTTGGTCAGTTAAGTGGCGAATAGCTGCCAAACGGATATAGTGGTTTTTATCGTTTTTTGCAATCCTTGCTAATACTGTTTGGTCAGTCAAATTACAAACAGCTTCTTCACGCACTGACGGGTCAATATCTTTTTTGGTAACAATATCTGTTAATACTGTTTGGTCTGTCAACTTTTTAATAGCTGTAAAACGCACTTCTTCTGAATTACAATTGTTTTTAGCAATATCGGCCAATAAAGTTTGATCAGTTAACCACAAACATGCCGCCTTTCTTATGGTATTATCGTCATCATTTTTGACAACATCAACCAGTATGCTTTGATCAATCAACTTTTTAATTGCTTCCTTACGCACTAAATAATGTGATGCGTTTTTAGCTATTTTACACAATTTACTATAGTCAGTTTCTTTTTTAACTGCCTCTAACTCTGCCTCTTCATTTTCATTCATCCAATCCGGCTCAAAAAACGTCACATCAACGCACCTACTTTACCTTATACGGTATATTTTATAACTTTTGTTATTTGTTTTTTGTTGCTTTTGGGATAAAAAATGACGTTTTGTTGATCTAGTTAATGGTTAAGTGTGCCGAAAACAAAACGGGAGTAAACATGTTGAAATAGGGTAACGTTCGATATTGGTGCTTATTCAGTCGTAGTGTTGAGTTTTTGATGTACAGGTAGTGTTCTACGTAAGATTTGAAAATAGAACATAGCTAAAGTAACGTATCTAACAAGTTGGCCAGTTTTATGCAGATAAAATAAATGAGTAACACCATATCTCATGGTAAAAAATTAGCTTTTTATGGATAAAATCATTTAAACAAGCTTATCCTCTTTACTGCAGTCAAACGTGGACAAGTTGGTGTGTTGTGTGGCTATTCAATTTTTTTACAATAAAATCGTTAATAGTTAGCGCAGGTATGTTGGTGATATCTTGTTTCTTTCTTTTGGGGTGGTTCGTTTACACGCTGTAAGGCTTTGTTTGGCAAAGTCTTTTTGCAAAGGTAGGATCTTCTGCAAGCATATGGTCAATGCGTCTGCGTATTTATCAACCAAAACAGGAATGGGTATGGGTTTTGCCATGTTAAACACCAACAGCAATGCTCAGGTAAAAGATAAAAATTTTACAACTATGAACGTTATTTACCAAACACACCAAGCTACCCGTGGTGCTGCCCCTGCTTAACATCAGTGTGTTAACGAACGGATTTAATCGTGTTATGAGGAATTAAACTGTTAAAATGCAGGTTTTTAGCTAGTTGGTTTGTTTGTTTTTGTGGAGGTGGGGTGTGTGTTGGGTTTTATATGGTTGTACATTTGAAGACACACGGTAGGGTTATTTAGGTAGAAACTTGTCTGCCTTGTGGCACCATACCACATTTTGTTAATGTTGTTGAAAATGTTGCAAAACAAAAGTGATTAAGAAAAAGAATTCTTTTCCCTCTCGGTAGAGGGCAACGTATTGGGTTCCCAATTAATCACAAACTGAGACGGAGTGTTATAAGAAAAAGTTTGTTTTTCCTTATTATCCTTACTTAATAAATCCTGTAGCGCATTAACAAACCCGGTGACATAACTTTGAAGTATAAACAAGCACGCAAAATGTTCAATCATGTCCTGAATTTTATCTTCATCACCTAACTGTAAAATCTGTAGATAACTATCTCTATTAGACCGTACAATTAACATCCAAGGATACCCTTGTTTTCTTAACATAAAATTAAAAATTTCACGCCCAACACGTCCATTCCCATCTATGAACGGATGAATTATTTCAAATTTATAATGAAACAATGCCGCTTCTTCGAAAGGATTATGTCTATTTTTAATGTTAATGTAGTAATTATCTATAATCTCTTGTAAAGCCAACTCAATAAAACTAGGATGAGTAACTTGTTTTTCACAACCCCCAATAACCACATTTTTTTGCCTAAACACACCCGGACACTTATCTTTCATATTTTGCATTGACAATCTATGTATTTTTTTTATAAAACCCAAAGTTATTTTTCCTTTATAACTGTCACGAAATTTTTTAACACTTTTAAAATTCTGCACTTCATATATTTCTCTATCGGTCTTATCTGAAGGCACTTTTCCTTGTGTTAACAAGTCACGGGCTTGTTGTTCAGTTAAAGTATTACCTTCCACAGATGTGGTGCCATGTACATATTTTACTTCTATGTCACTTTCATATGTTCTAATTTCATCTATCGTTAAAAGCTCAGTGTATCTTTTATGAATAACACGTATTTCTTCAAGTTGCTCTAATGTTTGCGATTTTAAATAATTTGTTTTATAATACCTTGACCTAACTCTTTTTTCTTTTTCTAACGCTTGAGCCTCTATTTCTTCTGCATATTTTACAGTTAGCTCAGTTAATTCTTTTTCTGTAGGTCTTTTTACTCCTACTTTTTTTCTGATTTTCGTTCTATGCCCTAACAAGTTTATGTCTTTTGTTATGTAATAATTTATTGTGCCGTTTTTACTTTTGTATTGTTCTAGTCGATAGTGTAACTTTGGAGCATTATTGTTTTGCGGCACCGTCATTGTTTTCTCCTTTCGTATGAATTGTTGTTTATGCGTTATATATTTTTGGTTTTTTGTGCCAGTACTGACACACTTTTCACTATTTAAACTCTTTCTAAAAGGCGAAAAGGCGAATTTTTGTAGAAAAATATTGACAAAAAGAAAAAATTAAACAAACTTTTTATTTTTCACCTCTTACATTTACCAACTCATCAAAAATGCAATTTATACATGCAGAACTACACAACAAGAACCTTATCCGGCATGTATTTGACACTATGAAAAACCGTGAACAACCCTACAACAATGTTCCGTACTAACTGTAAATTTTAATGATGATGATGCCAAACACATACATTTTCATCAAACACAACTTTCATAATTCTCTCACAAACGCCAAAACCTGCAAAATAACACTGCTAATTGTGACAAACAAGGCATCATACACGCACACAACATACTGTTAAAACAAACTAACGCATCAAAAAACATGCAAGAATTATAAAACATAAGAGGGCCGGGGCCGGGATTTGAACCCGGGCGTAAGGCTCCACAGGCCTCTAGGCTACCAAGCTACCTCACCCCGGCCACTTATCCATGCTTTTCCGCGACCTCGACCACTTTTTGTGGCTTACATTTTGGTAGCTTCATAGAGAGATAACATTCTCCTTATTTATGTTTACGAAAGATTTTCCCGCCATCATCATATTCATCCGTAACATATTCAAACCTACTTCAATTAGTTGGCAGGTTTGGTCTGTATTGTCTGCTGTTTTAGTTGTGTTGGTTATTTGGTAGGTTTTCGAATAGGTTTTTTTCTAATTGAATGTAAAGCTGTTATTAGGGGTTACGGGTGCAGAGACTCTGGTAGTGTAGGTTTAAAATAGTTTTTTTATTTAAAGGAAATTGGAAGATTTAGAGTTGGTTGGGTTGGGTTTTTGTGGGTGGGTCTTTGTTGTTTGTTTGGTTGTTTGTTGTGCGTTTATAGTTTGCGTTTTATTATTGGTTGGCTTTTTGGTTTGTTGGTGATTGTTGTTTCGTTGTTTAGGCGTTGTTTTAGTCGTATTACTAGTACTTCGCGGTCGTTTGGTTTTAGTTGCATCCATGTGGTGCGGTTTTCTCGGAATTCTTCTCCGGTGATTTTGTGTTGTTTTTGTAGTTCGCAGAGGAGTTTTACAAAGCCTTGCATGTCTAGTTGTTCGTCGGTTACTTGTGTTGTTAGTTTTTTTTCTTCTGTTTCTTCTTTTGTTGTTTCTGTTTGGGGGCGTTCATTGTCTGGTGGGGGGTAGGTTTCGTATAGGAAGAGTGTAAAGTATAGGTTGTCCCATCCGCGTGTGAGGGGTATGTTGTTTTTGTTTTTTAAGAGTTCTGCTGTGAAGTGTTCGTATTCTTGTCCTGTGGATGAGTATTTTGCTGGTTCCTTTAATGTTGTGTCTGTGGTGCGGTTGGTGAAGTGGCGTAGGTGTTGTATGTTAAAGATGGGTAGTATTGTTTTGTTTTCATAGTTGAAGCTGTAGATGATTTTTAGGGCTAGGTTTTTGTTTTCTCCTATGCCGTTGATTTTTTCCCATTTTGTGTCAATTTTTTGGGCTAATGTTTTTCTTTCGTCGACTGTTGTGCGGAGGAGTAGTTTAAAGTCGTTTATTTGTAGTCGGGTGTTGCGGTAAATGTTTGTGTTGTTTGAGGGGGTGTATTTTAGTGGTTTGAAAATGTCTTCTAGTGTTTGGAAGAATTCTCCTGTGAGGTCAGGGTTTATTCTAAAGAGTTTGTCTGGGTTTAATAATTCAATTTCGCGTAGATTTTCTGTGTATGGGAATTTTTGTCTGAATTCTTTTAGAGCAACAAGGGTTTTATCTGCTTCATGTCTAATTAATCCTGCTTTATCGAATGTGTTTGCTTTTTTTTGTGTTTGGTTGCTCTGCAGTATTATACACCACCCTAATATGTTTAAATGAAACCTAAATATGTTTGTGGTATCTTTTTGTTAGGGTGTGTTGGGTTTAAGAAAATATGAACCCGATGATTAGGCCTACTATGAATCCTAAGCCTATTGGAAGGGCTCCTACAATAAGGGCGCTAGCCTGAAGGACCATTGGGCCATATGTTTCTGCTGCTGTTTTTAAGGTGCCAAGACTTAAACCGAAGAATCCCAAATAGCAGATAATAATTAATATTATTGTTGCAATGATGGCAATTTTTAAAACTCTACGTGCAATGTACCCTACAATTACACCTATAACAAATGTAATTATCATAAATATAAGTGGGGATATGCCTGCTATACTTCCTGACGTTATAAATCCAAACACTTCTTCTATTACACCCATACTAACAACACCAATCCAACTATTGCTATTATTCTTCTTCTTATTATTGTTGCTGTAAAGTTATAATGTAAAATGCTTAATTAACTTTTCAACACATAAATCTTAGATAGAGCCTATCTGTGAGGTTATTTAGAAACTTGCTGCAATAAAGTAGTATGTTGCAACTGTTAATAATTATGAGGTTTAAGCGTTGGAAGATATGCACGTCCTAGTTGGAGGGTTCATGAGTGTTGATGGTAAAATAGCTCCTGTCAACCGTAAAGGTCGTGAATTTTCTCAATACATGCAACCTATTCATGAACAAATGCTGCATGAAATTCGCGCGGGGGTTGATGCCATAATAATTGGCGTTAACACCGTGATAGCTGACAATCCAACCCTTACGGTGCGAAAAGCTGAAGGTAAAAACCCCTTAAGAGTAATAATAGACAGTCAAGCCCGAACTCCTTTAAACTCAAAAATCTTGAACCAAAAAACTGATAATGCGTCAACATTAATTGCCCTAGCCAAAGATGCACCCAAAAACAAAGTAGCTGCTCTTAAAAACAAAAATGTAGACCTAATATATGCCTCTTCTTCTTTAGCTTCAAAAAGAGTTGACTTAGCCGAATTGTTATTTGCATTATCAAAACGTGGGGTTAAACGTGTGCTAGTTGAAGGGGGTGGTGAAGTGCGTTGGAGTTTTTTTGAACAAAATCTTGTCGATGAATTATTTGTTTGGGTTATGCCTACCATTTGGGGTGGCAGAGATGCACCCACACTAGTTGAAGGTTCAGGTTTTCTTAAAGCAGAAAATGCTGTAAACTTGGAATTTAAAAGCATAAACCAAGTTGAAAACATGCTAATTTTATGGTTCAACATCAATAAAAAAACCCGCTCCCCACCAACTACCCCTACTACTGCTAATAGTGCGCAACATTTTTAATTTCATGTGGCTTGTAGCAATTTACGTCTCTTTTCCACTTAGAATTTAACCTGATTTACCTCTAATTAACTTTTGAAATTTTTTCACTTGAAAATTGTGTCAGTTGTTCAAATTTTGATTTAGCTCGTCCATCCTCAACCGCTTGCCAAGCAAGTTCATACCCATCGCGCAAATCCTCACAAACATCTGATAAAACAAGTATTGCCGCAGCATTTAACAAAATAATATCCCGACAAGACCCCCTCTCTTCACCAAATAAAACCTGCCTTACAACCTTCGCTCCCGCCTCATGACTCTCTTTCGCCCTAATCTCGCTCATTTTTCCTCTCTTTATCCCGGCATCTTCAGGATAAAAATCAAAAGTTTCAACATCACCATTTGTTTTTAACTCTGACACAACATTTCTACCTAAAGTAGAAAACTCGTCAATTCTAATGTTCTCCGTTTCACCATACCCCAAAACCGCAAACGCCCGCTCATAACCACATTCACCTAAAACTTTTGTAACTAACTCTGTGCATGGTTCACTAACCCCTCTTACTTGACGTTTAAGCGAAAACGGATTTAACGCCGTCGCAATTACAAGCCTCAACGAATAAAAAAAAGGCATTAACTGCCTTGTAGCTGGTTTTGAACCAAACTTTATCAACGAACCCATCCAAGGATATGCTTCCTCGGAAGCCCAAATAACCGTTCCAAGGGTCTCTACACATTTCGCCACATCCCTTGAAGACAAATGCACATTAACCCCTAAAGCCTCCGCTACATCTATACACCCTGTCTTTGAAGAAAACGATTTTGACCCACTCTTCACCGCGTAAGCACCGGCAGACGCAGCCGTTATAATAGCCGGCGTTGTAATGTTTATAGTAGGTAACGTATCCCCTCCGGTCCCCCCCGCCGTAACCACCGGACTATTGACTTTAAAACAAAAATTAACCGTTTTCGTATGCTCCATAGCCATAGCCACCCCAATCAACTCTTCAACACAGGGTTTTTTTATAGTTAAAGCCCCAAAAAACCCTGTCGCCAACGCAAAACTATCCTGCTCCTCCTCATCCTTATCATTATTAGTTAAAGCTTCAAAAATTCTACAGGCTGCTATCTGTGCTTCTTGCACTGTCAAATCTGCCCTATTGCTTAGCTTACCAAAAACTTCACCTATTTTCTTAGAATTTAAGGTTGTCTTCATTTCACTCGCCAAGATTAAGAGCTTTGGAACGTTTCAATGCTCTAACAATCCAGTAAGCTAGAAATGTTGAAGGCACCAGTTGCAATATAATATACACCGGCAAAGCTGCCAGATAAACAACAACAGGCAAACTTAGTACTGTTACCATTACAAAATACACTAAGGGTATGTCAAGTAATGCGCAAACTGAACTTAGAAGTAAAAGTTTGGTGCTAATTTTTGCGTTCGAACGTAGCTTTGAAAACCCTACCGCTACAAGACCTACCGATACAGCAAAAATTAGGTTTACAAAAGGCCAAAGCCAAGATAACGCAGGATTTGTCATTGTGATAAGCCCAATCATTGCCTGAATTTCAGTAGTTATAATTGCCCCCCAAAAACCAAACAAAAGCACAGAGACAAGTATCCATGTGTAAGTGTTTATGTACCCCAATAACTGCAGGTTGCCTCCAGTCATAAAAAGATCTGCTCTTTCAGCTACAAGCGCTATGACCCCTGCTACAACCCCTAGCATTAGAGCCGCTAGGGCATTTCGTAGAGTTGGCAAAGATAGCAACCGACTATGAGATATTCTATTGTTAGCATTCAACGGTCTCAGCTTCCCATATTTGAGTATAAACCCAAAAACACGTACACTTTTATAAGCATTATTAACCAAAAAAGAGTAACCAACCCCCACCTAAACCCACCCAAACCCTAACCCAAACCAAACCACCCCTCAACACACCACCCAACTATTTCACAACCAACCCTCACACATTTAAAAAAACCCCACACCTCATCATAAACAATATCCTCTCCACAAAACCCCTTAACACAAACAACCAAAACAAACACCTAACTACTTAAAAACGAAAAATTAGAGTTCAATACCAAATAAACCTAACCAACGATCTTTTTGAAAACACAACATGGAAAAACAAGCAGATCATTCCGAGTTTTCTTTTTAAAGTTCATACCGTGAAAAATCGTATTGTGAACCGCATTGAGGGGTGACAAAATAAAACAAGTAACCACACTTACTACACTGATGCTCCTGATTTTTTAATTTTTCAATAGTATGCGAACCACATTTGGGACATTTTATATCAAAACTTGTCATTAGCTACCCTTCAATATACTATAAACTGTTTACCTTAAGTTTTGTGCTTTATATTCAACTACCGTGTTAACTCAGGTTTTTGCTTGGAACCTTTTTTTGTCATCTTTTTAGCGTTTTCCGAAAGGGTAAATAACTTGAGTCTAACTAGATATTTTGTACGCAAACTTTTGTTTGTGTCTGACTTTCAGGTGAACTATCAAGGGAAGTGTGAAAATGTTAAAAAAAATTGTAGCTCTAATAATTATTGCGCTTATAGTGTTATCCAGTTTTACTTTATTGTTAATGTTTATGCGAAATGATGCTACCCCTGCCGTAGTGTATGATCCGCTTGATTTTGAGTGGCCTCAACTTAATGGTGATGCTTCTTTTACGCGTTTTTCCTTAGGTCCGGCGCCTTCCACGTCAAATATTGCTTGGCAAACTGACATTGCTGATTTGCATAGTTATCTTACTGCTTTTGACGGTTTTGTTTTTGCGGTGTCTGATAAAACTATAGTTGCTCTTCATTATGACACAGGTGTTGTTGCTTGGCGTAGGGAAATTCCAATGGACAGTAATTGGCCTGTGGCATACAAATTAGATGACACGTATATGTTAGTGGAGAGTTCTTGTCTTGAGACTGCAACAGGAAAAATTCTTTGGACCAGTACCAATTTTTGTGCGGACACGGGTAATTTTAACTCTAATGTGTATGTTCCTGAAGAAAAAATGTTTTATTTAAAAGTTGATTCTTTTGTGGAGGCTTGGGATTTTTCTGATCTTTCAAAACCGCCGACTTTAGTTTGGACTGCCTATGTTCCCGGGGGTGGTAGAGTTGGTTCTGGTGTAACTTATGGTGATGGTAAACTTTTTCCCGGTTCTTTTCAAGATCAACAAATAGCTATTGATGCTAAAACAGGTGAGCTTTTGTGGACTACTTTTACAAAGTCTGCTATGATTTTTTCCGGGTCCTATGCTGATGGCAAGTTTGTTCGGGGGGGTACGGATGATAATACTTTGTATTGTTTTGATGCTAAAACAGGTAAAGTTCTCTGGACTTATATAGCTGATTCTACGGGTTACTTTTGCACAGGCACTGCCATTGGGTATGGTGTAGTGTATGCGCCTAACAAGGACGGTTATATTTATGCTATCAATTTATCTGACGGTAAACTGGTGTGGCGTTATAAAGGTCCCGGAACCATGATTTTTCCCGGAACCCCAACTGTTGCTGACGGCAAAGTGTATGTTACTACCGGTCAAAATGCTAGTTATGGTGATGAATACGGTGAGTCCCAGTTTGCTTGTTTAGATGCTTTCACAGGTGAGGCTATTTGGACTCTACCCATAGAAGCTTATGCGCCAAGAGAATCTGTGGCAATAGCCTATGGTTATCTATATCTTATTCCGGGTGAAGTAACCAAAGCGGTGGATTCTATTTCAGGCAGTGAATATGAGGTAATGGGTCATGTTTTGGCGTTTGCTTCAAATGAAACTATTGCTTTAAACGCTCAAACAAAAACAGCTGCCCTAAAAAGTTCAAGTAACCTTTGGGCATCTGCCTCAAACACAGCTACGTCTGATGAAACGGGTTCTTGGAGCATGTTTCGCCATGACGCAGAACGCTCCTCTATAGGCGAGAGAGGCCCTGAAAATCTAAGCCTAGTTTGGAGCTTTGCAACAAACGGCGCCGTAGTATCCTCCCCTAGCATTGTTGATAACATAGTTTACTTTGGCTCTCAAGATCACAATATTTACGCTGTTAACGCTGAAACAGGAGCTAAAATTTGGTCCTTTAAAACAAACTATACCATAGAATCTTCAGTAGCAGTCACCAACGGCAAAGTCGTCACAGGCGCTGAAGACGGCTACATATATTGCCTTGACGCCTACACGGGCAAACTGTTATGGAAAACCTTTGTTAACGGCAAACAACCCGTAACCTATGGCGCCGCAGTTATGCTTCGCTCATCCCCTGCCATAATCAACAACAGAGTCTACATAGGCTCCTTAGACGGAAACCTCTACACCCTAAACTTTACCGACGGCACAATCCTTTGGAAATATCAAACAGGCGGCTGGATAAAATCCTCCCCAACAATTTCCAACGAAGCCGTCTACATAACCTCCGAAACCCCCAACTCAGGCACCATATACAAACTTGACGCCCAAAACGGCAACCCCCTCTGGAAACAAACCCTCCCCTACGAACACCAATTCACCGGCGGCAACGACATGATAAGCACCCCCACCGTAGCCGACGACAAAGTCTTCACAGCAACAAACCTTAGAACCTACTACTGCCTAAACGCCCAAAACGGCGACATAATCTGGACCTTCACAAACGAAGCCGCAAACGAATTCATAGTATCCTCCCCCATATACATAGACAACAAAGTATACATAGTTGACAAATTTGACATAACCTGCCTAAACGCACAAAACGGCAAAAAAATCTGGAACACCTTCACAGGCGATGAATACTACGTCCCCCCCTCATACGCAAACAACAAACTATACATAGTCACAAGCGAACGCAACCTCTTCATATTCGACGCCACCACAGGCAAAAAAACTGAACGCTACATCCTCCCCTCCGCAAGCTGGTCCTCCCCCACACCCTACAACAACAAACTCTACATAGGAAGCAAAGACTGGAACCTCTACTGCCTAGGAGAATACAACACAAACACCATGCAACTCACCCTACAAACAAGCAAAACCAAACTCAACACCCACGACAACCTAACAATCTCAGGACAACTCACCCCCACACGACCCCACACAGACATATACCTAACAATCACCAAACCCAACGGAAACACCGAAACCATACACCTCAACACCAAAAACAACGGAACATACAACTACACATACACCCCAACAACAGACGGCACACACAAAATAACCGCAACACACAACACCCAAACAACAACCATAACAAGCCAAACACAAACAATCACCACAACCCCCCACACAACAACACACCCCTACATATACGCCACCACATTCACCCTCATAACACTCCTAATAATAACAACAACCCTCCTCATACTAAGAAAAAAACACTAAACTAACTAACTAACTAACAACACACCACCCCCAACCCTCCACCCCCAACCCCCAACAAACACAACAACCAAAACAAACAAAAAAACCCCTACTAAACAAACTCTCACAAACTTATGGTGGGGCTCCCCGGATTTGAACCGGAGTCTATAGAGCCCAAGTCTACAAGCCTAGACCAAGCTAGCCGAGAGCCCCAACAACTTTATGATGACAAGATAATTTCACATGCACAATAAAAACCTATCCAACCCACCCACCAAAAAACAAAACCTAAAACTAAAAAACCCATTTTCTTAAAACACCCGTTTCAAATGTGAAAACACGCTGTTGTTGAAGTGGAACAAAATTATGTCGGTTATAACAGTAAAAAACTGATGATGTGCGTCTGCAGAGTATTTTGATCTCGCAACAAGTATCTGAAACAAAACTGGCCCAATGTTTATAAATGAACGGATGACGGGTTGATGTGATGACAACTGTTTTATGATAAACTTGGCTGTTTGAGACAAAATATTCTTTAAAAAGTATTAAACGAAACAAAATATTACAAATAACTTTTTATGTGTTTGTTGTGCTTGATGTGATTTATGTGAAAACGAAAAGTTTTTAACTTTATACACATTATACAATAATGTTAACCTAGTTTAAAATTCAATCCTATTGAAAGGAGTTAAATATATGCCCGTCGAAATAACCTTGGAATTGAAAGCAACAGCTAATGCAAATAATCCGCCGACGATTAGCGGTGGGTTCAAAATAATCTCCCACTTAAAGGGAATTGAAAGAAACCGAAGCATACCCCAAAAACACACAAGCCACAACAGGTTCAAAATAATCTCCCACTTAAAGGGAATTGAAAGATTTACAAACTATGACCCCATAAGCGAAGCAAAAAACCGGTGGTTCAAAATAATCTCCCACTTAAAGGGAATTGAAAGTTGATACGTTATCAGGGTTAGCAAATGTAAAATTGTAAGGTTCAAAATAATCTCCCACTTAAAGGGAATTGAAAGGTGATATTTATACTATGATTCAGGATGCTGTTAATGATTGTTCAAAATAATCTCCCACTTAAAGGGAATTGAAAGATCCGCCAAATTGCATGGATTTCGTGTCCATGTGTTGGGTTCAAAATAATCTCCCACTTAAAGGGAATTGAAAGTTCAAAACAACGGCGTTGTTATGGGTCACTCGGAACGTTTGGTTCAAAATAATCTCCCACTTAAAGGGAATTGAAAGTTCAGATGCCCGGACACCCCATAGTCTTGTATGCAGTTTGGGTTCAAAATAATCTCCCACTTAAAGGGAATTGAAAGATCGAGCATGGAATAACCCTGCATTCACTAAAATTCATGTGGTTCAAAATAATCTCCCACTTAAAGGGAATTGAAAGAAACGTAAACCCCCAACTAACCTACCCCTAATTATGGAGGTTCAAAATAATCTCCCACTTAAAGGGAATTGAAAGTCAAGAATACGCAGGCTACACCCTACTACCCGAAATGGGTTCAAAATAATCTCCCACTTAAAGGGAATTGAAAGACAATTTCGCCATAAACTTCAACTTTAACAATTGTGAAAGGTTCAAAATAATCTCCCACTTAAAGGGAATTGAAAGATTTAACACGCTTTCGCGTTGTATGTTATAACTATACAGGTTCAAAATAATCTCCCACTTAAAGGGAATTGAAAGACTTTTTAACTGTAGAAGCTATAGACGGCACAGGCCTGGTTCAAAATAATCTCCCACTTAAAGGGAATTGAAAGTGCGCGAAAGTACCGTCGTTTATTTCGCTTAAATAAAGGTTCAAAATAATCTCCCACTTAAAGGGAATTGAAAGATAATTATAGCGCCAACTATTGTGGTTAATGCGCCTACAGGGTTCAAAATAATCTCCCACTTAAAGGGAATTGAAAGATCATGTGCTACCATTTCAAGCGTTAATTTTTGCACCGGGTTCAAAATAATCTCCCACTTAAAGGGAATTGAAAGTCGGGATTATCGCCACCGACGACGTCTCCCGCGTCTATTGGTTCAAAATAATCTCCCACTTAAAGGGAATTGAAAGCATTATCCACGGTTTTTCACCGAGTAACGCGTCTTGAAAGGTTCAAAATAATCTCCCACTTAAAGGGAATTGAAAGAATGACATCGTCCGAAACATGGGCGCGTGGCGATGTAGGGTTCAAAATAATCTCCCACTTAAAGGGAATTGAAAGGTGTCAACAACATGTTTGAAATGGTTATCTATTTTGGCGGTTCAAAATAATCTCCCACTTAAAGGGAATTGAAAGATAAGAGATAATTCTTGAACTCCGAGCAACTCATTTTTTGTGGTTCAAAATAATCTCCCACTTAAAGGGAATTGAAAGAAGAAGTCATGCCCTGCAACCGACAAATTTCCCGGGTTAGGGTTCAAAATAATCTCCCACTTAAAGGGAATTGAAAGATAGCGTGAAGGTTATGCGTCCGATAGAAGAAAAATATCGGTTCAAAATAATCTCCCACTTAAAGGGAATTGAAAGCCAACTAGTAGCGCAGTGCAAGCGATGGCAATGACGGCCAGGTTCAAAATAATCTCCCACTTAAAGGGAATTGAAAGCAAATACAACATCCGATAATACAGTTACGCGGATCAGAGGTTCAAAATAATCTCCCACTTAAAGGGAATTGAAAGAAATTGCGACGTTTGCAATATTTGCGTATGTGATATAGGTTCAAAATAATCTCCCACTTAAAGGGAATTGAAAGATTTAGCACACTTTCACATCGCGCGTTATAACTATACATCAGGTTCAAAATAATCTCCCACTTAAAGGGAATTGAAAGGCGCTACAAACTACAGAACGCGGAGTATCAAACGCGTTAAGGTTCAAAATAATCTCCCACTTAAAGGGAATTGAAAGCTTAAAATTGGTGGTTCTATCGAATCGTTTGCGAACTCGGTTCAAAATAATCTCCCACTTAAAGGGAATTGAAAGACGTAGAAATAACATTTACAGGTTTTGATACGAAGTAGGTTCAAAATAATCTCCCACTTAAAGGGAATTGAAAGGAGTTTGGTATTGTTCAAGGTTCCAATAGTGCAATTACGGTTCAAAATAATCTCCCACTTAAAGGGAATTGAAAGTCCCGTCGTTCCGAGGTCATTCCATACTTGACCTGTTGCAGGTTCAAAATAATCTCCCACTTAAAGGGAATTGAAAGTCATGTGTCGTAGAGTGGTCCAAGCGTCAGAAATAAACGGTTCAAAATAATCTCCCACTTAAAGGGAATTGAAAGGCGAGTGATTTTACTCAGATTAAGCCTACCAAACCAGATGGTTCAAAATAATCTCCCACTTAAAGGGAATTGAAAGTACGTTCTATATCTTCATAGGTAAACTTGTAGCCACACCAGGTTCAAAATAATCTCCCACTTAAAGGGAATTGAAAGTAAAACAGGCAAGCCAAACCATCGGCCTATCCACCGTGGTTCAAAATAATCTCCCACTTATAGGGAATTGAAAGTACATTAACAAACCCGTTTGTGCATCACGCAAAGAAGGGTTCAAAATAATCTCCCACTTATAGGGAATTGAAAGCGAAAGTTTGTAGATGTGGGTAGTGCTGTATAGATTCAAGGTTCAAATGGTCTTCTATTTAGATGGAGTTGAAAGTGTAAATGGTGTGTTTTGATTGTTATGTTTGTGGGTGTTGTGTGTTTGTTGTGTTTTTTTTTGTTTGGTTGTGGAAACCTTTTTCAGCAAAAAATCTGGTATCATAATGTGATGTATATGATTTTGTTGGTTTCGTCAAGTAAGGATGTTGCGAGTTTAAATATTGCTAGTCAGTTTTTACAGCATTGGCTTTTTCAAGAATCTCTTTGTACTTTTCAAAATAATCCTGTATATACTGCTACTTTTAATCAGCGGTCTGTTGTTTTTATTAGGTTATGTGGTGAGTCTGTGGGGGCTCAGGATCTTTCAAGGTTTTTTCCTGGTGTTGAGTTGATAGTTTTTGTTTCGAGGCATAGTAGTCGAAGTGGTGTGCCGGCTTTGACTGTGCATCCGGTTGGGAATTTTGCGGGTGCTGATTTTGGTGGTTTGCCTTGTGTGGTTTCTGTTTCTGCTGCTACTGTTATGAGGGATGTTTTGAGGATGCTTGTGTTTTTTCGGCACAAGTTTGGTTTGTTGGATTATGAGGTGTCTTTTGAGGCTACTCATCATGGGCCGTCTTTGGATGTGCCGACGTTGTTTGTTGAGCTTGGTAGTTCTATGTCTCAGTGGATTGATTCTAAGGCGGCTTTTGTTGTGGCTTGTGCTATAATTTCTGCTATAGAAATTTTTGAGTCTAGGCCTGCTCAGAGGGCGGTTATTGGTGTTGGGGGTACTCATTATTGTGAAAAGTTTACCAAGTTGGCTTTGGAGGGTGGGGTGGTTTTTGGTCATATGATTCCCAAGTATGCTGTTGTGGGTGTGGATGTTTCTGTGCTTAGGCATTGTGTTGAGCGTAGTTTGGAGCAGGTTTCTGAGGTGTTGTTGGATTGGCGGGGTATACGGGGTGAGGATAAGTCTGGTTTGATTGCGGCTTTGGATGGGGCTGGTCTTGTTTATCGTAAAATTTAACTTTGACCTGAAAGTTTAATAATGTAATTGCTGTTAAGGGTTGCATTCTTAAAAGTTACAGTAACCTTTATTATTCCAAGAAGAAATCATGAGTGTGCGGTAAATATGGGTATAAAATCATTCCTGGCACAATGCGCGAGAACTTTAAAGTTGGCAGTGAAACCTGGGCGTGAAGAGCTTTGGCTCTCGATAAAGATTAGTGTCTTAGGTATTGGTGTGGTAGGTTTAATTGGTTTTGCAATAAAGTATATTTCGTTTGCGTTGGGTGGAGTTTAAAAGTAATTGGGAGCTTTTTTTAATGCAGAAAAAAGATGAACAACAACAGCAGCCTGTTAAAATTTTTGTGGTTAAGACAACTACTGGGCAGGAGCGTAATGTTGCACGGTTAATTGCTGCAAAAGTTGAGATGGTTCACATTCCGTTGAAGGCTATTTTGGTGCCTGATGTTTTGAAAGGGTATGTGTTTATTGAGGCTGATGGGCCGCATTTTGTGGAGGAAGCAATTGCAGGTGTTAGGCATGTTCGTTCTCGTATTTCTGGGTTAGTTGGCTTTAATGAAATTGAGCGTTATATTGTGCGTAAACCGGTTATGGCTGATCTTGGTGAAGATGATGTTGTAGAAATTACCGGGGGGCCTTTCAAAGGTATGCGTGCAAAGATTACTCGACTTGACAAGTCTAAAGGTGAAGTTACCCTTGAGCTTCTCGAGGCAACATTTACTTTGCCAATTACAGTACATTCAGACTATGTAAAACTTGTAGAAAAAGCAAAAGCATAAGGTGAAACAAAATGGTAGAAAAAAAAGTTGTAGAATTAATCGTTAGTGGCGGTCAAGCTAATGCGGGTCCTCCACTTGGTCCAGCTCTTGGTCCTTTAGGTGTAAACATTGTAGCTGTTGTAAATAAAATCAACGAGGTTACAAAGGAATATGCTGGAATGAAAGTTCCGGTGAAGGTCAGTGTTGATACTGAATATAAAACCTTTGAAGTGACTGTTGGCACTCCCACTGCGTCGGCATTGATTGTTGCTGAGTTAAAAATTGAGAAAGGTTCAGGTACACCTAGCAGTGTTAAAGTTGGTGACTTGTCCATGGAGCAAATGATACGTATTGCAAAAATTAAGGCTCCTCAATTGTTATCGACAAATACTAAAGATGCTACTAAAGAGTTGCTTGGCACCTGTATAAGTATAGGTGTAACTGTTGAAGGCAAAGATCCACGTGATATACAAAAAGATATTGACGCTGGTACATATGATCAGCTATTTGGTAGCCAATAATGTTAGGCAATACTTTTATAACAGAATTCCAATCCCTCATTGATTCGAGGCTTAAAAATGCCCTTAGATAACAATACAATATTAGAAGCAATAAAACAGGCAAAAGCGCAGTCTGGCGGCAAAAAATTCAACCAGTCCATAGATATGATACTGGACATTCAAGAAATTGACATGAAAGCCCCGGAAGGTAAAATTCAAGAAGTTGTAGAACTTCCAAAACCAACCGGTAAACCAAATAAAGTCTGCATTATTGCTTCTGGCGAGTTTGCGCTCAAAGCGCGCAATGCTCAAGCTGATTTCGTTTTAGAAAAAGCTAATCTTGAAGACTTAGCAGGTAAAAAGAAGGAATTACGCAAATTAGCAACAGATTGTGACATATTTGTTGTTGAAGCATCTTTGATGCCTTTGGTTGGTAAAATATTAGGTCCAGTTTTGGGTCCAAGAGGCAAAATGCCTATTCCAGTTCCACTCAATGCTGATGTAAACGCAATCCTTACAAAAAACCGAAAAACAGTTCTTGTTCGTATGCGTACTCAACCAATTATTCAAGTTTCCTTCGGCACTGAACAAATGACTGACGAAGAGCTTGTTGAAAACGCTCAAGCTATCCTTCGTGTCTTGGATGTAAAATTGAAACGTGGCCTTAAAAACGTAAAGTACATGTTCATAAAAACATCCATGGGCGAACCTGTTAAAATTAAACCATAAATAACTGAGGAAAATAAACATGCCGTCACAACAAGTGTTACAACAAAAAACGTCTGAAGTAGAAGAAATAGTTGATGTACTAAAAGACTGTAAATCAATCGGTATCGCCAGTTTACAAAAAGTTCGCGCTTCACAGCTACAAGAACTCAAAAAGAGCATGAAAGGTCAAGTTACCTTTAAAGTTCTAAAAAACACCCTAGTAAAACTTGCTCTTGAAGAAATGAAAAAAACCGAACTAGCACCGCTTGAAGAATACCTTGAAGGCCCAAACGTCTTCATGTTCACTGAACTAAACCCCTTCAAATTAGCAATCCTACTTGAAAAAGGCAAAGTAAAAACCTTCGCCAAATCAGGAGACCTAGCTGCAACAGACATAGTTATCCCCGTAAGCAACACCGGACAACCCCCAGGCCCAGTCATCAGCCAACTAAACGCTGTAGGTTTACCAACAAGAATCGAAAACGGCAGCGTATGGGTAAGCAAAGACACCCTAGTCGTTCGCAGAGGCGAACCCATCAATGAACGACTTGCAAGCGTACTATCAAAACTCGGCATAAAAAGCGTAGAATTAGGCATATCCATGCGCGCAGTCTATGACAACGGCCTAATAATAACTGGCAACCAACTCATCGTAGACATCGCAGCCACCAAAAAAAGCGTTGAAACAAGCAACCAAGAAGCATTCGCATTAGCACTTGAAATCGGCTACACAAGCAAAGACACAATAAAACCCTTACTACAAAGAGCACACCAAAAAGCAGTAGCACTATCAGTCAGCGCAACAATCCCAACAAAAGAAACCATCGGCGACCTCATCCGCAAAGCCAACGCAGAAATGACCAGCCTAAACAAAGCCGTCGAAAAAACCACCCCAAAAAACTAACCTTCCCTTTTTCCAACTAAACTTTTACTCAAAATTTTCCACCCACATACACTTCCTTTAAAATACATTATTGACATACTCTTGGCACTCTAACATCTCCAACCTATATGAATAGTATTTAAAATCACAATTTGTTGTATACTATCCAGAATTTTGATAAATTAAACGTACAAAAAAACAAATAAATTATCAATACTGAAATAACGCGACTTCTAATAACACCGCAAAGAATAATAACAATATACACCTTTTAAATTAAAGTGGTACATCCATATGAAGATGAGTATCAAATCTAAATCTGATGCACATTACCTTTTTAGTAAAAAAACTTTAGCGTTTATTTCTTTGCTTTTTGTTATAACACTATTTTCTTCTCCGCTTATCCTTGGGGCTAATGGATATGTGCCTCCTCCTCAGGTTGTTGTTAAAAGTGAGGCTGAACTTAGAAATGCTATCAGTACAGCCTCAGAGGATAAGGTGTACCTAATTGGTATTGAGAAAGACATTTCCTTGAAAAAACCCCTTGAAATTCCTAATGGTAAAATAATTTCGTTGAAGGTATCTGGTGCTCGTTTGGTTGGGAGTGATGGCATGGACGCTGTCATCATTAAGAACGGTGGGATATTGACGGTTTTGGGTAGTCTTACTATAACTCATGCAAAGAGTGCTAGTGGTCGTGGGGTGTATGTTGAGCGTGGTGGTGAATTTAATTTTTATGGGGGTGAGATTTCGGGTAACAGCGCTACAAAGGGTGGGGGTGTGTATAATGAGGGCACCTTTACCATGTTTTGGGATGGTTCTGCTGGTGATACTGAAATTTGTGGTAATACTGCTACAGAGGGTGGGGGTGGAGTGTATAATGTTGGAACTTTTGAAATGGTTGGGGGTAGGATTCGTGGGAATAGTTGTGTTGGGCAGGGGGGTTTTGTTGGTGTTGGTGGGGGCGTATACAATGAGGGTACTTTTGAGATGAGTGGTTATGGGGAGTTTGAGGAACGTTTGGGTAGTGTAATTTCAGGTAATACCGCTACGAAGGGTGGGGGTGTGTATAATGTTGGTGTTTTTACTCAAAAGGGGGTTAGTAAAATTTTTGACAACACTGCCACTGTTGAGGGTAGGGATGTGTACAATCTTGATGTTTTTAAGGGACATGATGATGGTGATGTAGATATTTTTTCGGACATGACTACGAATGGCGAGGATAAGACTGTATCTATCAAGGATAAAGATGGGAGTCAGTTTTACCTTTTAACCATTATTGGGCTGATTGTTATTGCTGGTGTTGTTGGCGTGTTTTTGTTTTTTTATCGTGTAAGGAGGCGAAATTCGTTGATGGTGAAGAGTTTGGGTGATTCTGTTGGGGAGGTTACGTAAGTTGTGTTGGTTTTTTAGTAAAAAAGTTTTAGTTTTTGTTTCTTTGTTGTTTCTTGTAGTTGTGCTATTTGTGGCTTCTTTTGTTTCTGTGGTTAATGGTGCATCATCTGGGGTGTCTGATGTTGTGGTTGGTGATGAGGTGGGGCTTTTAAATGCTGTTGGGGTAGCTCCAAATAAAGTGTCTTATGTTATTGGTCTTAGTGGTGATATTGTTCTTAGGGATTCTCTTGAAATTCCCAAGGGCAAAAACATTGTTTTGGTAGTCTCTGAGGGTGTTTTGTCCGGTTTTGCTTGTTTGGTTGGGGGTGATGGGGTGGATACTATTGTTGTTAAGGGTGTGGGACATTGACGCTTAAAGAGAATGTTGTTGTCACTCATGAGCAAGGTGTTAGTGGCAGGGGCGTGCATGTTGAGAGTAAAGGTACACTTGTTTTAGCAGGTGGTAACATTTCGGGTAACACAATTAATGATGATGGTGGTGGAGTGCTTAATCATGGTACTTTTAGAATGTTTGACGGTGTGATTTCTAATAATAGTGCTTCTAATAGTTGGGGTGGTGGGGTATGTGCTGGTAGTAGGGCGACTTTTGTTATGTCGGGTGGGGAAATTTCGAATAACACAGCTAATATGGGGGGTGGCGTGTTTTACATTGAGGGTGATGGGGGCGTTTTTAATAGGTTGGGCGGGGAAATTTTTGGAAACACTGCTACAGTTTCTTCTTCCGGTGGTGATGTAGATGGTGTGTGTATTACTCCTTATTATTTTCAAATTTTCATGTTCCGCCTTTTGTATATTGTAATTGTTATGGTTGTCGTGGTTGTTGGTTTGTTTTTTTATCGTTCAAGGAGGCGGAAGCGTTTGGTGGTGAAAGAGTTGGTTGATTTTAATGATGTGGTTTAAACGGTTGCTGATTTTTTTTGGTGAATTAAAACTTTTTTTATTTTCTGAATTTGGCTGCTCGGTTGGCAATTAATGTGGCAATGGCTCCAGCGGCTACGCCGGAGTCAATGTTTACAACTGCTATTCCAAGTGAGCATGATTGTATCATAGCCATAAGAGTGCTTATGCCTTTTTCGCCAAAGCCATAACTGTTAGATGTTGGAACTGCAATAACTGGCACGTTAACCATGCCTGCAATAACCGATGGTAAGGCTCCTTCTCTGCCTGCAACTACTACAATGACGTCAACATCTTTTATTATTAAATCTTTAAGTGGTTCAAGTATTCGATGAATTCCCGCTACTCCTAAATCGTATGCAGTGTATACGGTGCAGCCCATTTCTTCTGCGATGATTTTTGCCTCTTCAGCCACAGAAATATCTGATGTCCCCGCGGTGAGTAATCCAATTTTGCCCCCTGAAGCTGCAATGGTGTAATTTTTGTTTTTAATGCTTACCATTTTAGCTTTCTGGTTAACTTGACAAACAGCATCTACCGGCACAGCAGCCTTTAAAGCTTCAATATGTTGCGGTGTGCATCTGCTTATTATTGCCCTGCCACTTGTTTGAAACATTTTCAGGGCTATTTCTACAGTATCTGCTATAGTCTTATTTTCTGCCAAAATAATCTCTGGTACACCCTTACGATGTTCCCGATTACAGTCAATTTTAGCCATACCCTCAAGCTCAGCAATAGCCTGTAAACGAACAAGCTTTTCTGCTTCTTCAACAGTTAACTCTAAACAAGCCGTTTTCTCCAAAATTTCCTTAAGCGTAAACATCTAATCTTCTTAATGCTCAAGAACCACAATCAATATATTATTTTTGCCTTCTTAACATATTACTAGGTGAAACTTGTGGCTAACCTCTCCTCTTCTTCTTACTCCATAGTAATTATTGACTGCCAAACCGCTGGTATAGCTGGAGACATGATTTTAGGCGCCCTCTTAGACTTAGGCGCAGACGCCGCCAAAGTTACATGCGCAATTAAACGTCTTGAATCCCCAAATGGATACTCAAATATCAACGTAGACATAAACCCTGTGATAACAAACGGCTTCAAAGCAACCAAAGTCTCCATCACAGCCAATAATGAACAAACACCTAAAAATGGCAAACAATTAATTGAACTTGTCGAAAAAACCCTCCAACACCTAAACATTTCACCTAAAGCCAAACAATTCGCCTCAAATACCATTTACTCCCTTGTAACTACCGAGGCCAATTTACACGGCAGCCCTCTACTTGACCTACACTTACATGAAATTGGTTTGGTAGATACAGCTGCCGAAATCATTGGATCTGCCGTTGCAATGGATGACCTTGGATTTTTCAACGCAAAAATATACACAACTCCCGTAGCAGTCGGAGGCGGTTTATTCAAATTCTCCCATGGCCTAACCTCAAGCCCCTCACCTGCAACATTAGCCCTATTTCAATCAAAAAATTTCCCCATAAAAGGTGGCCCCATAGAAGCCGAACTTGCAACCCCTACAGGTGCTGCTATACTTGTCAATTTACCCTCTGAAACCACCTCGTTTTACCCTGAAATGATTCCCCTTAAAGTGGGCTATGGCACAGGCGACAAAAAATTCCCTGAAATTCCCAATATTCTCCGAATAACCATAGGTAAACCTCTGACAACCAATTTAATAAGTGAACAAATAGCTGTTTTAGAAACTAATATTGATGACGTTTCAGGTGAAATTGTTGGATATGTAGTTGACCGCCTATTCTTAGAGGGCGCAAAAGACGTAACTGTCATACCAACATTTACCAAAAAGAATCGACCCGCCCAAATGATCAAAGTTATAACCCACCAAAAAGACGTCCAACACCTAACTGAAGTGTTAATTGAAGAAACAGGAACTTTAGGCGTAAGAGTACACTACTGTGCAAGACACATAGTTATACGCGATGTCTTCTCAATTAACTTTACAATAGCCGGACAAGCGGAAACTGTGACAATTAAATGTTCAAAAAACAGTAAAGGCGAAATAATTCGTTTAAAACCTGAATTTGAAGATTTGAAACGTTTAGCTGAAAAAACCCGTATGCCTCTAAGAGAACTCTCAGAATTAGCTACACTAAAAGCCAAAGAAGCTTTACGACAAAGTGTTTAGTATGGCAATAAACCCTCAAAAGCTTGACTTTCTTAAATGCTACCTTGCAGAGGTGGGTAAAGAAGGTGTAGTTATTGCCTTCTCAGGTGGTGTAGACAGCTCCACTTTAGCTGCTATAAGTCATATGGTTTTGGGCCAGAAAGCTGTAGCGGCAATTGTGCAATCTCCAATTTATACAACAGAAGAATTGCATGATGCAAAAAAAATTGCTGCAGAAATAGGTATAAACCTCTATGTCCTGCAAACTGATGAGTTATCAAATCCAAACTTTACTGCTAATCCTGAAAACAGGTGTTATTACTGCAAAAAAGATTTACTTACACGCCTAAAGCACTTAGCTAATCAGTTAGGTTTTAAGGCAATTTTTGAAGGCACAAATTATAGTGACCTTAGTGATCATCGACCAGGTTTTAAGGCAGTACAGGAGATCTCTGATGTGTTTAATCCTTGGGTGACAAGCAAGTTTTGTAAAGACGAAATTAGGTTATTAGCTAAACATTTAGGTCTTAGTATTTATGACAAGCCTTCCCGTGCTTGTCTTGCATCAAGAATTCCTTTTAACCAAAAAATTACTCAAGAAAAATTAACTCGCATTGGTGATGCTGAACAGGTGGTGAGGGTGATTTCAGGTGTAAAGCAGGTTCGTGTAAGAGATCACGATGGGTTGGCTAGGATAGAAGTTTCAAAGGCAGAGTTTTCTCTTCTCTGTAGTATAGCTGTTTGGGGTCAAATTTCGGATGCTCTTTTAAAGTTGGGTTTTAACTATGTGACTTTGGATTTGCAGGGTTACCAGTCAGGGAGTATGCTTAAAACGCTTAAAGATTAGGTGGTGGGGTAGTGGTGGTTTGTTTAATTGTTTTTCTATAGTTGTGATAGTGTGTTTTTGGGTTTTTATTTGGTGTGTGTTGTTTTTGTATGGTTGTTGTGGGGGTGGGGTTGTGTAGGTTGTTAATGTGTGGCGGGGGGCGATTGTTGTGTGTTTGTTGTGAGTTTTTTTGTGTGTGAAAGAATGGTGGAGAATAGTTTGTAGATGCAGATTTTTGATTGTTTATGTTGTTAAAATATGTTGATGTAGTGAAAATTTAATGTTTTTAAGGCAGTGTGTGTATTGGTTTGTTGTCTGTTGTTGTGGTGGTTTTTTGAGGGGGTTTTTCCCTCGAAAAAGGGGGTTTTGACAGTATTTATTGTCCTTAAAGCGTAACGTTTATATTTGATATTGTGCCTTCTGATAGAATTCAGCTATAATTGCGCCCCGCAATTTAATCACATGGCGGCGGCTCAACCCCTACCGAAACGGCGATTGCCTTGCAGGAATGACGGAGTTGGCCTCCAGTTGCGGGGACATGTATGTGGACCTGATAGAATTGCTCATGTTAGGTCTGAATTGGGCTTTAACGTATAGAGTGGAATGTTTCTCCCTCCAAATCCAGTTAAGCAAAATAATGCGAGAGAGAAT
>Ga0123356_10001575_pt1 | contig 25090 bp, 17 predicted proteins | sample TergutEmb28metaG_2_FD_92546 | JGI IMG/M metagenome (GOLD analysis project Ga0123356, IMG submission 92546) | Embiratermes neotenicus P3 segment gut microbial communities from Petit-Saut dam, French Guiana - Emb289 P3 | ecosystem: Host-associated > Arthropoda: Insects > Digestive system > Gut ...
CATCGATTACAACAATGTAGAAGCAGCGGCGAGAAAAAAGGTCAACTTTTTTAAAAAAGAAAAAGGCGCATATTTTATTTCCTCTTTGATGGCTGGCGTTTATGTCGGGCTTTGCATGATTACTATTCTTGTAATGGCAGGAGCCCTGGACAATTTTGCAGGAATTAAAATATTACAAGGTATCAGTTTTGCAGCAGCTTTAAGCCTTGTTGTTTTTGCGGGAGCAGAGCTTTTTACCGGAAATGTTTTTGTTATGACCGCAGGAATCATGCATAAAACTGTTAAACCTTTGGATGCAATTGCCCTTTGTACTTATTGTTATATCGGAAACCTGATAGGTTCAATATTAATTGCCGCTCTTTTTTTGGGAACAGGTTATTTGCAAGGTCCTGTACTGGAAGCAGCTCATACAGCAATGTACAGTAAAACAGAACCCTTTTTTACAGAACTTTTTGTACGTGGAATTCTTTGTAATATTTTAGTCTGCGCCGCAGTATGGTGTATGTACAGACTGCAAAGCGAAAGCAGTAAACTTATAATGATATTCTGGTGCATCTATATATTTGTAATTTGCGGTTTTGAACACTCAATAGCCAACATGACACTTTTTAGCATGGAAACAATGGCAGGAGAAAGTTCTTCTTATTTTATCAGAATGCTCGTAAATCTTACGGCGGCAACCGCAGGAAATATCATAGGCGGAATAGCACTTTCTCTGGCTTACTGGTCTATCGCGCGAAAATCTGTTTGAGCGATTGCTGAAGAAAAAATTTGAAAATTCAACTACTGGTTGAGTTTATTCAACAAACAAGTTATCATAAACCATTAAAAAATTAAATATAATTCAAACATAAGGCGAAAAAAGGATGGTTACAATTATGAATGCAACTGATAGTTTAAAAACTTTATCGGATAATATCCTTAAATTAAGGAAAGAAAGCGGTTTGACACAGGAAAACCTTGCGGAAAAATTGAATATATCGTTTCAAGCTGTAAGTAAATGGGAAAACGGGCAAACATCGCCTGATATAATCATGCTTCCAATGCTTGCGCAGCTTTTTGGAGTCAGCATCGATAAACTTTTTGGAATTAAAATAAATGAAGAAATTAAAAAAAATTTTACCTTAAAATGGGATGATGATGATACCATCCATTGTGTAATATTTAAAGGTAAAAGAATTATCAATAGCGTTGAAGATCTTTCTAACTATACACTAACAATCGAAGGCAATGCATTAAATGTTGAAGCAGGCTGTAATGTTAGCTGTAATAATGTCGAGGGTAATGTAAGTGCAAAGGGCGGCGTTAATTGCAATAATGTAGGCGGAGATGTAGCAGCTGGAGGCGGTGTTAATTGCAATTGTGTCGAAGGTGATGCGGCAGCCGGCGGTAGTATTACTTGTAATTGTATCAATGGAAATGTTAATAAACAATAAACAGAAAAACATAAAAAGGAAAACATTATGAAAAGAAAAATTAACCTAAACGTGATTATTGTGCTCATAGTAATATCAAGTTTAATAATATCAGGATGTAAAAAAAACGAAGACATTATACCCGAAAAATGGCAGGGAACTTATGAAGCATTAAATCCTGCAAATAATGATTTTATAATTGTTACACTTGATAAAAACGGAATATTATCATGGGAGGGATGGAACGGTATAGCGTTACCCAACGGCTCTTACCCGAATATTACTATTGTAAACGGCGGTACATTATCAAGTCCTCATGGTACAGGCGAATGGGTTTATCTTGCCATTAATGGCGTTAACAGGGGTATTATAATTCATCTTAATTATGATTTTGCTTATCAAGAATGGCGTATTGGATTGGGTTCCTGGGGAGCGTCTGAAACCCTTAAAGGATTTTTAAATGATGAAGATTGTGAATTTTCTTCTGTTCCTGAACATTATCTTTTTATGGGTTTTCCTCTAGGTTATTCCAGAAATTATGGTCTTGCGATTATAAAACATGAAGAATCATTAAGACAAGCTATGCAATATCAAAACGAAGAAAAATATGACTTGGCAATAAACTTATTTTCGCAGGAAATCGAAATTAATCCAAATAATGCTTATGCATATAGCAATCGCAGTTATAATTATTATCTTATAAATGATTACGAAAGCGCTTTTGATGATATTAACAATGCAATAAATATATATCCGTATGCTTATTTTTATAGTGAGCGCGGGTTTTTGTATTTAAATATTATGGAAGATTATGAAAATGCCATGAATGATTTTAATACTGCAATACAATTAGAGCCATATTTTTTAAATACATATCGTTATCGGGGAGAATTGTTTTTTAATTTGGAAGATTATCAAAGCGCTTTAAAAGATTTTCTATTTATAATAGAAAACGGTTCGTATTCTTCACAAAACGATTATCTTAGTCTTGGAATTACTTATTACTTTAATAAAGAATATGATCGGTCAATCGAAATGATTAATCAGGCTATAAGTATAAGTATCGAACCATTTTCCTGGGCATATATAAGCAGGGGAATAACGTATGAAGCAATAAATGAACTTGACAAAGCAATTGCAGACTGGGAAACCGCAATTAATCTTAATCCAGGCGATAATGATATGGTTCAAGATGCGATGCGAAATATTGAAAGAGTCCGGCAGTTATTATAAAATATTCATAAACTGGTTATAATAAAGCTAGGTTAAATTCAGGAGAAAATGTGAAATTAATACTTACAAATATTGGAAAAAAATTAATAAAGGTAATTCTAAAATTAGGTTCATTAGTATTAATCTTAGTTTTTATTCAATTTGGTTTTTATTTGCTGCCGTTGGCTGTCCCGTTAATAATTATACTTGCAATATTTGTTGTAATATTTTCTATTAAATTTATTATTGAAACATTTATCGGATCAAAAGGCGCAACAATAGGCGAAGTAAGAAAAGATATAATTAATAATGATATTTATAAAGTAGCCGACAGAATTATGTATTATATAAATAAAAATGTAAGTTATGAAAATATAATCGAATTAATTAATATAGAAAATAAAGAAAAGAAAAAAACATTTTTTTACCCGGTTTTTCTTGTCTCAATTGAAAAAGAAATCCCTACATTCAGAATTCCAAAAGATATGAAAATTGTCTTAGAGAATAAAGAATTTATTATAGATTATAGAAGTTTTAAATATAATGTTAACCAGGGTAAATATATAACTTAAAAAGATCGATAATTACCAATACATTCTTCTTTATTTCATAAAAACCAACATATACAAACTCCTTAAATGAATAATAATCAATATATTATTTCGTATATTATTTTTAAGGAGAAAATATGAAAAGAGTAATTGTTTTGGCAATCATTATATTGATTGCAGCAGCGCTTGTATTGACAATAGGCGGCTGCAAAAGAGAAACAGGATCACAAAAAGTGGTTCTTGTAATGGGTTCATGGCGAGCTGATGATGTAAATCAGTTAAACGCCTTGCTTGCGGAATACAGAAAATTAAATCCGAATGTAGAAATTCAATTTCGCCCGACAAGTCCGCCGGAATATAACGCAACTCTCAGGCTCCAGCTTGATAGCGGTATGGGACCGGATTTAATGTATGCGCGTTCCTATGCTACAGGGCAGGAACTCTTTAGAGCAGGTTATTTCGGAGATTGTACCGATATTCCGGGCGTTAGGCAAAACTTTACAGCCTCTAACGCATCCCCCTGGCAAATGCCGGATGGAAAATTATTTGCAGTTCCATTTGCGGCTGTATCCCACGCCATGTATTACAATAAAACAATTTTCCAAAAAGAAGGCCTTTCTATTCCCAAAACTTGGGAAGATTTTCTAACACTGTGTGCAACTTTATCCGTTCGCGGTTATACCCCTCTGGCTAACGGAGTAGCCGATGAATGGGATATCCTTGAAACTTTCTTTTTAGGTATGTTACCCAATTTTATTGGCGGCGCTGATGAACGCTTGTTGTATGAAAGCGGAGCCAAGCGTTTGAACGATATTAATTGGGTTGCAGCATTTCAGGGTATGGCAGACGTTGCAAAGTTTCTTCCCAGAGGCTGGGAATCTGTGACGTATAACGATTCTCAGGCGCTTTTTGCAACACAGCAGGCAGTAATGTTTATGGACGGCTCCTGGACAGCCGGTGTATATGAAGGTGTGCCGTTTGAATGGGGTGTATTTGCAATACCCGCTCCAAGAGACAGAAATACTTTAATTACATTCCATCCTGACATGGCTATTACGTATAACGCCAGCTCCAGGAATGCCGAAGAAGCAAAAGCATTTTTGGCATGGATTGCAAGCCGCGAAGGAGCAGCAACCGCGTCGAAAGCTCTGCCTTTGGGTTTCTTTCCGATGATAAACTTCCCGATCCAGCTTGATAATCCTCATGCAAATGAATTCCTGGCATTGAATCAGGGAAAACTAACCGATGCCCGTTTTGTGTGGCCAAAATTTATGGATCTGTATGCACCCATGAACCAGGCTGTAATTCAAGTGCTTAGAGGTAATATAACACCGCGGCAGGCAGCAGAGGCAATGGAAACTGCGGCTGCAAGATTGCGGTAGAACCAAAGGTAAATACTTTGAATATTAGGTGCAAATTTAAAAAACAAAATATCTTCGGCATGGGCTGGATACCATGGTTAATTCCAGCCCTGCTGTTTTACGTATTATTTATGGCATGGCCTTTACTGAACTCCCTGCGTTTAAGTCTTTACACAGGTTCGGCTGGATTGGGTTGGACTTTTGCAGGTCTTGATAATTTCAAACAACTCTTTTCAGTCGAGCAATACTCGCAGCGTTATTTCGGCGCTTTTAAAAACACGGTAATATTTTTCGTAATTCACATGCTTGTGCAAAATTGTCTTGGAATATTTTTTGCGGTATTGCTAACAAGAAAGAATTTAAAAGGAAGTGCAATATATCAAACGATCATTTTCCTGCCTGTAACTTTGGCTGTATTGGTAACAGGTTATCTTTGGCGGCTCTTGTTAAATCCTGTGTGGAGCGGTCCTTTTTTACAGGACAAAGGTTTGGGACTTCTTGTCCAACCCTGGCTTGGTGAGCCCGGTACTGCTCTTCTCAGTGTGTCACTTGTATCCTGCTGGCAGTGGATCGGCATTCCTGTAATGATGTTTGTCGCAGCATTTCGCGGTATAAGTGATGACTATATTGAAGCAGCTAACATTGAAGGCGCAAGCGAAAATCAAATTTTTTGGCGTATTAAACTGCCGCTTGTTATGCCAATAGTCGGGATAATCACAATCCTTACATTTGTAAATAACTTTAATGCCTTTGACGTGGTTTTTGCCATGACAAACGTAAATGGTGCGCCGAATTATTCTACCGACTTAATCGGTACTTTGTTTTATCGAATGGGTATAGCAGGTCAGCATCCTGTAGGAATTCCAAATCCCGGTATGGGCGCGGCAATCGCCGCTATCACATTTTTTATTCTCTGCTTAGGAGTCATTCCCACTTTACGTTTTACTCAGAGGAGGAATGTCCAATGAAATCAAAATCAATGATTACAAAATCGGCAATTTCAAATAAAGAACAGAGGAAACTAACCATTAGTCATGTCATCCTGATAATCTGGTCGTTTGTCGCATTATATCCGATTATTATTATGGTGATAAATTCTTTTAAAGACAGGTTTTCAATTTATAAAAATCCCTTTGGACTTCCAGAAGGTGCGTGGAATTTTATGAATTATGCCGCCGTGTTTAAAGACGGCGATTTTTTGGTTTACTTTAGAAACAGTTTTATCGTTGTAATTCTTTCTTTATTTTTATTGTTGATTATAGGAAGCATGGCGGCATACGCTTTGGCAAACATGCGCGGAAAATTATCGTATATTATTTATTTTTTCTTTATCGCTGGAATGATGCTCCCAATAAAAATTGCTTCGATAACAATTCTTGAAATTGTCAGAAATCTAGGTCTTATCAATACAATTTGGTCTTTAATCCCTGTTTACATTGCTATGGGTATACCTGTCGCAGTTTTTATTCTGACAGCTTTTACCCGCGAGATCCCCTACGAATTAACCGAAGCCGGAATTATCGACGGCGCAAACCGAGCTGTTATTTTTACAAGAATTATTGCGCCGCTTTTGCGGCCTGCATTGGCAACAACAGCGATTTACAATTTGGTTCCTTTCTGGAATGATCTTTGGTTCCCTCTTATTTTCATTACCGACGACAAGTCAAAAACTTTACTTTTGGGTGTTACACGCCTTTTTGGTCAGTATCAAACTGACTGGTCAAGAGTACTGGCGGTATTGACCCTTTCGGCTATCCCTGTCATTTTGCTTTATTTGATGATGAGCAAACAATTTATTAAAGGCTTGACCGCCGGCGCTGTAAAGGGTTAGGGTTTAAATTACTAACAATGTAAGAATTATAAATCTTTAATGCGCTGCAATTTAATAATTCTCCAGAACATTTCTTTAAATTATTATTATACCTTATAGTTGAAATAATTATTAAAAATATTGTAAAATTGAGGGTAAAGATATAAGAAAAAATCTCCGTATTTTTAAATGAGGTGAAAAAAATGAAAAATATGAAAGTAAGAGTGAAACTCATGATAAGTTTTTTTATTGTAGCAATTTTAGCAGTCGCGGTTGGTGTTATTGGAATTTTCGGAATGCAGCAAATCAGAGATTCCGGTTTTTACATGTACAGAAGTATAGTAAGACCAATGCCGCATCTGTCCTTTGTTGAACAGACCTTATTAAAGATAAGGATACATGTTCGTGAAATGATTGTAGCATCATTGATAGGTGATTTTTCATTAGTTGAATCAGAGTTCCGCAGTATTGAGAGTTTGCTTCCAGTATTGGATGAATATGTAAATGCATATAGATCATCGGTAAGCGAAGGAGAGGCAACACGTCTTTTTGATGAAGCAAGAAAAGTATTTGATAATGATCTTGTTCCTGTGGTTTTAGGTTTATATTCATCCTCTCAAACAGCAGATATTCAAGGTATTGTAAAAGGGTTAGAAGACTGCAGGTTATACAGTGAAATAATTCTGGATAATTATGAAAAATGTTTTGAATATTTGGTAAACAGGGCTTCTTCAATTAACGCATCTTCAACAAATCTGGCACAGTCTTTGCTTATTGCAATAATAATTGCTTTAATTATTGCTTTTTCAGCTACTATATTTTTAGCATTGTATATTTCAACAATGATAAGTAAACCTCTTGGTCTTTTGGTTGCCGCATTTGAGAAAGTTGCGACCGGAGATTTAACATTAAAACTATCAGATGAAGGAAAAGATGAAATTGCAAAAGCCTCAAAAGCATATAATCAAACAATGGATGCATTTAATAAAATGATTACTTCGATTATAAAACAAACAACAAATCTGTCAAATACAGGGGCCGATCTTGCGAGTAATATGAATCAAACTGCAGCTGCGATAAATCAGATTACTGCTAATGTCCAAAGTATTAAAACTCGTGTAATAAATCAAAGTGCAAGTGTCACAGAAACCAATGCGACTATGGAACAGGTTGTAGAAAATATTAATAAACTTAACGATCATGTAGATAACCAAAGTGAAAATGTTTCTCAAGCATCATCTGCAATTGAACAAATGGTAGCCAATACGCGCTCTGTTACTGAAACCCTTGTTAAAAACGGCGGTAATGTTAAAATGTTAAAAGAATCATCAGAAGTTGGACGCACAGGTCTTTCAGAAGTAGCTTCAGATATTCAGGAAATTGCGCGTGAGTCTGAAGGTCTATTGGAAATAAATTCAGTTATGGAAAGTATCGCAAGTCAAACAAACTTGCTTTCTATGAACGCTGCAATTGAAGCGGCTCATGCGGGGGAAGCAGGCAAAGGGTTTGCAGTTGTAGCCGACGAAATCCGCAAACTTGCAGAAAGTTCCGGCGAACAATCAAAAACTATTAGTTCGGTTTTAAAAAAGATAAAAGATTCAATTGACAAGATCACTAAATCTACAGATACTGTGCTTGAAAATTTTGAAACCATCGATTTAAGTGTAAAAACTGTAGCTGAACAGGAAGAGAACATTCGTACTGCTATGGAAGAACAAGGAGAAGGAAGCAAGCAGGTACTTATTGGTATCAGTAATGTAAACGATATTACCAAACAGGTAAGCAGCGGCTCTCATGAAATGCTTGAAGGTGCAAAAGAAGTTATTAATGAAAGTGTTAATTTAGAAAAAATTACACAGGAAATTACATCTGGAATGAACGAAATGGCTTCCGGCGCTGAACAAATCAATGTAGCTGTTCATCATGTAAATGAAATTACAATAAAAAACCGTGAAGGTATTGATGTGTTAATTAAAGAAGTCTCCCGGTTTAAAGTAGCTTGATTACATTAAAAAGTACTTGACAAAATATTATTAATAGCATTATATGAAAAAGGGAATATAATGTCAAATACACATACAATAAGAAAAAGAATAATAACAGGTATTTTATTATTTTCTTTTATTGTTGTAGGATTTTTAGACGCTTTAACACAAGGTTTAAAAACATATTCCTCTGTTATGGGATTGGACATTAACAGAGTTTATTTTTATACTTTCTTTTTATTGGTAATAGGCTGCTGGCTTCTTTATGGTAAATGGTTTGTCGGAATTGGATTTTTATCGTTAGCGGCATTTAATAATTATTTCATTGAATATTTATTTATACATAATTATATAGCTTCGATATTAATATATATTGGTATATTAATCGATATAATTACCAGGCGTAAATTTAAATGGTTAATTCCATTGGCTATTATTGGTTTAATACAAGGTATAACATTTCAAACCACTTTTTTTAGTTATTATATTGTCGGTCTTATGGAGTTTACAGCATTATGTATTGGTTCAATTTTTGTTATAAAATATATTGATATGGAAAAAATATATAAAGAAAAATAATTTGAGAAACCGCAGTTCTTAAACCTATTTTTTAAACGAATTAACAATTCCCTCTGCATATTCATCTGCTGCTTTACTGGTACTGATTCGTTTTTCATTTGCAAGAGAAATTATTTTAAGCGTGGTATCGTAAATTTCATCTACTTTTTTATTAATAACATTTACATCGTAAAAACCGTCTGTTATCTCCATTCCGCAATTGATTACGCCGCCTGAATTAATTATATAATCAGGTAAATAAAGAATACCCATTTTATCAAGAGCATTTCCTGTTGATGAATCCGTAAGAACATTATTAGCAGCTCCTGCTACAATTTGGCATTTTAAGGTTTTTATGTTATTTATATTTAATACAGCTCCCATTGCACAAGGCGCAAATATATCACATTCGGTTGTTATCACATCTTGCGCGGTTATACCCGTTGCGCCAAACTCATTTATGGCTTTTTCCATCTTGGCAGGGCTTGTATTATAAACTTTAAGTTTAGCTCCCTCTTTTTGTAAAAGAGCGCAGAGCTTGTACCCGACGCTTCCAATTCCCTGAACAACAATTGTTTTTCCGTCAAGAGAATCGCTGCCAAATTTAACTTTAGCGCCTGCTTTCATTGCCATGTAGACACCGCGTGCGGTAAACGGAGACGGATCGCCGCTTACCTCAGGAGTTCCCGAAACATATTTTGTAACTTCATTAATCTGCGAAATATCCAAAGCGCTAATATTAACATCTTCTGCCGTGTAATATTTACCGCCTAAGGAATTAATAAATTTGCCATAAGAATGAAAAAACTCTTTCGATTTAAGTTTTTGCGGATCTCCTATAATTACAGCTTTTCCTCCGCCAAGTTTAAGACCTGCCGCCGCGCTTTTTAAAGTCATTCCCCGCGAAAGGCGCAGTACATCAAACAATGCTTCCTGTTCAGTGCCGTAATTCCAAAAACGGCTTCCTCCCAACGCAGGACCCAGATTTGTATTATGAATTGCGATAATCGCATTAAGCCCAACTTTTTCGTCTCGTGCAAAAACAATTTGTTCATGACCGTATTTATTCATTTCTTTAAATATTTCCATTTATTTTAACTCCTTTTGAAATGTATAATTTTTACAGCTCTTTAAGCGTACAAGCAATTGTTGCACGGGCATTCGCTAAAAAAGCCTCAATTGGCTGGAAAGAAATCAGTGTTTCGTTGTAGTACTCAATTCTAAAAAGATCCAGCATTTTTTCTTCGCTGTGATTTTTATTTTTCATGTCAAGAATAAAATCCCGGCAATTTACATTAGCGCAAAGCGCTTTTTCAAAATATTTGTCTGTGTCTTTTTCATCTGCGATTCCGCGATGAGGCAAAGATAAATATTTATAAGGAATACTGCGGCATTTTTCTATTGATTTTATTGTGTCATTAAAACTTGTAAGATAACACGGATACATCATTCCATCGGGCATCAAAACACCGGGCGTTTCATTTAAAAGAAGTAGTTGCATTTCCGGAATAAAATAACAAAGTGAATCCCGTGTGTGTCCGGGTGTTTCCAGTACTTCAACTGTTATATCTCCTAACGGGATTTTATCACCATCTTTTACAATTACATCAGCTTTGAATGTTTCGTCATTGTAAGACAAATCCCGTGTAACTCCATTTATCCTGGCGGCATTGAGCGATAATTCGCGTATAACCTTGCGAGGTGTATCCTTTAAAAGAACCGCAGCTCCAGCCTCGCATGTTACAACTTGCACATTCGGCCATACATTTTTAAAAAACGGAAGCGCTCCAATATGATCGTAGTGAGTATGAGTCATAAAAATATAATCTAGTTTTCTTCCTGCAAGAGCGTTTTGTACATTGTTTATGGTTTCGTCTGCGCAAAACGCCATACCGCAGTCAAAAAGGGCGGTTTGTTTTTCTCCGATCACAAGCTGACCTTCGCTTGAGTTATGTTCTATACAATTAATGTATCTGTGCATCAGTTTTCTCCATGTATTCGCATCTTAATAATATGCTGGCATAAATTAATATTTAAATACTAATTTCCATTACACCTTTAGGTCTGATTCTTAATACTGTTACGGAATCTTTGCCGAATACAGTTTCCATATATTTACAATAAACATCAATTTTTTCCAGCGGGATATATGATTGAATAGTGCCTGCAAAACCGCCGCCGTGAACCCTGCAAGCAGATTTAATATTTTCTTTTTGGAAAAATTCTTTTGTAAGAGCAAGAGCCAAGCTGATACCTTGTTCTTTTGGGTTATTCAATGAATAAACATTTTGTAAAATTTCCCATGACGAGTTTCCTGATTCATTTATTAAATCAAGGTAATTTATTAAAAACTTTTGTTTTTCATCGCCTGTTGCATTTTCCATTTTTATTAATGCCGCAGTTATGTCATCGACTCGTTCATTCTCGTTAAAAAAGTGAAAGCTGCGCAGTAAAGCCCTGTCTCCAAGTTTTTTACGTATTTCGGCTGCGCCGGAAATAACTTGTTCTTTTTCAATTTCGCGCAAAACGCTTTTGCCGAAAAATGCGGCAACTGCTTTCATTTCCGCCGGGATAGAAGCGTAATCGTCTGTTAAATCCGCATGACTGCCGCCTGTATTTACTACGCACAAAGCAAAACCAACCGCTGAAAGGTCAAAGTTTATTTGTTTTACCTTCGGATTTAACGTATCTTTAAAATCAATCGCGACAGCTCCGCCTGCCGCGCATGCTGTCTGATCCATTAAGCCGCATGGTTTTTCAAAATATACATTTTCCGCGATTTGCCCGATTTGCGCGATTTCAAGCGGTGTGAGTTTGCCGCTGCCGTATAATGAATCAAAAATACAGCCGATAAGCACTTCAATTGCCGCAGAAGATGAAAGCCCGGAGCCCGGCAGCACTGTCGAATGAGCGTTAGCTGAAAATCCGTTAATTTTAGAACCTCGCTTTACAAACTCTGCGGCAATGCCTCTTATAAGCGCCTCTGTTTTTCCGGCTTCTTCTGGTTTTGGCAAAAGATCACTTTCTCCGTTTTCTTTTGTCAGTTTTATTTTTACATCGGGGAAACCCGCTGAACGGAAAAAAACAGTATTGTCATTTCTTTCCAGTACGGCGGCGGCGCAGTCCATTTGAATCGAGGCTGCCAATACTTTACCCCTGTTATGATCGGTGTGGTTTCCTGTTAGTTCTGTTCTTCCGGGAGCGCTAAAAAGCCGCATATTACCGCATGTATTACAAAGTTCTTCTGTCGGAAAGTTATTATTTAACATTCCTGAAACAAGCGCTGTGTAACGTTTTTGCGCATTGTCTATTTCCTGCTCTCCGTAAAGTTCACGAAATATTTCTGCGGCTTGCTGCGAATTAATTATTTCTTTCATATTATTTCCTGTTCACTTTTGACTTTCTGTTTTTTTATACTGTGAAAGATAATCAAAAAATGAAAACAAGGCAATACCTACAGAAATAGCGAATATTATTAGAGAACCTGTTCTGGCATAGGGCAGAAAAGAACTAAGAATAGCCAGACGTTCAAGGCTGACAGCAAAAAGAGCGGCTCCTACAGCTATAATATAGGCAACAGTTTTTATCTTTCCGTAAATGCTTGCAGAAAGAGTAATTCCTTTTTTTAGCATTAAATTACGTAAAAATAAAATGCTAAACTCTCTGTAAATTACAAGCAAAAATAGAATAACAGGTATTAAATAATTGCCCCAAAGCCTGTCAATAATAAAACAAAGAAAACATGTAATTTGTATTATTGTATCCGCAAAAGGATCAAAGAGCTTTCCAAAATCAGTTGTCATATTAAGTTTTCTTGCAGCTAAACCGTCAAAATAATCTGTAATTTCTGAAACAATAAAAATCACCCAAAGAACCGGTACTGTCCAGGCGACTCTGTTTTCAAGCAGTGAAGGAAAAAAACGAGGGGATAGGTATACAACAAGAAATACAGGAGCCATAATGATCCGGAACAATGTGAGTTTATTCGCAAGGTTCCATAATGGGTGGGTGCTCATGTTTTATATTGGCTTTTAAGACAAGATATGTCAACTAGGGTTATATGTTATTTCCTTGTTAAGTTGATCTTTGTTTGAATATTTAATAAACTTTTAAATATAAGCCCGGATGGTGGAATTGGTAGACACGCTAGTTTCAGGTACTAGTGCCTTCAGTGGTATGGAAGTTCGAGTCTTCTTCCGGGCACAATTAAAATACATTATCAATCATAAATAATCGTTATTTCTACACGTCTGTTTGCCGAAAGTCCTGCGGCGGTTGTGTTATTTGAAACCGGGTTTTGGGAACCATGACCTGTAACAGTAATTTCGGCAGATACTCCAAGATGAATCAAGTAATTTGCGACACCTTGCGCTCTGTTTGTTGACAGCATTTTCAGGAAATTTGCAGACCCATGTGTTGTAGAATAACCATTTACAGATATCCTGATATTCGGAATATTTTTTAATATATCTGCAATTTCTTCCAATTTTTTTATTTCGTTGTTAGTCAGCCTCCAGCAGTCAGCCGCAAATTGAATGTATGGAAGTGTAATTTGAGGCCGAATTATTTCAGCTTCATCAGGATAAAGCCCCAGCTCTTTTTTTGCTGCTGTTATAATAGTATCCCAATGCGGCATTTCAGGCAGATGATCTCCTGATGCAGGAACAGTTACAGACGGATAAACTTTCCAGGCATCGCGTATAGGAAAAATTTCAGCTTTGTCACCGGAGTTTCTCCACTGCTGCGCTCCAATTCGCCATGCGCGTGTAAAACCTTCGTCGGGTACGGTTATTTCCAAAGGCAGCCAGCGCTTGCCGTCTAGTTCGATAATGTCATCGCTGTTTTTGTTCCATGTATCATCACCAACTTCGAATGCAACATAAATATGACCGGGTATTGTGATGAATGCGCTTTCAATATTAAGCGCTTCCAAAAGTGAGCAGAATAAAATTGAAAGGTACGAACAATCTCCGCCGCGGTAGTACAAAGCCTGATACGGAAAACTTACATTATCAAGCACCGATTCATCAGATGAAACGTTAACAAAAGATGTAGCCGGAACTACAACATAACTGACGCCGTATAAACGCAGAGTTTCAAACAAAGCTGCGGCGTGAAATACGTTATACGGCACTTCTGCCAATTGTTCATCTTTATTTATTAATTGATTATTGCTGATTGCCGAGGCAACATAACGTGCAAAGTAACGAGCCGCAAAATCGTTAGGTGAAACAAATGCCGCCGCTCTGCGGTCGTCATCCCATGAAAGCGTGTTACGGTGAAATATCGGCATTTGTATTGAAGATGTTGTGGTTTTGCGTGAGCCTAAACTTCTGTACTGTACCTGCAGTAAGCCGTTTGCATTTACTGTTTCGGTTAAATTCATCATAGCTTCGTTGAATAAAGCAGTGACAGGCAGTTCAATACTTTCACCGGGGGGTAGATACGGCAAGGATGCAAAAGTCCAGGGCTGGCTCATGAAACTATCCATAAAAAAGGAAAGATTTATATCGGTAATTGTATAAGGTTCTTCGTTTGTAATTTTTACCATTGCTACAGGATTATCTTCATACCATGCCCATGAAACAGGAAAGACGCGGTATTGTTCTGTTTTTTCGATTTTGACTCTTGCAGTATTGTTCATAATTTCTGAAAGATTAAAACGAAGCCCGACTGATAATCCAAATGATGTAAGAGGAGCACTGTTTCCGGAATGATTGCTGAAAACCCTGTTAGAATAATTTCCGTCTGTAAATAAAGAAAAATAAGGAGATAAATGATATTCAGCACCGAGTGTAAAAGATAATAATGGATTTACCGCATTTTCATCGGCTCTTGAATAATGGTATATGCCGGTTTTTAGTGCAGCGCGAAAAGCCCATCGATCAAGTGAACCGTTTGCAGAGTGGGGACGCCATCGTATAAATGCTCCTGTTGTACCTTCTATTAATGTAAGCGGCTCCCCGATAGGGAAAGGCAAAGATGTAAATAAACCGCCTGCGCTGACGCCGAAATTCAGGTTGTCAGTAATATCCCAAAATGCCCAATCAAAAGAAACTCTCATTCCAAAACCGGAACTAAACTCGGGGATGCTTAGAGGTTTTTCGATTGCAGGAGCTACACGAAAAGAAAATTCGTTATCTGCAAATAACGGAGCAGATAAGAATAAAAATATTACTAATTTTTTCATTTTTCCGTAAGGTTCCTTACTGCGTCCCAGTCTGCAGGCGGCGGATTTTCCAAATACTTTTTAATGCGATCGATATATAATTCAGCTACTTTATCATTTGGATTATTATTTAATATAGAAGAAAATAATTTTTCTGCTTCTATGAAATTTTTATCTTCATAAAGATCGATTGCCTTTTCCCAAACTTCTATTGCCGTTTTTACAGTTTTCGTTTCTAATTTATCATTTTCAATTCCCAAAATTTCATATAACCGAAGCGGAGTATTTATTCCTACGACACGCACGCGGTCAAGGCGGCGTTGTAAAAATTCATCGCCGATTTTTGCTCTTGTATATTCGCTTATTAAAATACCGCCTGTACGATATTGTTTATTTACTCCTTCAAGGCGTGCTGCAAGGTTTACGGCATTTCCCATTATCGTGTAGTCCATTTTATTTTCCGCGCCCATGTTGCCTACAACCATATCTCCTGTGTTAATGCCTATTCGTGTAAATAATGGAACCGGGCTTAAACCTTCTTCTACAACAGTTTTATTTAATTCCTTTTCTGCATCTTTCATTGCGACAGCGCTGCGGCAGGCTAAAACCGCGTGATTCTCACGGAATACAGGCGCTCCAAAGAATGCGATTATTGCATCCCCTTCGTATTTATCGATTGTACCGACATTTTCCATTACAATGTTGCTCATTAATGTCAGATAACGGTTAAGCAGTTTTACAAGATGAACGGGATCGAGCTGTTCTGAAATTGTAGAAAACCCCTGAATGTCTGTAAATATCGCTGTCATTTCCCGTTTTTCGCCGCCAAGATTTAATTTATTGGGATCGTTAATAATTTCAGTAATAACTTCCGGAGCAAGGTAGCGCGAAAATGCGTTATGTAAAAAAGCTTTTTCATGGCTGGTTGCAAGGAACTTACTAACCATAATCGTAACAAATGTAACAGCTGTAGAAACTAACGGAACAGCAAGCCCAAGATAAATCTTGCTTATCATAAAGAAAATTACAAATGAAGTACATAAAATAATTACACCGCAAATACCTGTTATTATTGACAGGTGAGTATCAAAACGGTTTACAAGAAAACCTATTAATAATGCATAAAAAAGCGCGATTATTAATGTTATTAACCAATGAACATCGGTAATAAAATCTCCTGCAAGCAGCATATTTGCAATAACCGCATAACTTCCGACATTTGGAAATATTTCCTGAAAGGTATTGGTGCCGTGATCTGTCATCGACGTTGCATCGGAACCGATAATACTGAAGCTGCCGTTTAAAATGGAAGCTTCTCTGCGGATATTTATAATATTTTCAAATTGTTCACGGCAGACATCAAATAACTCGCGTACAAAATCCGCTATATCCGGAAAATCTTCAACATCTGTTAGAATGTTTTGTTCATAATCGCCGTAAAGAAATCCTTCGATTGTTAAAAAGAAATTACTTCTTGCGATCAGCCAGTCATCTCCAACCGTGCTGTTTGTTCTTAAAGTATCATTTTTAATATTTTCCGCTAAAAGATAATAATGTAACGGGCTGATTCCGTTCCAGTAGGAAAAAAAGCCATTATCATCCATCAACATGATGTTATTTGCAAAAGCAGCTTCTTCCAGTACATGATTAACTAAAGATGCAAGTGACAGATAATTATATTCGTAAAATATTTTTTTCGGCCATTTTAAAAGTACAGATCCGTCATGAGCCCGAGGTATCCGCAGTACAGAGCCGTCGTTCATATTTAATTTTATTGTTCTGTTTGTAACTTCAATTGAATCGTAACCCAATTTTTCCTGAATTGCCGCAAGTGTAAGCTGTTTGTAATATTCATCTTTATATTTCCATAAAAGATGTACACGCCGCCGAAAGCCGTCGGAATCAGGGCTTGCGTTTACAAATCCCGCTCCTTTTACGCTGTTTAAAAGTTTTTGTATTGCAGGCGTAATGTCAGCTGCTACAGGAGTTTTAGTATCACCTTTGGCGGTTATATTTTTTGCCGCGATATTATTAAATAAATAACTGTCTTTTTCTTCATTTGTGAATATAAGATTAATATCAAAAACATTTTCTATAGGAAGCATTGTTAGCGTAAGCCATGAATTTCCGCTGAAAGCAAGGGTTTTCGCAAAATATTCATCTACATCTCTGCCGAAAAACGGAATAACAGAAATTATATCGTAAGGGTCTGTGTATCCTAAATTATAATATTGAACAAATGTTTCTATTGCATGCTGTGAATCAAAACGATTGGCGCTTTCGTCAAGATAACTTAAGTCAAAAACAATTGATTCAACTCCGAGTTCTTTTAATAAAATAACAATATCTGCCATCATTTCCCGCCTGAAAGGAAATCCGCCTGCATTTTCCATTGCGGTATCATCGAGCGTTAATACAATGACTTTTTCATTTTCAGTTAATGACGGCAGAAAACGTAAAAACAAATCAAGGAATTTGTTATCGAGAGATGTAAAAAATAACAGCGAAGAAGCTAAACATGCCGCCAGAGAAATTATAAAAAACGATTTTTGAAGTTTCACGTTTCCTCTTTTTAAGAGACATCCAAGAAGAATAAATACCACAGAGGACACGGAGGAACACGGAGGTTTTAATACGAATTATTTTCTTTACTCCGTGAAACTCCGTGTACTCCGTGGTTAAATTCTTATTTTATTTGGATATCTCCTATTAATTAATTGCTATTCCGCGGCGATGTCGTCATCTTCTGCGGCGTCACTTGCTCGTGCAGAAGCGGTTGACACCTGCCCTGCCGCGCGTGTTGTTGATCCTGTATCGGCGCGGGTTATGTTTCCGTTGATGCGTATTCCCGAAGCTGCCGCGGCAAGTTCTCCGATAGTGCCGCTTCGTGCCGCAGAAATTGTAAATGTTCTCTCGCCCTCTGCCAAAACAAGGGATGCTCCAACACCGGTTTGAATAACAGTGTCATTTGTAAGAATATCTCCAACTCTTACATCAATCAAGGTATTCCCGCTTTCTCTTTGAACACGTCCTGTTACGCTTTGCACAGTATAACTCTGAGCAAAAACGAAACCCGTTAAAACACACAAGCCAGCAATTAAAAGTACAATTTTCTTCATCTCTATCAACCTCCAAATATTTTTTGCAGTATTACCTGCTGCCTTCCGCTCTTTCCAGTCCCCGTATCGCAACCCTATTGCCGCTATCAAGTTCTAGCGCCATATTGAACCATCTTTGCGCTGCTGTAAAATCCCTTTCGATTAACGCGAGGTTACCTCTGTTAGTCATTGCCGGAACCGATCCCAAACTTGCAGCTCTTTCATAAGCTGTCTTTCCTTCTGTTATTAAACCCGCGCGCACATTTAAAATTCCCAAGCGGTTTAAACGAGCTGCTTCATTCATTACAGTCAGATTACTATTCTGTGTTATCTGTATTAAAGGAATTATTTCCTTGTTTATATATTCCTGCATTACTTTATTAAATTCATTTTTTGCAGCTTCATTATCTGTGCGTATTATATTTCTGCCTAATTCAGGCAATGGAGCAGGCGGATAAACCGCCCATGCATCTTCTACAATAATAAAATTTACATCTTTTTCTTCTGTAAACGCATTAGTTAAAATATTAACTGCTGTCATCCAGGCTGCGGTAAAACCGTCATTAAAAACATCCATAGATAAAGGAAGCCATACATTGTCGTTAATTATTAAAATATTTTCAGTGCCGTTAAAAAATGTCTGCGCTGCTGACTGATTCATACCAAGGTTTAATGCAATAAGGAAATTTTCATCTGTTTGAATAAAAGCCGATTTTATACCGACACCTTCAAGGCAGGAAGCAAAAAGCAAAGAAAGATCCCTGTTTGTTCCGCTTCTGAATAATAATGTTTCGGCAGGAAATTGCGCATAACTTTCATTATTTACCGTACTCTTTTCCGTAATTCCAGATGCTCTTAATCCTTCCAAAAGCCAAACAGCATACTGCATATTCTGATTGTGCCCTGTTAATCTGTTAGCACGGGATAGACCTGCGATAAATCTTGCGAAATCAAGAGTTTCAAGCGAAGTAGGGGAGATAAAAGCGGCGAATGAAGCTCCATCTTCTTTTATTCTGTTGCGGTTATGAGTTGCTACAGTTACTGCATTTACAGCTTCCCGCTGCTGTCCCAAAAAGCGGTAGCGTATAACAATTTCTCCTATTATGCGGCCGTTATCTGTAAAGCGCAATATTTCCGGTGAAAAATCCGCAAGCAGCGGTAAGTTTATGCTGCGTCCCCTGTGAATTATTGAAGCTGAACCAAAGGGAAATTCGGATGCCGTGTAGGATGAAGCGCGGAAACTGAATTGAACATCGCGGATTTCAGCATTTTCATTATTGCGTATAACGACATTTCCGATTGCGTTTTCCTGATATGCTTGCATAAAAGCCGGATACACAGCTTCGTTTTGTTCCAGAACTGAACTGATCCCGTCATTTCTGTTTCCTGTTTGAAAACTTAACTGCGCTGTAAGCCCTATATAATAACCTGAATTTACAGTTCTGTTTTTATTACTTAAAAATCCGAAACTCCATCCTTCTTCATACTGCCGCCATCCTATGTTAGCTGCAAGTAAAAAACCCGGTGTAAAACGAAAACCTGCTTCGCCGCCAAAACGCCAATACAAACCTGCTGCGGATTGTTTTGTTGTTCCCATTTCATTACTGGATTGATACATTCCGAAATTTCCGTCGATACGGGTATAAAGGCGCGACAATGGAAAATAATAAAAAGCCCAGGAGATACCAAAGTAATAATAATTTAAATTTAATATGTTACCATGCAATACGGTGTCGCCGCGGAATGGTTTTATTAAAAAACCACCCTCGATGCCGGCTGAATAACCCAAACCCCAGGGGTTAGACCAAATTGTAGAAAGATCAATTTCCGCTCCGATTTCGCCGCCCCAACCCATATTGTACATTTCGTATCCGTCAGGAGTAATATTTCCCGCTCCAGTTGGAAAAGAAAGAAAAACTTTTGGCCGGATAGAAAAATCTACAGCAAAGCAAGCTGTAGTTAATATGTAAAATGTAAAAAAGAATATAAAATATTTTTTAAACCATAAACCATGCGAACTTACGCTTTGATATTTTATCTGTGGTTCGTGTTGGTTCGTGTGGTTCGTGGTGAAAACTATACTCATATTATTTTTCTCACTGCGGTCCGCTCACATTTCTTAAAGTTGGCCAGCCGTTTCGCGTAACAGGACTGCCTAAATCCCATATTGTGTCACTATAACCTAAGGTGTTTCTATAGAAAATTGCATTAATCGAAACACGATTAATTTCAACGCCATCCCATATATTTGTTCCCCAATGTACTGGTCTGCTATCAAGTAAATTGTAAGGATTCAGCCGGTAATGTAAAAATGTGTTTATTCCGTAATTTTGAACACTAATAATTCCACTTTCAAGATCAGTATTAATCCATATTCTGCCGGCATTAAATCTATCATTAATATCAATTCCTGAAATGTATGAACCAAGAACCATGCAGCTTCTAATCTCATTATTTGAAATTGTGTATCCGAGTGAATTTTGCTGGTTTCTGCCAAATACATAACTAGCTATACCTCCGGCACTTCCAATATTAATTCCTCCTACTGTTAACATATATGATCCTGTAGTAAAACAGCGGATAATTTTATTGCTTCCTCTTTCAAGGTAGCCTGCAAATCCTCCTATATCAGAAAATCCATTATTAAGATTTGAAGAATTACCTGCATTAACTCTGTCAACAGAGATACTGCTTGTAGAATAACAGTCTTCAAAAGTAAACCCGTGACTCACAAACCCTACGAAGCCGCCGACACGATAATTAAAATTTTCTGATTTTATTGAGCCAATAGTAATTGAACCTGTTGCATAACATTCACTTATTTTATAACTGCCTTGTGCTCTTCCGCTAAATCCGCCAAATGCATGCATTCTGTCTATTGTAGTTTCATCGGCTATATCAATAAATACTTCTATAGAGGTAGTACTGTAACACCTGGTTATATTACTTTGTATTTCGCCGGCAAATCCTCCTATTATAAAACTGGAAAGTAAAGAGCCGCCGCTGCGATTAACCATTATTAAATTTCTGCTGCCGCAGTTAATTAATGTAGAATTTGTACTGTATCCTACAAAACCGCCTATCCTTATAGGATTATCACTGTTGCCGCTGCGAGTATAATTTATATTAACGCTTGAATATGAATTTTCTATGGTTCCGTTTGTCAAGCTGCCAACTATTCCGCCAATATTAGTTGCAGAGCCGTTTATTGCTCCGGAAACAATGGAATTTTCTATTCGGCTAGTACCTCTCATTTCCCCGGTTATACCGCCGAAATTTGTAGATCCGGTTATTGATGTATTCGGGTATTCAATATGCAGATCACGAACTAGTGCATCGTCCGCAACTCCTAAAAGCCCTATGTTTGTACTGCTTGAAAAATTGTTAATCGTTATTGTATGCCCATTACCGTATAATTTACCTGTAAAATTCGAAGGCGGTGTCCAATTTGATAATGTTATATCTTCTGTAAGAATATAGTTTTCAAAGCCGCCGGCAGCCAATCCTTCGGTTGCTGCAAAGTTTGCTTGATTAAGATATACAGTATTGGTTTGATTCACAGTCATACCGGGAATATTCCAAATCCTGAATGCTGCATAATCTTCCCTTATGTTGTCAATAAAAAGTTCAATAAAAATTTCGTATTCATATACATTACTTGTTTTTATCCCTTGCAGCACACCGGAATCGTTAATTCTGGGAATTCCTGTGATAGATATGTTTCCGGCGGGATCAGGAGAGCTTTCATTTAAAAGCGGAGTATTAGCTCCTTTATTTATCCTGTAATACATAACTAACCTATCTGCTCCGGTTGTATCCCAGTCAATTTTTATATTGTTTGTATTAAAATTATAAGACGCTTCCCATGAATTTATTACAGCTGATGCGGCAGATTCGGGAGTCAGCCATGAAAAACTATATATGTCGCTCATAGGTTCGCCGAATATATTTTCTATACCTTGAATTTTGACTGTGATTAAACTGTTTGCAGGGGGAAAAATATTTGAAGGAGACATTGTTACAGTAAAATTTCCGCCGCTTGTCGAATATACAGGATTGTTGTAATTGCTGTTAATGTTAGTAACAGTGCCGCCGGGACTTAAATCCTGAGCTGTAATCCAAATACCATCTTCATTTTCATTTGAAGCGAACTTCACTGTATTTTGATTTAAATAGCCGTTAAAATAAATAATTATATCACTTGCTCTGGAGACGGTTTGATTAGGATTGTTACGGGGTTCAGTTCTTGTTATACGAGGTTCTCTTTTACACCAGGGAATTATTGTTACCGGTTCTGATGTATTTATAATAAAATCAAAAGATCCGCCGGTAGAGTTTACTTCAGGTAAAATAACATCTTGCGGTCCAAGGAGTATAGCGTCATTTAATAGTGTATTGTCATCAATCCAGTTGGCGGGTAATGATGAGGTAACATAAGCCAGCCATTCTATAAGAATATAAGGCGGGTCCGGTGTAAACTCTATAGTAAAAGGATAACCATGGCGGATATCCATCGCCGGTGTTATTGGACCTCTTGAAGGATTGCTGGTTCCCCAAGCGCTTTCATATTCAATTCTTACCGAAAGCCTAGGCGCGTTTGCCCATGCAATTTCTTTATATAAATCATCAAGATAATCAGGGTTAAATGGCTCTACAAATACATCACAGGAGAACATTATTATAGGAAAGAGTATAACAAAAAATGCCTTTTTCATATTATTAATATCTGGTCATTTATCATATATTTCAACTATACGGTATAGGTTTTTGAGTATTTTTTAGTATTATATAGTAGTTATCTAAATATGGTATTTTGTTGATTAATATTAGTATTTTTTACTTATTTTACCCCAGCAACCCCAGCGCTTTTGCTTTAATTAGAGCGTCTATTGAATTATGAACATCAAGTTTTTCATAAGCGTGCATTAAATGCCATTTTACTGTCGGAATTGAAATACCTTCCATTTTTGCAATTTCCGCGTTTTTATACCCCTTATTCAGCAATTCCAGCATTTTTTTCTGCTGCTTGGACAGTTTTACAGGTTTACCGCTTTTTTTGAAATTAGCCGTAACGCCGCAGTATCGGCTTGCGGTTTCGCTTGCCGCTAATATAACTTCTGTTAGATAAGTCCTGTCTAGTGTTGTTTTTTCGTTTGAACTCAATGATGATGCGATGCGTTTAAGAATCGGAACAACTGCCGCTCCTTCGTCGGCAATAATGCGGACAAACTTTTTTCCCTGCATTTCGATTAACGCTTTTTCCAAAATTGCGGCAGCCTCGGTGCGCCTGCCCGATGCCCACTCCATACATGCCTTTAAAGTAAGCGCTTCGGTTAAATCCATTGGACGGCGGAAATCATTTGCAAATTGAATAATCCTGTCAATTAAAGCCATTGCCCTTGTACCTTTGTTAAGCACTATACAAGAGCGGACAGTAGTAAAGTATTGAAAAATTTTATAAAGAGGAACCGTTAAAATATGTTTATTTTCTTCATCGCTGATAAAATAATTATCCAGCCATTCTTCTGCTGCTTTTTTATCGGCATTCATAAGTTTTATTTTTGTTTTCCATGCAAGAAAGTTTCGATCCAGAAATCTGGCTCCTGACTGTGTTATATAACTTTCTGTTTTTGTTAATGTTTCATTCATTAATGCTTCATTTCCCATTGCAAGGTAAACTGTGCAAAGATGGTTGTAAGCGCAAAAAATCGCTTCAGGGTTTTTTATGATAGCAGCCTCTTCATTGGCTTGAATGGCGAGCCTTAGAGCTTTATCAATTTGATTTCTTTCCAGATGGATAGTTGAAAAAAAACAGGACATTATTGTTTTATACATATCTTTAATTAATATCCCAAAACTTTTATCTACTTTTTCCATCATGTTGTTGTCTGCCAGTTCGACTAAATCAGAAAAATCACGCAAGCTGCGGTGTATAAAAGGCAATTGAAGAGAAAAAGTTGAAACTTGAAAATGTTTTTCCAGGCGCGGGATGGGCGGCAGCTTATTAAATTCATCCACAAGCTGAGGTATAGACATACGGTAATCTGCTGCAATTTCCAGTATTACTGTCTCAAGCACTTTTGGATATTTTAATGCAATTACAGGAAGGTATTGCCGCAGTTTATCCCAGCTGAATTCCACCATTTTTGTATCACTTGTTATCCATGACGCTTCCATTAAAGAAGTATAAAGATAAGGATGCCTGTCGCAGATTCCTTTTTCCAAAATACCGCGGTTAAATAATTTTGAATATTCCTCGTATTCGTCTAACGTTGGATTTGTATATTGATTAAATTGATGTATTACTTTAAGAATCATATCGTCATTGCCGCTTTGCACGGCATAATGTCTTGCAATAAGGTATTGTTTTGCATCAAGATAATATTTTGCTGCTGCTTTATTTAAGGCAGCTAAATTAATTTTGCTGTCATTTGCCATATCACGCAAAAATGCAAGAAACAGATGATGATACCGGTACACATCTTTTCCTACATGGCTTATAAAAATATTTGCAGCGCACAGATTTTCCAGTATAACACCTGCGGTTTTTATTCCTGTTAATGTAACTGCAAGTTTTTCGTTTATTTCATCAACAATGGAAGTTTTTAACATAAAATCGCGTAAATCATTATCCCAGTTTTCCCACAAATGCTCGCGGATATAATTTGCAAATATATATTCTGTATTGCCGCTTTCTATTTTACCGCTTTTTGCGATTGCGTTAATGCCGATGGCAAGTCCTTCTGTTACCATTAAAACCATTGTAGTTTCTTCTTTAGAAAGAAAACGACCCAGTTTTAAAAAATAAGTTTTTAATTCTTTTTCTGAGAACCGCAAGGATTCCATGTTAATAATACTTTTTTCCTGTTTTAATATACCTGTTTTTTTATTGTGAAACGATTCGGGCGCTTCGTTACGTGACAATAAAAGC
>Ga0123356_10001576_pt1 | contig 25069 bp, 34 predicted proteins | sample TergutEmb28metaG_2_FD_92546 | JGI IMG/M metagenome (GOLD analysis project Ga0123356, IMG submission 92546) | Embiratermes neotenicus P3 segment gut microbial communities from Petit-Saut dam, French Guiana - Emb289 P3 | ecosystem: Host-associated > Arthropoda: Insects > Digestive system > Gut ...
TACCCTGCTCTGTGATGCCCGGACTTTCCTCACATTTTTCAATGCGCGAAGGCACAATAAACTGCCAATATATATTTTACCACAAATTTCATAAAAATGCAATACACATGTGTAAATTAGGCTCCTCAAATTTTTTCTTGACAAAAAACAGTTTTTGTGGTAATCTGATTTTACCACCCACCAACTCTCTTTATATGATGTGGTGGGTTTTTTGGAGGTAAAAATGACTTTATTTCAGGAACTGAAAAAACGCGGGCTGATTGCCCAGATGAGCCACGAAAAGGAAATCGAAGAGCTTTTAAACAACGAGAGCGTAAAATTTTATATAGGCTTCGACGCGACAGCCGACTCGCTCCATATAGGCGGGCTTTTGCAACTTGTGACCATGCGGCGCTTTCAGCAGGCGGGGCACTACCCCATAGCCCTGCTCGGAACGGCGACTACTTTAATCGGCGACCCGACAGGCAAAACTGAGCTCAGGAAAATGCTCACCCCCGAAGTAATCGAGCATAACGCCGCCTGCTTCAAGGAGCAGATGTCGCGTTTTATTGATTTTGACGGGGGAAAAGCCGAAGTTGTCCGAAACGGCGACTGGTTCGCGGATATAAAATACCTTGAATTTCTTGGAGATATAGGACGGCATTTCTCGGTGAATAAAATGCTCACTGCCGAGTGCTTCCGCTCGCGTTATGAGGGCAAGGGGCTGTCATTCTTAGAGTTTAATTACATGCTTTTGCAAAGTTATGACTATCTGCATTTATACAGAACCAAAGGCGTTAAGCTTCAAATGGGCGGCGACGACCAGTGGTCGAATATTTTGGCGGGCGCGGATTTAGTGCGGCGTGTTGACGAGGGGCAGGCGTTCGCGATGACATTTAAGCTTGTTACGACGAGTAACGGTCAGAAGATGGGCAAAACCGAAAAAGGCGCGTTATGGTTAGCCGCCGACAAATGCTCAACCTACGATTTCTACCAGTATTTCAGAAACGTCGATGACGCCGATGTTATAAATCTGCTCAACTGGCTGACTTTCGTGCCGGTTGAGGAAATAGACGAGCGCGCAAAAGCCGTTGAAGCTAAGGACGGCAGGAAAATCAATGAAACTAAAGAGCTTCTTGCGTATGAAATGACCAAGCTTGTTCACGGGGAGGAAGAAGCTGAAAAAAATAAAAACGCCGCTAAAAATGTCTTCGGCGGAAGCGGCGAAAGCGCTGATATGCCGACGACGATTTTGGAAGACAGCGACTTTGTTGACGGTAAAATAGGCGCGGTTGCGCTTCTTGTTAGGTGTGGCTTGTGTTCATCTAACCGCGACGCGAGAACGACCATTGAGCAGGGCGGCATGAGCGTAGACGGCGAGAAAATCACCGACGTAAACGCAATGCTCGAAATAACCGAACATGTAATAATAAAAAAAGGCAAGAAGAATTTTCATAAGGCAAGTAGGGTGTGACGCCCTCGGCACGCCGCGACGAAAGGCAATTTTATGCGTAAAATCGAAATTTTCGACTCGACCCTGCGCGACGGCGCACAGGGCGAGGGAATCAGCTTTTCTCTTGAAGACAAGTTAAAAATTCTGACAGCCTTAGACGCTTTCGGTGTTAATTTCGTTGAGGCGGGGAACCCGTATTCTAACCCGAAAGATTTAGAGTTTTTTAAGCGCGCAGGAACGCTCGGCTTAAAGACAAATTTAGTCGCGTTCGGCTCTACAAAACGCGCGGAAATTCCGCCCGAAGACGACGAAAACCTGCGGGCTTTAATCTCTGCGGATACGCAGTGTGTCGCGATTTTCGGCAAGAGCTGGGCTCTGCACGTTGAAAAAATTCTGCGGGTTTCACTCGAAGAAAACCTCAATATGATTGAACAGACGATAAAATATCTCGTCAGCCTCGGAAAAAAAGTAATTTTCGACGCCGAGCATTTTTTCGACGGCTACAAAGACAACCCCGAATACGCTCTCTTAACGCTGAAAGCAGCCGAAAGAGCAGGCGCGATGAACTTGTGTTTATGCGACACCAACGGCGGTTGTTTCCCTGACGAAATTTCCGATATAGTTAAAAATGTGTATAAATCACTGTCCGTTGCAATAGGCATACACTGTCATAATGACAGCGGCTGTGCCGTCGCGAATACTATGGCGGCTGTAGACGCAGGGGTGAACCATGTTCAGGGGACGTTCATAGGAATAGGAGAGCGCACCGGCAACGCGAATTTAGCTGTGCTAATCGCGAATTTGCAATTAAAGCTCGGTTATGACTGTGTACCGCCGGAAAACCTGCTCTTACTTAAAGAAACCGCGCACTATATTGCAGAAACTGCGAATATAGCTCTGCCTAATTCCATGCCTTATGTGGGCGGCTCGGCGTTCGCGCATAAGGGCGGTATGCATGTTGACGGGGTTTCAAAAGACCCCGCGACTTTCGAGCATGTCCCGCCGGAAAGCGTCGGGAACGAGCGCAACTTCTTAATTTCCGAGGTTTCGGGGAGGGCAGTGCTGATTGCAAAGCTTCAAAAAATCGTTCCCGACCTCGAAAAATCCGACCCGTTAGTGCAGAAACTAACTGAAAAAATAAAAGCGCTTGAGCATGAGGGTTATCAGTTTGAGGCAGCGAACGCAAGCTTTGAACTGTTAGTACTGAAAGAACTCGGCTGGTTTACGCCGTATTTTGAAATAACGGATTTTAAAATAATTTCAAGCAACGATTCAAAAGCCGGTGCGCAAATCAAGGTTCGGGTCAGCGACAAGTATGAAATCACTGCCGACGAGGGCGACGGGCCGGTCAACGCCATTGACAAGGCTCTCAGAAAAGCACTTGAGCGGTTTTATCCCACGCTGTCGAAAATGCGGTTAGTTGATTTCAAGGTCAGAATTATAAATTCCGGCAACAACACAGCGGCAGTCACGCGGGTGTTAATCGAAAGCACCGACGGCAAGACAAGCTGGACTACTGTCGGCGCGTCCAAGGATATAATAAACGCCAGTATGCTCGCTTTGCTCGACTCTTTGGAATATATGCTGTATATTAATAACGAGGTGAATTTTAACTAAATGATTTGTTTGAACTGCATCGCACCGAATGAAGACGGCGCAGAAAACTGCAAGCAGTGCGGAGCAAAAATGACAGAAGCCGCCCCGCCTATGCAAAGGCACCACCGGCACCCCGCCCAATTAGCGTGGATGCTGAAAGTGCGGGAGCATTATTCTATAAATATAACCTGCTCGGCAAGGTACGGCGGAGCAGGCGATTTTGACATTGTGGCAAACGGCTTTAATCAGGGGAAACTGAAAACCGGAAAAACCTTAACAGTGACAGTCAACGAGCCGGAGGTTGAACTGGTAATCAAGGGTTGGGGAATAAATCCGCTGAAAACCAAGCTGAAACTCGGGGAGAACGCCTATGCGGAAGTGGGTGTGTGGAAGAAGAACGTAATTTTTTACGGGATTACGGGCGCGGAGATATTATGACAAGATTATTTACAATTTGTTAATAAATTATTATTTTCATGTTTTTTCGCACAACAAAGCCTTATTATAATCTTTTTCGACGGGAAAAATCATTTCATAACCGTGTAATAATTATGGAATTTTATTAAGACCATCTTATTTTTTTATCGAGGAAAAAATTATGCCGATGACTGTTTCTCAGAAAATTTTAGCGAAAAAAGCAGGTTTAGCCGAAGTTTATGCAGGTCAGCTTATTATGGCGAAGCTTGATATGGTACTCGGCAACGATATAACAGGCCCCGTGGCAATCGGCGAGTTTGAGAAAGCCGGTTTCACGGGGGTTTTTGACAGAGAAAAAATAGCGCTTGTCATGGACCACTTCACCCCTAACAAGGACATAAAAGCCGCCGAGCAGTGTAAAATGTGCCGCGAGTTCGCGGCTGAGCATAAAATCACCAACTTCTTTGATGTCGGCGAAATGGGGATTGAGCATTGCCTGCTCCCGGAAAAAGGGCTTGTAATGCCGGGGGATTTAATCATCGGCGCGGACAGTCATACTTGTACGTACGGCGCGCTCGGCGCGTTTTCGACCGGCGTAGGCTCAACCGATATGGCGGTCGCAATGGCAACGGGCGAGGCGTGGTTCAAGGTTCCGAGTGCGATTAGATTTAATCTGCACGGTAAGCTTAATAAATATATCTCCGGAAAAGATGTGATTTTGCATATTATCGGCATGATTGGTGTTAATGGCGCATTATATCAGTCTATGGAATTTGCAGGCGAAGGCTTAAAGAATCTAACCATAGACGACCGCCTCTGCATGGCAAACATGGCGATTGAAGCGGGCGCAAAAAACGGTATTTTTGAAGTAGATGAAATGACGCTGGATTATATAAAATCCGTAGGGGCGGGCATTGCCCGTCCGTATGAAACATTTGCGCCCGACGCAGACGCCGAATATTCACGCATTATCGACATAGATTTAAGCGAAATAAAGCATACAATTTCTTTCCCGCACCTCCCCGATAATACTAAGACTATTGATGAAATAAACGAGAAAATAAAGCTTGACCAAGTTGTTATCGGAAGCTGTACCAACGGGCGAATTTCCGACATGAAAGCGGCGGCGGAAATTCTGAGCGGCAAAAAAATCGCGAAAAACCTGCGCTGTATCATAATCCCCGGGACGCAGAAAATTTTCCTTGAATGTATCAGGCTCGGTTATGCGGAAATTTTCGTGGAAGCAGGCTGTGTGTTTAACACGCCGACCTGCGGGCCATGTCTCGGCGGACATTCGGGGGTTTTAGCTAAGGGCGAGCGGGCGCTGGCGACGACTAACAGAAACTTTGTCGGGCGAATGGGACACCCCGAAAGCGAGGTATATTTATGCAGTCCGGAGGTGGCGGCGTTCAGCGCGGTTGCGGGGTATATTTGCGGAGGTGAAAAAATATGAAAATTTCGGGAATCGCCCACAAATACGGCGATAATGTTGACACAGATGTAATAATCCCCGCGAGATACCTGAACACCGCTGACCCGAAAGAGTTAGCGCTTCACTGCATGGAGGATATTGACGCTGATTTCGTCAAAAAAGTGCAAAAAGGTGATATAATAATCGCGGGAGAAAACTTCGGTTGCGGGAGCTCCCGCGAGCACGCGCCGATTGCTGTAAAAGCGAGCGGTATTTCCTGCGTAATCGCGTCAAGCTTTGCGCGGATTTTTTACCGTAACGCCATTAATATCGGTCTGCCGATTATGGAATGTCCCGAAGCGGCGAAGAAAATCAGCGCAGGTGACAGCGTCAGCGTGAATTTTGACACCGGCGAAATTACGAATGAAACAAGCAGCGAAAAATTTCAGTCAGAGCCGTTCCCCGACTTCATAAGGGAAATCATAAACGCAGGCGGGTTGATTAATTATGTGGGTGCAAAAAAGTGAAAAAGAAAAAACCTTTTCTTACGCAAATCGGCTGCTTAGCCGTGCCGATTATCGGGTTGCCTGTGTTCTGTCTTGCGCTCAGCATTTTTATGCTCGCGGCAGTTTTTATTCCGGGCAGAGCATTCAATAAAACAGCCGTTTCAACACAGGCCGTCATAACCGAAATAGAAATTAATTCAACCTCGAGCGGGCGCGGCTTCCGCAGAGTTTATACAGTTCACGTAGCTTTTTTCACCCAAAACGGCGAGGCGGCGGCAGCGTCAATCAACGAGTGGAACGCCGCTATGCAGGAGGGTAAAATCATAACAATTCTTTATGACCCCGCAAATCCGCAGAGGATTCAATTCCCGTCCTCAAGCACTGTTGTCGGGATTTTTGTAATTATGCTCGGCTTAGCCGGACTGACAGGAACAGCGGCAATCATAAAGCATATTTTTATAACGCCGCGAAAGGAGCAGAAAAAACAACCATGAAAAAAAATATCGCGGTAATCCGCGGCGACGGCATAGGCGGCGAAATTATAACCCAAGCGCTAAATACACTGCGTATAATTGCGCGTAGATATAACCACGAGTTTATTTTTACCGAAGCTATTTTGGGCGGCGTTGCCATTGACCAAGCAGGCGTTCCGCTCCCCGAAGAAACTGTAAAAATATGCAAAAACGCAGACGCCGTTTTGCTCGGCGCAGTCGGCGGGGCAAAGTGGGAAACAGGAACAGACGGGAAACCTCTGCCGGGACATCTGCGCCCCGAAGCGGGACTGCTCGGAATCCGAGCCGCGCTGGGCTTGTTCGCGAATCTGCGCCCCGTTAAGCTTTTCGACGCGCTTTCTGACGCCTGCGTGCTGAAAAACCCCGGTAAAATAGATTTAATCATCGTGCGTGAGCTTATCGGCGGGGCATACTTCGGCAAGCGTGAAACCTACGTTGATGAAAATAACGCAAGAGCCGCTTATGACACTATGCTCTATCGTGACTGGGAGATTGAGCGCATTGCAAAAGTCGCTTTTAAACTTGCACAGAAACGTAGTGCCGCCAACGGCGGCATGGGCAGTGTTTGCAGTGTCGATAAAGCCAATGTACTTGACTCTTCGCGGCTTTGGCGGGCGGTTGTTCACGAAGTCTATGAACGTGAAAATTACGAAGGTGTTACTCTTACTGATATGTACGTGGATAACGCCGCAATGCAGCTTGTCCGCGCACCCTCGCAGTTCGACGTTATAGTCACCGAGAACCTTTTCGGGGATATACTGTCGGACGAAGCCAGCGTTCTGACCGGCTCGCTCGGTATGCTCCCATCGGCAAGCCTTTCAGAATCGGGTGTCGGCATGTTTGAACCCTGCCACGGCTCTGCGCCTGATATTGCGGGCTTAGACAAAGCCAATCCGTTAGCGATGATTCTGTCGGCGGCTATGATGTTACGATTGTCGTTCGATATGAACAGGGAAGCTGACGACATAGAAAACGCGGTTGAACGGGTTTTGGCAAAAGGCTTGCGGACGGCTGATATATATCACGTAGGGGCGGAATCTATTTCCGCCCGCAACGGGCGTATATTGAATACGCCCCTACTGGTCGGTTGTGAGGAGATGGGAGAGGCAGTTGCGGGGGAGATTAATTAACTGATTTGCAAGCAAGCATTTCAAACATTAATTTAGTATTCGCGCAAAAACCTTGCCTAAAGCTTTCACGTGATACATCTTCAAGCAGCTCGTCATAATTAATGATTAACTTATCAAGTAATTCTCTGCTTTCTGAATCTAATATTTTCAAAAGCTTTTCCCCGGTTTGTTTTGTAAGCTGTATCAAATCGCTTTCAATGTCCTCGGAATAGAAATTATAAATTTTATCAAGTATGTTTTTCATAGCAATATCCTTTCAGGCGAAACTTCGCCTATCAACATTATAACAGGAGACACATCTCCTGTCAAGAGGTTTTTATGAAAATTTTTATTAAACGCTTAAAGCTTTTGAGAAAACAAAAAAATATTACTCAAAAGCAATTAGCAGAAAATTTAGAAATCGCGGAAAGAACTATTAGAAGTTATGAGATAGGCGAAAACGTGCCTACACTTGAAAGCTTTATAAAAATAGCTGATTTTTTTGATGTGTCTTTGGATTATCTTACAGGGCGCAAAGATACACCTGATATATGAGCTTCCCCCCCTGTAACCCCCGAATTATAGTACGCATAGAATATGTAGGGGCGGCTATCAGCCGCCCGTTTTGAAAGGGCGATTATTAATCGCCCCTACAATTATCTAAACATTAAAAGGAGAACATTTCTATGCCTGACCACAACTTCGGACACTACCCCTTTGAACTCCCGCCTCTGCCCTACGCCTACGATGCGCTCGAACCCTACATAGACGAAGAAACCATGCACCTCCACCACGACAAGCACTTCGCGGCCTACATAAAGAACCTCAACGACGCGCTTGAACCCTATCCCGAACTGCATGATTCTACTTTAGAACAACTGCTCTGCTCGGAAGAGCTCCCCGCCGAAGCACAGGAAAAAATCCTGAACAACGCCGGCGGCGTTTATAACCACCATATTTTTTTTGCGAATCTTGCGCCCGCGTCCGACGATGTTCATATGCCGGAGGGACAATTGCTTGAAGCGATTGAGGGTTTCTTCGGCTCGTTTGAAAGCTTCAAGGAGCAATTCAGCAACAGCGCGGCGGCAGTCTTCGGCTCAGGCTGGACAGTGCTGACTTCGGACAGTGAGGGTAATCTTGATATTCGGAACATCGCGAATCAGGATGTGCTGATTTGCGAGGGCTTGGAGCCTGTAATTATTTTCGATGTCTGGGAGCACGCCTATTATTTAAAATACAAAAACCTCCGCGCTGACTATATAAAAAACCTCTGGAATATAATTCGGTTTAAGTAGCGCTTATGACCTTTTATTGACGCCTAAAACCCCGCCGACCGAGCCGCACAGCACCGCCGTGACTAATCTGCCGACAAAGAAATCAGCTTCCAAAAACCCCATAATAAAAGCAATCACCGTCAGCACTGCGAGCAGTATTAACGCGGCTTTCACGCCGTTCATAAGCCCGCCCTGTTTCTTTAGTCTGCCTGCTGTTACCCCCGCGATTAGGCAGGCGAAGCCGAACGCCAAAAGCGAAAACGTACCGCCCAGCCCTACGGGAAGCTGTAAAAGCCAGATAATCAGCGAGAAAAAAGGCAAAGCCAACGCCCCCGCCGCCACGCCGAGAATCGTGGAAAGCAGATAGATTCTGTTACCTTGCCGCCTTTTTGCAGGCATAAAAAAGCCCCCTTTGCTTTAAAATGTATCTTGTACATCTTATGCAAAAGGGGGCTTAATAATTATTAATAGTGTTAAATTGAGCTTCCCGCTTCGTGGGCTACAGGCGGCGGCTTCAGCACGGGGGCAGGGGCGGAATCCGGTATAAAGCGCAAAGCGGCTTCACATTCAGCACAGCGAATCGAGGAAACATGGTTGTCAAAACCGCAGGCGCGGCAGGTGAGAAACTCCATTTTTCTCGACTCGGAAAGGGCATAAAGCTCGTTGTACTCGTGGTTGACTTTAGCGATTTTAAGGCGCAGTATGCTGATTAAAAGCCCTACCACGAAAAGAATCAACAGGGTTTGCAACATGGGGTAAAACCAAGCCATTTCCCAAATGCGATGCTCATTTACGTTGCGTGTTTCGAGGGTTCTGCCCGCACCTATATCGTAGCGCAGATTCGGGAAAGCCACCAAAAACATAATCAGCGCGTAGGAAACAACCGCAATATTCCCGCCGACGATTAGTTTTCTGAAAGGGACGGTACTGCTCTTAACAAACATTTTTGTGAAGAAGCTGTTCTCATTCGCAGTGCCTTTGTTATAGCTACCGAGCCGGAAGATGATTTTCCCTGCCGATGTGATGAACTTTGCCAAGGCGATAATAATAAAAATCACCATGACGATAAATATAAACAGCTTGACGTTGCGCTCGCTCGCGGGAAGACTTGTGTCCCCAATCATCGCGGGAAGCCGCAGAATACGCTGAATATTAATCAGCATGAACGCCAAAGTCCCGCCGGAGCAGAGCACAGCCATAATATCTGTAATGAACATATTTCCTCCAAAAGTATATTTTACTTTTTTATTATACATAATAACCGCAGTTTTGTCAACAGCAAACAAACCGTCGGCTTAAAACCCACTGCTTATTATTAATTGCTCATTGTACATTGTACATTGTTCATTGTCAATTGTACATTGTTCGTCACGCCCAGCCGTAGTCGTCGTAATCCGCCCACTTCTCGTTGTAGACGCCCTGCTGACCGAGCTTAAACAGCAGAATCGCCGCCGCGGCAAGGATTAGCATCAGCGCTACCCCGCCCGAAATAATCCAGCTTTTTCTTTGCATTTTCATTTTTCCTCCAAATAAGATTTATTGTAGGGACGGATTTAATATCCGCCCGCCGGTTCTGCGGGTTTTCGGGTCGATATGGAATCGCCCCCTACATATTTAGATATTCTTTGTAGATTAATGATTTTGAAAGCCCTGTTTCTTTTGCCACCGCTTTGCAGGCGTCGGCGGGTTTGTGTCCCTCGGCGACTAAATTTTTTGCCATTTTTGCGGCTTGTTCGGTTGACCACACAGGGTCAACCCTACGCGGTTCGCCGTTGATTACAAGTACAAATTCGCCTTTTGGCACGATGTTTTCATAACGCGCAGACATTTCCGAAAGTGTTCCGCGGATTACTTCCTCGTGGATTTTCGTGAGTTCCCGACAGAGGGCGACTTCGCGGTCGCCGAGCGCGGTTTTTAAATCTGCAAGCGTTTTTATCAGCTTGTGCGGGGCTTCATACATTATTATGAGCCCGTCGTAGCTTTTTATTAAATCCAAGCGTTCCTTGCGCTGACGGGGATTGACGCTAAGAAAGCCCTCGAAAGAGAACCGCTGACAGCTAAAGCCGCTTAAAGCAAGCGCGGCAACTAAAGCGCTGGGGCCCGGAATTACCTCGGTGTTTATGCCGCTTTCCATGCACAGCGCGACAAGCTCTGCGCCCGGGTCGCTGATACAGGGCATACCGGCGTCGGTGACTACCGCGCAGGATTCGCCCTCCTGTAGCCGCTTTACAATTTCGCGGGAAACCTCGCGAATATTATGCTGACGGCAGGCTACCATGGGTTTTTTAATCTTGAATTTCGTCAGCAGTTTCAGCGACACCCTTGTATCCTCGGCGGCGATGAAGTCTACGCCCGAAAGCACTTCAAGGGCGCGGGGGGATAAATCGCCTAAGTTCCCTATCGGCGTGCCCGTTACATAAAGAGTAGATTTATTTATTGTCATTTTAATAAAGTTCCGCAATCATTTTTTCAACATAAGCAACGTCTTCTGCTTCCATTACAGACTTAGCCTTAACTATAGCCTCTTTTAAGCCTTTAATTTCAATGTCTTTATTATCTGCTTTGATTTTTAATAAATCGTACAGCTTGTCTTTTTGTGCAACTCTCATTTCGCTATTGCTTGCCATAATCTAAACCTCCTTTCCTTTTTGCGGGACGCCGGGGGCGTCCCCTACATATTCATTAAACCTTTTAGGTATTGCTTAAATTCCGCGCCGGCGTCCTCGTGTGCCAGTCCGAGTTCGGTGACAGCTTTCAGGAAGCCGAGTTTGTTTCCCGTGTCGTATCTTACACCCTCAAAGTCCACGCCGAGCATTGACTCCTGCCGCGCTAACTGCTTCATGGCGTCAGTCAGCCAAATTTCGCCGTTTAAGCCGGGCTTGGTTTCTTCCAAAATCCCGAAGATTTTCGCAGGAAGCACACACCTGCCCAGTACAGAAAAATTTGTAAAAACCTCGTGTTTCTGCGGTTTTTCAACCATATCAGTGACTTTATAAACGTTGTCTTCGAGCAACTTAGAGTCAAGCGACGAGTATTTTACTATGTCCTCGTCCGAAAAAGCTTTCATCGCCACCGCGCCCAGCCCGTGCTTCTCGTAAGCGGCGCAAATCTGCGCGGTGACAGGGGTTTTCGCAACCATTATATCATCGGGATAAACGACCACGAACGGGTCAGAACCCGCAAAGCTTTTGGCGTAGAGGACGGCGTTCCCCGTGCCTTTCATCTCCTGCTGTCTGACATAAGTCGCGCTTACAAGTCCGTCAAGGTGATTCTGAATCGCTTCTTTCCCCTTGCTGATAACCACCAAAATATCCTCAATGCCGGAGGCGGTTAATTCCTCGGTTATATATTGAATAGCAGGCTTGTCAACCAAAGTCAGCAGTTCTTTCGGAACTGCTTTTGTCGCGGGGAGCATACGAGTGCCGAGCCCCGCGGCTAATATTACGGCTTTTTTGACTTTCATAGAACCTCCGCGATTGTAGGGAACGCATTTATGCGTTCCTATAGTTGCATATGTGTTTTTAAGCGGAACGGATAAATCCGTTCCCTACGACTGGGATGTTTTCCCATTAATAAACGCTAAAAATTCTTCCTTTTGCTGTTCGCTCTCGAAGATATGCAAAGGCAGAATAAAACCCTGCACGGCACTTAAACACAGATAAATCGCTATAGGGGAAATCATAATATTTTCTATGGCTTCATATTTTTGTTTTATTTCCGAGGATTCTGTTTCAATCAAAAAATAATCATCCTCAAACCTAAAAAGATTTTCTTTGTCAAAAGGCAGCTTCCCGCTTTTCTTCATAAGCTTTACCTGTAATTTTACTATAACTTTGGTAAAAAACGATAATTTTGTAAATAAAATAATCAAACCGAAAGTAAAAGCAAAAAGACAACCGGACACTACAAGCATAAAAATAAAATCTTCCGGCTCGGTTTCTGCTAATTTCACTCCTAAAGTCAGCGCAACCACAGCGAAGACAATTACATATGCAAAGCGCATAGCTTTTTTACCCATAGGGCTGTGCTTAGAGTGGAAACAGCTGAATTCTGTATAATCATTTTCAGTCAGCGTAAACTTAAACTCATACATTCCGTCACCTCAGTAAATTTATTACGAAACCACCCATGTGCCTTCGTAGGGGCAGACCTCGTGTCTGCCCTTTTTCGCGGGCGTAACACCAGCGCAGTGCGCGGTTCGCCCCTACATTATGCGATTTACTTTTTAATTATATTAAATCTATAACATCCGCAAGCGTTTCCACATCCGCCCACGCTAATTTCGCAGTTTCTTCGGGGATTTTCGCCATATCGCGGATTAATACGCACCGGAGTCCTGCGCCTGTCGCCGAAGTCAGCCCCGCCCATGAATCCTCTATTGCAAAGCACTCGTCTGCATTAAAACCCGAAAGCTTCAGAGCGGTTAAATAAGGCAGAGGGTCGGGCTTGCCCTTTTCATAGTCCTCATAACAGACAAAGTCCGTAAAATACCCCAAAGCTCCCGCCAATTCAAGGTCGTGCAGTGCGATTTTACGCAGTGTCGAAGTCACTATGTAGCTTTTTGCATTAATTGAAGCTAAAAACTCAATAAGCTCGAAAAAGCCCGGCTTGGCTTTTATGCCTTGTTCGATTTTAAGCCTGCCCGCAATTTCCCACGCCAGCTCGTCCAATGCGTCGAAGTCTTCACCCGCGCCGATTTCGGCTGTGTACAGCTTTCTCATCTCGGCGATGTTCAGCCCGATACAGCGTTGCAGGAAATCCACCTCGTCCTTAACGCCCCGCCGCTTGAAAGCCTCGGCGAAAGCAAGCGTGTGAATTGGCTCGGTGTCAAGCACCGTACCGTCCATGTCGAAGAAGACGGCTTTAACTTTTTGTGTTGAATTATACATTGTCTATAGTATAGCATAAATTTCTTGCTTTTGCAAGAAGTTTATGTTATAATAATTTGTGTATATGATAAATTCGGAGGACGTCATGGAATCAAAACAAAATCCAAACAACCAAAACGGAAACTTAAAGGTTTCGGAAGAGGTAATTACAAAAATAGCGTTACTCGCGGCGAGCGAGGTCGAGGGCGTCGCGCTTGAAGCGGACAGTAAAAGACTTGCGCGGGCAAAGTCAGGAAAATTCATCGACAAGTTTACGGAAAAGCTTTTGAAGCCTGCCCCCGTCAGGGTCAAGCTTTTTAAGGAAGCGGCAGAAATCGACATTGCCGTCATAGTCTTACAAGGTCATAAAGCGGCGGCAATCGGCGAGAATCTTCAAAAAGCGGTAAAGTCAGCCGTGCAGAATATGACGGGCATTGCCGTTTCTAAAATCAATGTGACTATTGCGGGATTAAAGGTTGCTGAAAATGTCTAAATCAAAAAAAGAACCTGCCGAGAAAAAATTAACCCGCCGCGAAATGAGAGAAGCCGCATTTCTGTTGCTCTATCAAGTCGAAACAGCGGGCGGCGGCGAAAAAGAATCACTCGCGGAAATAACTTTAAACTGTGTCGAAACATTCGGCTTATTGCTCAATTCGGCGGCGGTTCGCTTAGTTGAGGGCGTTTTGGACAACAAGGCGGTTTTAGACGAAATTATCGCCAAATACAGCCCCGCACGCAAAGTAGAACGGATTCCCAAAATTAATCTTACCATTATGCGAATAGGCTTGTACGAGATGGACTTTCAGCCCGAAACCCCCGACAAGGTCGCCATGAACGAAGCAATAGAACTGTCAAAAGAATACGCCTATGAAACCGACAGCAAGCTAATCAGCGGGCTCCTCGGCGCCTACTACAAGGACAAATATAAACCCGTAGGGGACGACGCCCCCGGCGTCCCGAGTGAACAAGAATGAATAAATTCATCGCAACCGTTTCACAGGTCAACCGCCGTGTCGCCCTCAACTTCAAAAAAGATACCGAACTCGCGGAAATTTATGTGCGGGGCGAAATCTCGAATTTCGTCTGTCACTATAAATCGGGGCATATTTACTTCACGCTCAAAGACAGTGAAAGCGCCCTCAAATGCGTTATGTTCTCGCTTGAAGCTGAGAAGTTGACTTTCCGTCCCGAAAACGGACAAAGCGTAATCGCAGGCGGCAGAATCGGCGTCTACGAGCGGGACGGGGTGTATCAGCTTTATACTAATACCCTTGAATTACCCGAAACCGAAGAAAAACCGGAAGAAAACCAATTCGCGGCGTTTTTGAAGCTTAAAGAAAAGCTCGAAAAAGAAAAGGTTTTCTCAAATAACAGGGCTTTACCCGCTTCTCCCGAAAAAATCTGCGTAATTACCGCAAAGGACGGCGCGGCACTGCAAGACATGCTGGCGGTTTTTGAAAGACGTTATCCGGTTTTGGAGGTTATTCTGATTCCCGCGCTTGTTCAGGGAAAGGGCGCGCCGGCTTCAATTATAAAAGCACTCAAAGCCGCCAATAATACAGACGCGGACTTGATTATTTTAGCGCGTGGGGGCGGTTCTGCCGAGGACTTATGGGCGTTTAACGATGAAGCTTTGGCGCGGGAAATAAATGCAAGCGAGCTCTCGGTAGTTTCGGCAGTCGGGCATGAAACGGATTTTACATTAGCCGACTTCGCGGCGGATTGGCGCGCCTCAACACCCACGGCGGCGGCAGAGCTTACCACCCCCGATTTATCGGAATTGCCGCTTATGCTCGATAATCTGCTTGCCGATTTAAGGCATAAGATTACAAGGATTCTTGAAAGTAAAAAAAGCAAGCTTGAATACTTAGAAAAAATCATAGACGCGCTCGCCCCGCAAAAGACTTTCGCCCGCGGGTACGCCGCGGTTTTCGACAAGGACGGCAGAGCTGTAAAAAGCTCCGAAAACATAGAAATAAATGACGAGCTTAACATAAGGCTCGCAAGCGGCGAATTAATAGTAACGGTAAAAATGAAAACGTAGGGGCGCGCATTGCGCGTCCGAAAGGAATCGAAAATGAAAAAAGAATTAGACATTTCCATGAAGCGTTTAAGCGAAATTTCCGCGCTGATGAACGACGAGGCGCTTTCGCTGGAAGACGCGCTGAAGCTCTATTCGGAAGCGCAGAAACTCGCGGGACATTGCAAAGCCGATATGGAAGCGGCACAGCTTGCCATACGTGAATTATTCATGGGTGATTCACCATGACGTTTGACGAGAAATACGCAGAATATTTTAAAATCGTAGGGAACGCCCTGCGTGGCGTTCCGAATACGGGCGACAACGCAGGCGCGGGCGACCACATAGGGTCGCCCCTACAGGAAGTCATTCAGTACAGCCTTGAAGCGGGCGGCAAGCGAATACGACCTATTCTGACTTTAGCGTTTTGTGAGGCTTACGGCGGCGATGTGCAAAAAGCCGCGCCGGTAGCCGCAGCGATTGAAATGCTTCATACCTCCACGCTGATTCAGGACGATTTACCCTGTATGGACGATGATGATGAAAGGCGCGGGAAACCCGCCTGCCATAAGGCTTTTTCGGAAGCCGACGCGGTCTTGGCGGCGAGCCAGATGGCATATCACGCCATTGAAATGCTCGATGATATACGCATTATAAAAGCCGTCTGCTCCTGTATGCTTGATGTTTACGACGGGCAAAAGCTTGATTTACTATATAAGGGAAATGTAGGGGGCGCCGTCCCCGGCGCACCGCGTAAGGAAGATATTCTAAAAATGTACGAGCTGAAAACCTGTGCGCTTTTGCAATTGGCGTGCATTTCGGGGTGTTTGGCGGCGAACGCAGATGAGAGCGCGGTCAAAAACGCCGAAAATTATGCATATAATCTCGGTCTGGCGTTTCAGCTTATAGACGATATTCTTGACGGCGAGGGCTACGAGGGCGCACAGCAGGACGCGGAAAAATATACAGAGGAAGCGCTTTTTATACTTGAAGCCATACCAAACAGCGAGTTTTTAACCGAGCTTACAAAAAATCTATTAAACAGAAAGAAATAAAAACATGCTTGATAATTTTAACGCGCCGCTAACAGCGGCGGTGGCGAGCTGGTTCATCGCGCAGATGATAAAGCTTTTAGACTATATAATCCGCAATAAAAAAATCAACCCCGAGCGGCTTTGGGGCGCGGGCGGTATGCCCTCGTCACATTCGGCGGCGGTCTGCGCCTTGGCAACAGCGCTCGGCATGACCGAGGGATTTAATTCGCCGTTTTTCGCGCTGGGCGGAACGCTGGCGCTAATCGTTATGTACGACGCTTCAGGGGTACGCCGCGCCGCCGGTATGCACGCAAGGGAAATTAATAAAATCAAGGATATTATAGATGAGCTTGACGCTGAGGGCCGCTCGGACGTCAGCGATATAAACAAAGACAACATCGACCAAAAGAAAGAGCACCTAAAAGAGTTTTTGGGGCACTCGCCGCTGGAAGTTATTTTCGGGGCGTTTGTCGGTATAACTATAGGGATTTTAATTTCCTTACAGTAATGTAGGGGCGGATTCCATATCCGCCCGCGCAGAACACAGGGCGGAAATAGATTCCGCCTCTACAGGAGGAAAAAATTGTTATTAACCAACGACATAAATCCTCAAAAAGTCAAGAGTTTTTCCCTGCTTGAGAAAGTCATGCTTTGCGAGGAAATAAGAAGTCTGCTGATTTCCGTTGTTTCAAAGAACGGCGGGCATTTGGCGTCGAATATCGGCACAGTGGAGTTAATCGTTGCGCTTCATTCGGTCTTTACGACGCCGCGGGATAAGCTGATTTTCGACGTGGGGCATCAGGCGTATACCCATAAAATTCTCACCGGCAGGCTCGCCGCTTTCAATAAACTGCGGCAGGAGGGCGGGGTTTCGGGCTTCCCTAAGCCGTCCGAATCGGAGCATGACGCCTTCATAGGCGGACATTCCAGTATTTCGGTGTCAGCAGGACTGGGAATCGCCGCCGCCAAAGCTTTAACCGGCGAAGACGGCAGTGTCGTGGTAGTCGCGGGGGACGGCTCTTTCACGGGGGGCGGGATTTACGAAGGCTTAAATAACGCCGGAAAACTTAAAAGTAATTTCATTGTAATTCTTAACGACAACGGCATGAGTATTTCAAAAAGCTCGGGCGCACTGTCGGCGTACCTGTCGCAAATCCGCACCAAAGGCTACTATGAAGCCAAGAACCGCGTCAAAAAAATACTCGGCAGAAGCACGCTCGGCAAGAGCGTTTCGGGGGCTATCGGCGGCACTAAGAAAGTCGTAAAAAGCGCGCTGATTCCCGATAATCTTTTTGAAAATCTCGGCTTTAAATACTTTGGCTCTGTTGACGGTCATAATTTGGAAGAGCTGATTTACATATTAGAGCTTGTAAAAAAGCTTGACAAGCCCTGCCTTGTTCACATCAAGACAACAAAAGGAAAGGGACATATTCCCGCCGAGGAAAATGCGGGGCATTATCACGGACTTGATAAAATCAAACAAATTGAAAATAAAAGGGCAGATACTTATTCGGACGTTTTCGGCAAGGAAGTTGCCCGTTTAGGCGGGGAGGATAACAGGATTTGCTTAATCACAGCCGCTATGAAATACGCAACAGGGTGCAATTATTTCGCCAAGGAATATTCCGAGCGTTTTTTTGACGCGGGCATTGCCGAGGCTCATGCAGTGACCTTTGCGGCGGGACTCGCCTCACAGGGATTACTTCCGGTATTTGCGGTGTATTCGACGTTTTTACAACGCTGTTTTGACCAGCTTTTGCACGACGCGGCGATTGAAAAACTGCATATAGTTTTAGCTGTTGACAGAGCGGGGCTTAGCGGCGAGGACGGCGCTACTCATCAGGGGACTTTTGACGTCGGACTGCTTTCGCTTATACCGCAAACGACGATTTACGCGCCTTTAACCGCCGCCGAGCTTCGCCTTTGTCTGAAAAAAGCGCTGTATGAGGACAGCGGAATCGTCGCCCTGCGTTATCCCCGCGGAATCGCCTACGACCCCAAGCTCGGAGAGGTTTATGCCGACTACGCGCATTATAAATGCGGACGTGATACAAATACGCTGATTATTACCTACGGCAGACCCGTTAAATCTGCGCTCAAGCTTTTAAAACAGGGCGCGGACGTACTGCGGCTTGTTAAGCTCAACCCGCTCCCCGATGTGGTTTTTGAAATCGCGAAATGTTATGAAAACGCCGTCTTCTTTGAAGAGGGCGCGCTCTCCGGCGGTGTCGCCGAAAAGTTTAAATGCAAGGCGCGTGGGATTGAGGGCTTTGTGCCGCTCGCCGACGTTGAAAAGCAGATGAAGCTCTGTGGGTTTGACGTTGAAAGTATGCGGGAGTTTGCGGGGTTATGAAACGTCTTGATTTAATGGTCAGCGCCGAAAGCCGCAACAAGGCGCGGGAATTAATAATAAGCGGCAACGTGAAAGTTGACGGAAGCATAATAACAAAACCATCGACAATCATTTCAGAAAGTTCAAAAATAGAATTAATAACTGAGCAAAAATATATCGGGCGGGCAGGGTATAAGCTTGAAACTGCTGTGGAAGCTTTCGGAATAGATTTTACAGGGCTCATCTGCCTTGACGCGGGGTCAGCTACGGGCGGCTTCACTGATTTAATGTTACAGCGCGGTGCTGAAAAAGTCTATGCCGTCGATGTCGGTGAAAATCAGCTTCACACGAGCCTGCGGGAAAACCCGCATGTTATAAGCATAGAAAAGCAGGACATTCGCACGCTTGAGTTATCGGAAAAAGTCGATTTTATTACAGCGGATTTATCGTTTATTTCTTTGAAGTTAATTATACCTGTTTTCGGTAAATTTCTGAAGCAGGACGGGAAATGCGTAGTTTTAATAAAACCGCAGTTTGAGGCGGGGAAAAAGCGCTTCAAGAACGGCGTCTTAAAAGACAGCAAGCTTATTGAAAATATAATAAAAGACACAGAAAATTTTATAACCGAACAGGGTTATAAAATAATCGGGACAATTGAATCCAAGCTGAACGAAAAAGGCAAGAACCGCGAATATCTATGTTATTTTAAAAGATGCACAATGTAGGGGCGGATTCCATATCCGCCTGCGAAAGGCGAAAACCTATGAAAGCAATAATCTGTAAAAACCTCAAAAAAAGCGACGACCCGAACTGCGAAAATATAACCGCGGTACAGGGTAAACTACGGGAGCTCGGCATTGACGCTGAATTTTCCGACAGTGCACGTGCCGACTGCGACCTTATAATCACAGTCGGCGGCGACGGTACGATTCTGCACCACGGAAAAGCCGCCGCAAAGCTCGGCAAGCCCCTGCTCGGCATAAACACCGGCAGATTAGGCTTTATGACCTCTGTTGAAAAAAAGGATTTGGATAAGCTTGAACTGCTCAAAGCCGGAAACTGGCGAGTTTGCTCCCGTATGATGCTTGATGTTGAAATCGGGGGAGAAACCCACTTAGCTCTCAACGACGCGGTGTTCTACAAAGACATAAATTCAAAACTGCCGGACTATAACGTCAGCGCGAAAGGAATAACAATTTCCGAAATTCGCGCAGACGGGTTGATTATCAGCACACCCACAGGTTCAACCGCATATGCGTTAGCGGCGGGCGGCCCGATTATCGAGCCGTGGCTTGACTGTATAGAATTAACTCCCCTCTGCGCTCATTCGCTGTTTGGGCGGCCCATGATACTGTCAGCGGAGAATCCCGTGACTGTGCAGTTTGAGGGGGCGTCTGAGAATCTTGCCGTTTTTGCTTCGGTGGACGGACTTACGGGAATTGAATTTAAAAAAGGCGAAAAAGCGGTAATAAAAAAATCTGCGCTCAGGCTTTCTTTAATAGACCTCGACGGGACAAGCTTTTACGGCGCTGTCAGCAATAAATTAATGAAATCTTTAAAATAAAGGAGATTAAAAACCATGACCTTTCTTGCAAAATGCACCAAATGCGGCGAAAGCCTGCACATCGACCCGACCCAGAAAGAAGCCGTCTGCCCGTCCTGCCAGACGCCGTTTCTGTTTGAGCGGACAACTTTCAACAGTGAAATGGCGGACGAAGCCAAAATGAAATCCGAGCTGATTAAAAAATACGACGAGCGAATCGCTCTGCTTGAAGCCGAAGTGCGCGGGCATAACGCCGACAAGGACGACCTGCAAACGAGAATCAACCGCAGGGGTATTCTCGGTAAATCTTCAAAAATGGCTTTACAGGACGAGATGGCTATGGTTGACGCTAAAATCGAAGCCGCCATGAATGAAATCGCAGTCGCCCAGAAAAAGAAGCAGGACTTGTTCAGTCATGCGTAAAAAAAGGCTTTCCGCAATCCTTTCTATAATCCGCGAGTGTGAAATAGAGAATCAGGAAATGTTGCTCACCGAGCTTTCAAAGCGTGGCTTTGAAACTACGCAGGCGACGATTTCCCGCGATATAAAGGAACTGCGGCTAATCAAAACAAGCGAGGACGGCATAAGCCGCTACGTTAAAGAGGGCACGGCGAAAACCCCCGCGTCTACCGAGATTTTCAGCTTGGCGGTCACAAGCGTTGACTACGCCCTCAATACCGCTGTGCTTAAATGCGAGGCGGGCTGGGCGGGGGCTGTTTGCGCGGCGTTCGACCGCATGGGTTTCCCGAATATTGTCGGGACAATTGCAGGGGAGGACACGGTTTTTGTACTGGCGCGGACGGAAAAAGACGCAAAGGAAATATATGAAAAAGTATCGGAAATGTTGTAATATGTAGGGGCTGATTCTATATCCGCCCGAAAAGGATTAAGATATGCTGAAAGAATTATACATCGAAAATTTAGCTGTCATAGAAGAAGCCACCGTAAGTTTTTGCGGCGGTTTCAACGTCTTTACAGGAGAAACCGGCGCGGGAAAGAGCATACTTATCGGCGGGATTAAGGCGATTCTGGGCGGCAGGGTTTCAAAAGACTTAGTAAGAAGCGGCGCGGAAAAGGCTGTAATCACCGCGCTTTTCGATACAGGGGAGGAAGAGCTGCTGATTCTGACAAGGGAAATAAGCTCCACTGGGACTTCCGTCGCGAGAATAGGCGGGAAGCCTGTGACGGCAGCTGAACTAAGGGACGTCGCGGCAAAACTCATAGACATTCACGGACAGCACGACAGTCACACTCTCACCGACAACGCACGTCAGCGGGAGCTGCTTGACGGATTCGGAGGGTTGTCAGAATTGCTCGGCGAATACGCCGGAGTTTTTAAGGAATACTCCGAGCTTTCGCGAAAAATAAAAAGATTACAAACAGACGATAGTCTGAAAGCAGAAAAAGCCGCATTATTAAAGGAAAAAATAGACGATGTAAACTCATATAAGTTGATGCCGGGCGAAGAAGCCGATGTCAAAACAAAACTTGAACGCAAGCAGAACGCGGAAGCAATAATGCGGGAACTGATGAAAGCTCGCGAGAGCTTGTCAACAGAAGCACTTAGGGAAACTAAAGCAGGCTTGCAAAATATTGCGGCGTACATGCCGGGTTCAGAGGAGCTGCTCACGCGCATAGACAGTGCGATTATTGAGCTTGATGATATATGGAGAGAGCTTAGCAGGCATGACAGCGTCGGCTTTGAGGCGGACGCGCACAAGCTCGAAGAACGCATGAGCGACCTCACGCGCCTGAAGAGAAAATATAAACTTGATATAAATGAGCTGATTGAAGAAACCGACAGGTGGCGGGATGAATTAGCTGAGCTTGAATATTCTGAAGATATGCTTGAAAAGCTTGCCGCAGAGCGAAAAGAACGCGGCGACAACCTCAAAAGGTTGGCGGGCGAAATCACCGCAAAAAGACAAAAAGCCGCCGAAGAATTAGCGGCGAAAATCACCGAAGAGCTTATTTTCCTTGATATGCCGAATGTGCGGCTCTTTTTCGCTTTGACTTCGGAAAAAGTCACGATTACGGGCATGGACGGCGTGGAAATAATGATTTCCGTCAACAAGGGGGAGGAACCCAAGCCGCTCACAAAAATAGCGTCGGGGGGCGAGCTTTCAAGGATTATGCTGGCGATAAAAGCCGTTTTAGCCGAGAGCGACAGTATTCCTACAATGATTTTTGACGAGATTGATACGGGAATCAGCGGCAGAGCCGCCCAAAAAGTCGGCTCGAAGCTTGCAGACATAGCCTCGAAGCGGCAGGTACTCTGTGTGACGCACTTAGCTTCAATCGCCGCAAAGGCAGACAAGCACTTGTTAATCGAAAAGACAGATGACAACCTGCGGACGTTTACACGGGTTGCGGACTTGGATTTGGAGCAGAGAAAGCGAGAATTAGCGAGAATCATTTCAGGTGACGGACAGTTGACAGTTGACAATGAACAGTTGACGGTTAATATAATTGCGGGGAAAATATAATGACCGATTTCGATGAAGTAATAGACATGATTGGCGAGGGCTTGTCGGCGGCGGGAATAGGCGATATTACCGATACTATTTCGGGGATTATTGCATTTGTTATTCCGTTGGTAATTACGCTTGCCGTGCTTTTGGTGCTGTGGCTGACTGCGCCGCCGATTTTGAATAAAATAAAGGAAAACCGTGTTTGCGGCAAAATCAGAAGCGGCGAGGAAATCCCCGCTGTTCTGCACGGGTATATAAACAAGAAAAAATACGTCCCCGATGAATTATTGCAAAAACTGCTCAGAAACGCCGAGAAGTATGAGCTGTCGTGGACGGAGTGCAGTAATTATATGCGGGTTTTGCAAAGCCGTGCAAGGCTGAAGCATTACATAGACCGCAGACTTTGCATGATGCTTGAAATAAGGCGATGCAGGTCATATATAATAAATATACAGGGCAGAGCATGGCATATCACGCAGAAGAAAAACCGCCTGACGCGGCTTGTTTCTTACAGGGGGCATTTCTACATAAAATCGGGCGAAATTGTTTTGAAAGTTGATGAAAAAACCTATGAGGCGGTTATAAATAACAAGGCGTTGGTCGTTGCTTTCGAGTTTGAAAAAGGGACAAGAATAGAGGTGTTCGCGCTATGTCAGAAGGCGTTAAATACGACGGCACAGAGCGGACCGAATTAGAATTCAGGGCGTATGTCGGCGAGCGGGAAAAAGACGTGGAAACTCTTCCCGAGCGGATTCGCGAGATAGGCAACAGAACCGAGCTTAAAGAGAGCGATTTAGAAGCGATTAATATTATAACGTCGCAGAATTTAGAGCCGGCACGAAAAAAACTGAAAACCTCAGCTACGTTTTGCGTTGTGTTACTTACGCTTGTTGTTATTACAAATTTTCTGAGGTTATTTCCGCCTGTTCCGTGGGACGCTATAGACAGAATAGCCGCTATGACTATTTTAATTTCAGTGCTTTTTGCCCTGCGTTTAATCAGCGAATACAGAAACTATAAGAGTAAATCAGGATTCGCCGCCAAAAGAACTTCCGCGCTCGAAAACAAGGAATATGAAGCCTATGAAGCCGATATAACAAAGAAAACATGGTGCAAAAGCTCGCTGTATGAGGAAGAATTTCTTGTAGAGTGCGGGGAGGTCAACGTGTTTATGGATAGGAAAAATTACGAAACAGCAAGCGGGAAAATAATTTTTGTCCTGCTTGAATCTGAATTTAAGGGCAAGAAAAGAATAGAGGTTTTAGTTCTGCCGTGTATGTAAACCACCCCGCCGGTGAGGTGGTTTAATTCTACGACTGCGCGTTGACTGTCGGAAGCGCGTTAAGGTTATTCATGCCCGAGCCGTCCGGCAGGGATTTAAGGTATTCCGAGCCCTTGCGCGAAGAAATTCCCACACCCGCTATACCGCCGCCCCGCGCTAAATTAATCGCGTCCTGCTTGTTCAGGGTCTGCCCGTCAGAAAGCTGATAACCCGATACTTTTCCGCGTTCTTTTACGAGCCCTGTAATATTCGCCGCGCCGGCTTTGGCTTGCGGAATTTCACGCATTGCGCGCATCGGTAAATTGACGTTGTTATTATGATTATGCATATATAAAATTCCTTTCGTTTTTAATAATTATTCGCGTATTTTAGTGCAATTATGCTTGGAGGTAAACATGAAAATTTCGGAATTTTTCAAAAAAGGAAAAACAGTTTTTTCATTTGAGGTTTTCCCGCCTAAGAAAGACAGCCCTGTCGAAACAGTCTACAGCGCTTTGGAGGAAATGGCAGAGCTGAAACCCGCCTTCATCAGCGTGACCTACAGCGCGGGCGGCACGGGCGGCGCAAAGGAGTCTACAGTTGAGCTGGCTTCTTACGTCAAAAACAAGCTCGGGCTTGAAACCTGCGCCCATTTAACCTGTCTGAACTCAACGTCGGGCGACATAAAGGAAATGCTGAAAAGCATTTCCGAGCATAATATAGAAAATATATTAGCGCTTCGCGGCGACCGCAGTCCTGACGCCCCCGCGGCAAATGAGTTTCATTTTGCCTCGGATTTAATCAGATTCATAGACGTGCAAGGTTTAGGTTTTTGCGTGTCGGGCGCCTGCTGTCCCGAGGGGCACCCCGAGAGCGAGGATATAATAGCTGACGTGCGTAATTTAAAGAAAAAAGTTGACGCGGGGGCTGAGTTTTTGGTTTCGCAGATGTTTTTCGATAATTCTAAGTTCTACGATTTTAAGGAACGGCTTCGCATTGCCGATATAAATGTTCCTGTGACGGCGGGGATTATGCCGGTGACGAATAAGCGGCAGTTCGAGCGTATGATTATACTTTCGGGGGCTTCCCTGCCCGCGAAATTTACCAAGACTTTTGCACGTTTTGAGGACAAGCCCGAAGCCCTTGCCGACGCGGGGATAGCCTATGCGATTGACCAAATCGTGGATTTGATTTCCAACGGCGTGGACGGGATACACCTCTATACCATGAATAAACCCGCTATCGCGCGGAAAATCACCGAGAGCGTGAGGTCGCTGTTGTGA
>Ga0123356_10001577_pt1 | contig 25066 bp, 20 predicted proteins | sample TergutEmb28metaG_2_FD_92546 | JGI IMG/M metagenome (GOLD analysis project Ga0123356, IMG submission 92546) | Embiratermes neotenicus P3 segment gut microbial communities from Petit-Saut dam, French Guiana - Emb289 P3 | ecosystem: Host-associated > Arthropoda: Insects > Digestive system > Gut ...
GTGACGGCAACTTTTGTCGTTGCCTTTTTTATTTTGTCACCCTTTGGAAAACCAAAGCGATAAACCCAAAAAAATCTTAAAAAACTTTCCTCAAAACACTTGACTTAACTTAGCAGGTATTTATTTATACATAGTTTTATGTTCAATATCCGTCTTAATTTCATTTACATCAATAACCTCGGTCTTGCTAACTGAGAGAATATAAAATGAAAAGAGTTCGTCGTCGGTTACTGCATCGGAATAATACCTCCATATCAGTTGCAGTGTTAATGTCTCGCCATCAACATAAACGTTGTCAATGGCTCTCTCAATATTGCTGCCGGAAGTCCAGAAAAAGACCAGTACTAAAACTTCGTTTTCAAAGAACTCGCCGTCGTGGTTTTCCCAAATTGGGGCTGCTTGCCAATTTACGTTGCGATTGTCAAAAAAGTCCATTAGCTCTTGTTGACTACGAATTATCACGGAAAATTTCTCGGTTTCATTGAGCCCAACAAAATTTCCTCCGAATGCTACTTCTTCAAATGCAATTGAGTTGCCCATTGGGTTCTCCTTCTTGGGCGGTTTGCACGCCGCAAGCGAAAACAGCATTAATGCTACTGTCGCAAGCCCTATGAATTTTTTAAGCATTTTTTACTACGACCTCCTTGCTATAATTATACTCCAAAATGTTTACACCGTCAACATGATTTTCAAATTTTTTTCAGAAATTTTTGCGGCTGCCTCGGACTTGGCGCAATCAGACAATACAACGTGTTGCTTCACGACACATTATATCTCTTACTATTGTAAGATGTCAAGCGTTTCTCTTACATTTGTGAGAAAATTTTGTTATGAGCAATATCTTCGGGCAAACACTGATAGAACTTAGAAAAGAAAAAGGGCTCGGGCAAATCGAGCTTGCCAAAGAACTTAATGTAAGCAAGGGTATCATCAGTCTGTGGGAGAACGGGTTGCGGGAACCCGGAATGAATTCGCTGATTGTGTTATCAAAATTCTTCGACGTGTCTATCGACTATCTCGTAGGATTAGAAAAATAATCTACAGATATTGTTCATCGACGAACGGCTATTTCGGTGCGGCGATTGCAGCTTTGGCTGAACCGCATCCGGGCGAACTTTCCGCTGATTCCCGCCATTAATAACCCCAACGGCTATTTCGGCGCGGACACGCAGGATGCAGTGCGCGTCTTTTTGCGCATAGAAAAATTTGCTCCGCTAAATTGAGAATTTTCTACCTAAAAAACTCGCAGGTGCCTTGGCGATCCATGATTTTGGGCAGCATCGCGTCCTTACTCCCCTCGCCCGTTATGCGGCCGGAGGAGATTACGACGATTTGGTCGGCAATATCTAAAATGCGCTCCTGATGCGAGATGATGACCACCGCGCCGTCATTTTTGGCGCGGAGCTTTTGGAATACGCGGATGAGGTTCGTAAAGCTCCATAAATCGATGCCGGCTTCGGGCTCGTCGAATACCGAAAGCTTGACGCCGCGCGCCATCAGCATCGCGATTTCGATGCGCTTTAACTCGCCCCCCGAAAGGCTCGCGTTGACCTCGCGCCCGATGTAACCGTTGGCGCACAACCCCACCTCGGAAAGGTAGGCGCACGCTTCCTCGTAGGATAATTCCTTGCCCGCCGCAAAGCGCAATAAATCCTTGACAAACAGCCCCTTAAAGCGCACGGGACTTTGGAAAGCAAAGCCGATGCCCTGCTTTGCGCGTTCCGTCACGCCCAAATCGGTGATGTCGCGGCCTTCAAAAAGTATCCGTCCGGCCGTCGGGGATTCGATGCCCATGATGATTTTGGCCAAGCTCGACTTGCCACCGCCGTTGGGGCCCGTAAGCACGGTAAACCTGCCCCGCTCAACCGTCAAATTGACGTCCGCCAGGATTTGTTTTCCGGACACGTTAAATGAAATGTTTTGAAGTTTTAGCATAGGTTTTTCTTTAAAGGTATTTCTTTTCGCTTTGCGCACAGTTTTTGACGTGCATTATGCGAATCTCTTTTTTGCTTTCTTTGATTTCATAAATGATTTTATAGTTGCCGTATATAAGGCGTCTTTGTTGTGGCTTTTCGTCTAATTGCCTGCCCATGAGCGGGAAAAGCAACAAATTTTGGACAACCGCTTCTATCTCCGCAATAAAGGTAACCGCCCTCGGCAAATTGTCTGCGGCAATATAGTCAAAAACTTTGTCCAAGTCGGATTCCGCTCCGTTTGAGTATTTGATGGTGTACTTCATACATTCACGCCATCCATGAGTCTTTGAGCCTTTGCACGCAGCCTTCCAAAAACTTCCTCATGCGTGCAAACCCTGCCGTTTTCAAAATCCTCTTCGGAGCGGCGGATTGCCTCTAGTTCCTCAAGCCGCTCCATTTCGGACATTTGCCTTTGATAAATCTCGGCGCTTAAAATGATAACGTTCCCTTTTTGCGTAGAAACGTTCAACACCTCGTTTTCATCGATGGCCTTATCGAGATACATAAATAAATCTTTCTGCAACTTAGTTGCGCTGATAGACGACATGGCTTTTATGGCTCCTTTTATCCTTATACGCAAATAATAACACGGATCCTGCTTTTCGTCAAGTCTTATTTTTGCGCGGGAGGAATTTTTCTTGACAGCCGGAATAAAAACACGCTATCCTTAACTCCTATCCTCTATCCCCTAACCCCTATCCCCTAAAAAAATATGTCCGGTTTTGCCGCGCCGGTTGTCTTAGTTATTAAAAGCGGCTTTTTTGGAGGAACACGGCAATAATCTGCGAAGAATATTTGAATCGCGTTATCGAGCAATATTCGGAAACGGTTTTCCGGATATCGGTTTTGCATACTAAAAACCGCGCGGATGCCGAGGACATTTGCCAGGACGTCTTTTTATCGCTGCTGAAACGCCCCTTTGCCGAGGAGGACGGCTGCTTAAAGGCGTGGTTGATTCGTATCACCATCAATAAATGCAAAAATTTTCTAAAGTATCAAAAGCGACATAAAACGGTTCCTTTGGACGCCGTATCCTACAGCCTCGCGGGCGAGTCTTTTAAAGAAGAGCATTTAGACCTGATGGACGCTTTTAACAAATTGGCCGAGAAAGACCGTTCTGTCGTTTACCTGTTCTATTTTGAGGATTATACGGCAAAGGAAATCGCAAGACTATTGGGCAAAAATGAGGCCGTTGTTTTTAAGCGGCTCACGAGAGCGCGGGAAAAACTCAAAAACTTTTTGAACGAAAAGGGAGGGCAATAAGTATGCAAAGGTTAATACAAGAAATTAAAGAGTTAGCCTCCATCGGCGCGTCTTTTAAGCAAAAGCTTAAAAGAGAAACGTCGGAGGCGAGAAGAACCATGGAAAACCAAGCCACCCGCCCGGCGGAGCATTCCGGGGAATATCTTCTTACGGAAGACAGCAAGGCGGAAAAGCGTCAAAACTCTTATGCGCTCCGCGCCGTCTTGTTGGTTTCCGCAGCCGCGGTTATCGTGCTTTGCGCGATTTTCATACCGATGGCGGCAATCAATTTCAGCCTGCAAGACAATGGCCTTACATGGGGGTTGGCGCGCAGAGCTGCCGGAGACGAACCGGTTTATTGCGCCTACAAAAGCGATAAAAGCGAATACGGCGTAGGCGATGACATTATATTAACCTTTTATTTTGGCTCCGGCTCTGATTTTTCTCCCGGCGAGGGCAGCTATACCATGCTGCTGTATTTTTCGGGCGTCCCGAAGTCCGAGCCCGCAAGCGCCGCATATCGTCTTGCCGAACCCGACGCCCCGACGCTTGTATTTGCCGATGCTGCAAACACTGCCGATACCGTAGGGGTCGCACGGCGTGCGACCCGCGGGCTGCACACCGTGCAGCCCCTACCGTTGTCCGGTTCGATTACCCAAGCTTTGCCGCTCTCCAAGCCCGCTTCCAGCCCCTACGGCCGCGCCGATTGCATCGTTGTTAAAGAGATTCCCGATTTCTTTGCCGCGCAATCCCTTTTACGCGAAAACGCCGCTACCGATTCGTTTAATTACATCTTCCCTTTCTTAGAAAAACTGACGGTTCCTCAGGAGCTTTTAACCGGAAAAAGCGGGACGGTAGCAGTCTACGCCGAACTCTTTAAGGTGGCCAGGGACGGCTCGCTATTATCGGACGAAGCCGTCGGCGGCGCGGGCGCGCAAATCAACTACAGGATTGCCGGCAGCAGAATTAAGTTGTCGTCCGGCGGCAAAGCAGACGTCCCGTCCGCCGTCAAAGAGCATGTGCATGACTACGGCCCTTGGACGGTTACGACCCCGCCCTCCTGCACGGAAGGCGGCGAGGAAACGCGGGCTTGTAAAAACTTCGACCCATCGCACACCGAAACGCGCTCTAGCCCCGCGCTAGGGCACGACGAAGGCGCTTGGGTTACCGGGCCGCCTCCGGACTGCACGCACGGGTTCGGGGCCGTACTGGTATGCGGCAGGTGCGGAGAACATTTAGATTATTCCGATATCCCCGCGCTCGGGCATGACTGGGAATGGGTGGTAACGACGGCGCCGACCGAAACGGCGGACGGCCTCGAAACGCTTACCTGCGGCCGCTGCGGGGAAACCGACGGGACGCGCATAGCTTACGCGCTCGGAACAGCCGGGCTTGTGTTTTTGCCCATCGAAGACGGCGTCGCGTTCAGCGTAAAGGCCGCGTCGGCAAGTTTGGGCGGCGCTGTGGTTATCCCCGCGTACCATGAGCGCCTGCCCGTAACAAGCATCGCCAATCAGGCGTTTACGAGCTGTGCCGGTATCACGTCCGTTTCGATACCGGACGGCATAACGGAAATCGGCGAGTGGGCGTTTGCCGACTGTACGGCGCTTACCGCCGTTACGCTGCCGGACGGCCTGATAAAAATCGGCGCGCGCGCGTTTTTGAACTGCGGCGTACAGACGCTCGCCGTCCCGCACAAGGTAACAAGCATCGGCGAGTACGCGTTCTACCTAAGCGGCTTACGGAGCGTAACGATTCCAATAAACGTGCTTAGTATCGGCAACGCCGCGTTCACCGGGAACATTACGGTGTATGCCGAAGCCCCGGCGCAGCCGGAGGGCTGGAATCCGGGCTGGAAGGGCGGCAGCTTGGGCGCCGTATACTTCGGCGTCTCCATCTCCGACATTACCTTTTTCGGCGGGGCTCAATACCGCGTTTTGGACGGGGACGCCGTTTTAGTCCGGTATATCGGCGACGCGGCCGAGTTTACCGTCCCCTCCTCCGTGACGATTAACGAGGTGAGCCGAAAGGTGGCGCTTATCGGCGAGCGGGCTTTCGCTTTCGGCGATATTGCGAAAATTACTATCCCCGGCAACGATACCGCCGTCGGCAATTACGCGTTTTACCGTTGCTATTCCCTTACCGACGCGGTTATCGGAAACGGCGTGACGCATATCGGAGTTTCCGCGTTTGCGGACTGCACCGGACTAAAAAACCTCTCGTTTTCGGAAAACCGCCGCATAACGGCCATCGGCGATTCCGCGTTCTTCGGTTGCGAAGCGCTTTTGAGTCTCGATATCCCCGTCGGCGTAACGGAAATCGGAGAATTGGCGTTCTACCGCTGTAAGAAACTTTCGCGCCTCGACATACCGAACGGCGTCGAACAAATAGGCAAAAGCGCGTTCGACATTTGCGAGGGGCTTATCCGCGTTACAATTCCGGCAACGTTAACCGTCATCCCCGATTCCGCTTTTTACGGCTGCGACCGCTTGGAGGAAGTTATTTTCGCGCCCGGCAGTATGTTGACGGGTATCGGGAATGCCGCTTTCTGTTACAGCAATCTCACCCATTTTGCGATGCCGAAAAGTATAACCGACATCGGCGGCGGGGCGTTCTCGGATTCGCCCAACCTCAAAACCATTACGCTACCGGCCGGCCTTTCAACTCTCGGCGGCGGCATGTGGTCGGCAAGCCCCATAACGGTGTACGCCGAAGCGGAGACCCAGCCGACCGGATGGGCGGTGAATTTATTAAGCCGCCCCGTACTGTGGGGCTGCACGCTCGCGGACGACGGGAACCTTGCTTACGTCGAATCGTGGGCGAAGACCGGCGCGGACAGCCTTTCCAATCCGGGCGCCTACGGCGGTATAAACGCGCCGTACCGCGCAGGGCACGCGTTCGGCGGCTGGGCGACATCTTCGGAACTGGCGGCGCTCGGCGAAGCGGCTTACACGGCGGCGGAGCTGGGTACGGCGTACGGCGGCATCCCCATCGGCACGCGGCTCTACGCGATTTGGACGCCCGCCGGATAATTGCACAACGCGACATTATACAAACAAATTAATTTGTTCTGCAATCTAATCGCGGAACAGAACGAAAACAGAAAATGGAGGACACTACATCATGAACAACATCGGTAAACTTACGATAATTGCGCTTATCGCGTTACTAAGCGCGTTCGCGTTCGCGGCGTGCCGCGGCGAAAAGCCGGACTTTCCGCCGGACTTTCCGGCGGTTTCTTACGAGGTTTCGTTTGAAAGCAACGGCGGCACCGCAATCGAAAAATTGACGGGGTTGGCAAACGGCTCGAAAATCGCCCGTCCCGCCGACCCGGTAAAGGAAGGCTTTGCTTTTGAGGGCTGGTTTAAGGAAGCCGGGCTTAGCAACGCTTGGGATTTTAGCGCCGACACGGTAACGGCGAACATTATCTTGTACGCCAAATGGGCGGATAAGGACGAAAACGGCGGCGGGTCGGATAACGGCGGCGGCGAAAACCCGGAACATACCCATGCGTTCGGCGCGTGGGCGGTAACGACGCCGCCTACCGAGACGGCGGACGGCGTGGAAACGAGGACTTGTCCGTGCGGCGAGGCGGAAACGCGCCCCGGAACCCCCGCGCTGGGGACGGCGGGCTTGGCGTTTGCTTTTGTCGCCGGCAGCAGCACGGAGCTTTCGGTATCGAGAGGGAACACGGCGGCCGCAAACATCGTTATCCCGGCCGTACATAACGGCTGGCCCGTAACCGAAATCGCGGAAAAAGGGTTTGTAGATTACGGGGCTTTGGAAAACGTTACGATTCCCTCCGGCATAACAAACATCCGCGACAGCGCGTTCAACGGCTGTAATAAACTTGCCGACGTTAAAATCCCCGACAGCGTGACCCAAATCGGCATATTTGCCTTCAACGAGACCGCCATCATGCATAAGACGCCGGCCAACGGCGTGGTTTACGCGGACAAGTGGGCGGTCGGGCACAACGGAGCAAGAGCGGATATACGCGGCGACTATGCCATAAAAGAGGGAACCGTCGGCATTTGCGACTCGATTTTCTTCAATTGCGTCAACCTAACGAACGTTACGATACCCGACGGCGTGAAATATATCGGCAGGAGCGCTTTTTCCTCGTGCCGCTCTTTGAACAATATTACGTTGCCCGAAAGCGTGATAGTAATCGGCAATTCCGCGTTCAACGGTTGTAGAAGTTCTGCGTTTACGAAAGTCGTCATTCCCGAAGGAGTAGCCCGCATCGGCGATTACGCGTTTTCCGGTTGCAGCAACCTCTCCGAGGTTTCGTTGCCTTCCACGCTGACAAGCATCGGCAAAGACGCTTTTAACAATACCCCCGTGCAATACAATAAATTTTATGTGGGCAACTGGCTGACCTGCGGCTGGATCGGCGTCAACCTGATTATAGAGCCGGGCACCGTAGGCATTGCCGACGGGGCGTTTGAAAGCGTCGTCGTCGGGCCGACGGCCGTCGCGCTGCCCGACAGCCTGAAATATATCGGCGCGCGGGCGTTCTTCTTTTCCCCCTCCCTTACAAGTCTCGAACTGCCGTCGGGACTTATCAGTATCGGCGACGAGGCGTTCAGCCAGTGCTGGGGCATTTCGAACTTTACGATACCCAAAAACGTAACGCATATCGGCACCGCCGCATTCCGTTATTGCCATGCGCTCGCCAATATTACGGTGGAAGCGGGAAACGCCGCCTTTAAATCGGTCGGCGGCATATTGTTTAGTTATGACGGCACGGAGCTTATCCGCTGCCCCGAACTCAAAAGCGGGGCGTACACCGTTCCGGACGGCGTGACAAAGATTGCCGATAACGCGTTTGAGTGCTGTAAGGCGCTGACAAGCCTTACGCTGCCCGCAAGCGTGGCGGGCATCGGCAATTACGCGTTCGCCGAATGCAACGAGTTGGTGAACTTTACGATTCCCGGCGGCGTTAAAAACGTGGGCGCCCAAATGTTCTTAGACTGCGCTAAACTTTCCTCCGTTACGATTGCGCCCGGCGTGACCCGCATCGGCGAGGAAGCGTTCCGCGGCTGCGCCGCGCTCTCGTCCGTTACGATACCGGAAAGCGTAACGAGCATCGGCAACGGCGCATTCTACGGCTGCAGAGGATTGGGGAAAATTACGCTGCCCGCCGGTATCATGGGTATCGGCGACTATACGTTCTCCGGCTGCAGCGGGCTTGTGAATATTACGATCCCGAGCGGCGTTACGAGCATCGGCGATTACGCGTTCTCTAACTGCTCCGTGCTGGAAAACGCCGTTTTGCCATCAAGCCTTACAAGCATCGGAGAATACGCGTTCCGCACCTGCACCGGACTTTTGAGCGTAACGATACCCGCAAGCGTGACAAGCGTCGGCGCTTCCGCGTTCACATCCTCTTCTTATAGCGTAACCCTGTATGCCGAAGCGCCCGCAAAACCGGCCGGTTGGGGAACCTTTTGGGCGGATGACCGCAACCGCTCCGTCGTGTGGGGCTGTACATTGAGCGCAGATAAAACGTACGTGGTGTCGTTTGTCAAAGGCCCGGACAGCATCTTAAACGCCGCCGAAGCCACCGACATGAAGCCCCCCTACCGCGCGGGATCCACCTTTGGCGGCTGGTACGGCAACCCCGGATTTACGGGCGCGCCCGTTTCCGCCGTCGGCCTTGCGACCGCCCCGAACGGTACCTACTACGCCAAGTGGGCGTAAGAAACCGTCAAAACGAATCAAATAAGAACCCTTACGAGCCGACCTTCGCTTGCAAAAGCAAGGGCGAGGATATCGGGACGCCGGCGGAGCGGCACAGCCCGCTCAAGAGGCGAGGCGTTAAGTACATCTTTAAGGAGCGCGTATTTGGTTTAATTGCCGAAAGAGAATGGGCAGGGTAACTTGCTCATTCTCTTTTTGCGTTGGTCTTGTTTTTGCTTCTCCGGAGCTTCCATCCGTGAGATCTACTCGTGAGATTTTACAGCAAAAAATGTTTGCTTGTTTATTTGGCAAGTTATAACGAACTTGCCAACACCCTTAAAGTATCGCGCCCGACAATTTCCCGTGCAATTGCGCAACTCAAAAGCCGTGGTTTTATCGAAAGGAAAGGGTCGTTGCGTTCGGGCTATTGGGTAATAAAACAACGCAGATAATGAGAAATTAAAAAAACGCATTTTTTTCATGGACCGCAAGCTGCGCGCGATTCCGTGCAGTTTCCGCCGCAGGTTGCAAACCGTCCCTGCCTACCCCAGCGCTTTTTGCAAAAATTTGCCCGTAAAGCTCGCCTCTGCCACCGCGACTTGCTCCGGAGTGCCTTCGGCAATCACGTAGCCGCCCCGGTCGCCGCCCTCGGGGCCGAGGTCGATGAGGTGGTCGGCGACTTTAATCACGTCTAAATTGTGCTCGATAACGATAACCGTGTTGCCGCCGTCCGTTAAGCGCGAGAGGATAGCGAGCAGTTTTTCCACGTCGTGGGAGTGGAGGCCGGTGGTCGGCTCGTCGAGGATGTAGAGGGTTTTGGTCGTGCCGCGTTTACTAAGTTCCGTCGCCAGCTTGACCCGCTGTGCTTCCCCACCGCTAAGCGTCGTAGACGATTGGCCTAGCTTAATGTACCCAAGCCCCACGTCATACAACGTGCGCACTTTATTGGAAATGCCCGGGATGTTTTCAAAAAAACCGAGCGCTTCTTCCACCGTCATATCCAGCGCGTCGGAAATATTTTTGCCCTTATACAGCACCTGCAGCGTTTCGCGGTTGTAGCGCTTGCCCTTGCAGACCTCGCACGGCACGTACACATCCGGCAAGAAGTTCATCTCGATTTTGATGATGCCGTCCCCCGCGCAGTTTTCACAGCGCCCGCCCTTGACGTTAAATGAGAACCGCCCCGGCGCGTACCCGCGCGCTTTGGCGTCCGCGGTTTTGCTAAAGAGGTCGCGTATGGGGCCGAACAAGCCGACATACGTTGCGGGATTGCTGCGCGGCGTACGGCCGATGGGGCTTTGGTCGATGTTGATTACCTTGTCGATGTTTTCGACGCCGAGGATTTTTTCGTGCTTGCCGACGCTTAAGCGCGAGCCGTTTAACATGTTGGAAACGGCGGGATACAAAATTTGATTAATTAAGCTCGATTTTCCGCTGCCCGAAACCCCGGTAACGGCGGTCATGACCCCGAGCGGCAGCTTTACGGTGAGGTCTTTTAGGTTGTTTTGCGCCGCGCCGACAATCTCTAAAAACCCTTTATCGGCGGGACGGCGGAAGGCGGGGACGGCGATTTTGCGCTTGCCGCTCAAAAACTTCCCCGTAATCGACGCCTCGCATGCGGCAATCTCTTCCGCACTCCCTTGCGCGACAATCTCCCCGCCGTGCACGCCCGCCCCGGGGCCGACATCCACGATATGGTCGGCGGAGCGCATCGTTTCCTCGTCGTGCTCTACCACGATTAAGGTGTTGCCTAAATCGCGCAAATTTTTCAGCGTGCCGATCAGCCGCTCATTGTCGCGCTGATGGAGCCCGATGCTGGGCTCGTCCAAGATATACAAAACGCCCTGCAACCCGGAGCCGATTTGCGTGGCAAGCCTGATGCGCTGCGCCTCGCCGCCCGATAGCGTGGCCGCGCCGCGCGAGAGCGTCAAATAATCTAATCCTACGTCGATTAAAAATTGCGCGCGGGCATGGATTTCTTTTAGGATGGGTTTTGCTATTAAGGCTTGCGTTTGACTAAGCCCCGGTTGCGGGCCGCACACCGTGCACGGGCCGCACACCGTGCACGGGTCGCACACCGTGCGACCCCTACGTGTCTCTCCATGCTCCAGCGCGTCAAAAAACGCCTTTAGCCCCAAAATCGGTAGCCCGGTCAACTCGTAAATGTTTTTCCCGCCGATTTTTACCGCCAAAGCCTCTTTTTTGAGCCGTTTGCCCTCGCACGTCGGGCACGGGCTTGTCCGCATGTAACGTTCGATTTCCGCCTTGATGTAATCCGACGTCGTCTCGCGGTAACGGCGTTCTAAGTTGCGCACCACGCCCTCGTAGTCTTTCGAAAAATTGCCGGCAAAGTTGAACGAATTGTATTCCATCTGCAGCTTTTCGCCGCCGTTGCCATACAAAAGAATCTGTTTTATGTCGTCCGGCAATTCGCGGAACGGCGTTTGCAGCGAAAATTTGTAGCGTTTAGCCAACGCGCGGAAATACATCTCCGAAATCGAGCCCAAATCCATGTTCCAGCCGCTGATGGTTAAAGCGCCCTCGTCGAGTGACTTGCTTCCGTCGCCGTAGATAAGCGCAGGGTCGATTTTTTGCGTGTAGCCAAGCCCCGTACAGTCCGGGCACGCGCCGAACGGGCTGTTAAAGCTAAACAGCCTGGGCTCGATTTCGGCTAATGAGACGTCGCAGTCCGGGCACGCGTACAGGGTGTTAAAAAGCTGCTCCGCCCCCTCGTTGTCGATGACTACAATACCGTCCGCTAGCTTTAACGCCGTCTCTAAGGAGTCCGTCAGCCGTTTTTCGATGCCGGGCTTTACGATTAGACGGTCCACCACAACGGAAATGGAGTGCTTTACTTGCTTGTCAAGCTTAATTTCATCCTCTAAGCTACGTACTTCCCCGTCGACTTTCACCCGCTGAAACCCGCTTTTTCTAAACTCCGACAGCAGTTTTTCGTACTCGCCCTTGCGTCCCCGCACGGCAGGCGCGGTGACGAGGATTTTGCTACCCTCCGGGTACGCCATAACGCGGTCGACGATTTGGTCAACCGACAGCTTAGAGATTTCCTTGCCGCATTCCGGGCAATACGCCGTGCCCGCCCGCGCGAACAAAAGGCGCAGGTAGTCGTAAATTTCGGTCACCGTGCCCACGGTGGAACGCGGGTTGTGGCTGGTGGTTTTTTGATCGATCGAGATAGCGGGAGAAAGCCCCTCGATTTGCTCGACGTCGGGCTTTTGCATCCTCCCTAAAAACATGCGCGCGTAACTACTTAGGCTCTCGATGTACCTTCTCTGCCCCTCGGCAAAAATGGTATCGAATGCTAAGCTTGTTTTCCCGCTGCCGGAAAGCCCCGTAAAAACCACGAGCTTATTTCGCGGCAATGTGAGATTAATATTCTTAAGGTTATTTTCCTTAGCGCCTTTGATGACGATGTTGTTCATAGTGTTGTGCCGCTTTTATCCTTTGCGCTTTGTTTTTTCAATACGCCTATCCGAAAAAGAAAATGCCCCGGGCTTTTGCGGCTCGGGGCGATGGCGGAGGCGGAGGGAACAGTACCCGAAACCATACTCCAACCCCAACATTATTATAGCAGGCTTTTCATCTTTGTCAACGGATTAGCGGGGCTTGCGGCGGAAAGAGTTTTTGTAAAACGGCCATTAACCTACAACCAACTTAATCCTTTATTCGATGCTAACGGCCGATTTGCCAAAAGGTCGTAGCATCATCACCGACAAAACTCGATATTTCTATCCCTAAGAAATTACGGACAGTCCGTTAAAAACTGTCCGTAATTTCGTGGGTTTTGCAGTTTTTTTAAGATTCCTTACCGGAACCGTCGGCGGCGGGGGCGGCTATAATGTTGCACTCGCGGATTTGGACATTGCCCTTGGTGTTCACCGCGATTTTATATCCCGCGACCTCGTAAACGCCCTCCTCGTTGTTGCGGATAACAAAAGATTGCACGGCGATCACCGTGGATTTTCCGCAATCGGATATAGCGACGAGCGTTATCGTTAAGATGTTTTCATTACCTTTGAGTTTCTCTACCTCGGCGAAAGCGAAGATCTTTACCGGAGGCTTTATGGGTGGCTCGGGAGGTTCCGGGGGTTCGGGAGGTTCCGGAACTTTATTTTCCAGGCATTCTATCAGCCGGTCGAGTACGCAAACCGCCTTGCCCAAATCCAGGCAGCAATACGCGTCCGCGCATAATACCGCCTCTTTAAGTCCGTACAATTTCGGCAGGAGCTTATCGGCGTTCGCGGCGATATATTCCGCCTTTTTTTCTACAGCGGCCAAGAATTCGTCCGCGAGTTCGCACAGCTCCGTTTTAACGGAGAGCGCGGTATCGAAGATTTTGTTCAGCTCGCAGATCAGCAGAGCCTGCGCTTTCTCTCTAAGCTCGGTCTCAACCTTTTCGGCCTTCGCCTTCGCGCATTCGATAACCTCGTCTATAAAAGCGAGCGCATCCGCTTTCGCGTCTTCTATAATTTGACGCGTGAACGCGAAGGCGTCCGCCTTGTATTGGTCAAACGGAAGGGCGCATATCGCGGCCTTCAACGCCTGCAGCCTGCAAATAGCGTCATCTATCTCGGCGGGGGTTTGCAGGTTAAGGTCGATCGCGTTCCCGGTCATTGCCATGATGTCCGCATATGTATCGTTCGTTTCAATGGTGACGGGAAGTATTTCTTCGATTTCGTTCGCGACAAGCCCGTTGATTTGCGCTCTGATTTGCCGGATAAACTTCTCTATTTCGGTTCTAATCGTTTCGATTATGAGTTGCTTATAATATTCGATACGCTCCGTCACGACGTCGACCGCCGCCCTTTGTGCCGCCTCCCAGATAATAGAGGGCATATCCTGCATAATGTCGTTTAATATCTCGCCGGAATTGTTAAATCCGCCGACGGTACTTGTTCCGAAGTCAACAAGCAGCCTTGCCGCGATATAAGTATCCATGGTCGTGTATGGGCCGAGGTATTGGCCGATTAAGGGTATGTCGCCCACGGGAGCATTCACATCGTTTTGCCAGCCTATTTGCACATAATCGCGTCCTTCGACTTTAATAGGGTTTTCGATGTATCTCTCGGGTTCCGGGGTAACCCTCTTTATAAGAGCGGGAAGAACATTCCACCCCGCCCACAAAGGATTCTCTATCATTTCCGAGCCTGACGCTTCGGTTTTAATTATCTCGATAACCCAAAACGGGTTGACCGTATCGAACGTTTTACCCGCCAATAAAAGCTTTTCGGCAGCAGTGGTCGCCAAATAAGCGTCGGTTGAAAGAAAAGGAACAAACCTTAAACCGTAAATCTCGTCCGTGTATGCTTCGACGAGCGCGTCTCTGTTGTCCACGTTTTCGCCGGGGGTTACGATGATTTGGCTTAACGCGATACCGACGGCGTCCGCCACCGCGTACTCGACAGTCCTTTCGATTATGTCCGTTACGATGGGAAGGGAAAGTATCCGGCCGATAATGTCGTTGTTAAGCACGCCGTCCAATATCCCCGAAACGTCTATGCCCGCGCCGCCTAAGCCGTACTGGCCGAGAGTTGAGTCGATAAGCCCGTTCAGGAGATTACCGAGCAGCGGGGATACAAAGCCCATTATCTCGTCGCCCCCCGACAGCATGCCCATAACCATGTCGCGGACCTGCTTTGAAATAAAGTCCTCGATACCGTCCGTTATTCCGCCGACAGAGCCGCCCTCGTCGTTGAACAGCTCGATGATTTTTTGGTCGACTATTTCGCCCACCATTTCTTTAAGGGCGTCATAAAAGGGGTCGTCGGAAACCGCCGTTACGCCGGCCTCGGCCGCCATCGCGTATACTTTCGGCTGGCGCGCCAGCGTTGCGGAGACAGCCACCGCAAGCACCATAACCGTAACGAAAGCGAACAGCGTATACCTTCTTTTCTTCATGTGTATTTCTCCATTTTATAATTTAGATTTCTGCGGTTCATAAATATGAGCCGTATTTGTAAATATATCACAGCCTAACGCAAAACACAAATGTTTTTACTCTGTTAGAGAACATAATGATAATAATAATGAAATTTAGGAGGAGGTTCGATATTAGGTAAAGCGCGCGCGGCTTGTTTGAGTTCGTCATACTATCAACTAAATCCCGTATTTGACGCTTAACGGTCGATTTGCCAAAAGGTCGTAATTTCAACGTTTGTTTTTATGTTGGCATTTTATATTTCGGTTCCTAAGAAATAACGAACAGTCCGTTAAAAACTGTCCGAAATCTCACTAGGTTTGAAAAAACAAAACTATTATTGCTCTAAATCCTCTTTGTCCTTAAAGATTCCGCTTTACAGCATAAGTGAACCTTGGCATAGACGGAAACACAAAAAACTCTTCTTTTGATAAATCAACTACATCTGCTTTATCATAAAACGCTAACACGGTTTTGTCGCAGACCGTGAGTGTGCTTGGATTCTGCATCATGCCGAATATAGCGTAGTCAACGGGGCTGTCCCTGAAGATATCCATGAACTGCTTTGTCAATAAAATATTTACCTCGCCGCCCATTGAATTCTTATCGATTTTATAATGTGTGCCGCCAAGAGTAATATCCTCAAACACAAAACAAACCTTGATGCTCTTACAGTCCTTGCCTGTTTTCTTTTTGCAGTTGCTTATATAATCGCTTACTTTTTTGGCGTGCCTTTCAAACGCCTTTTTGAAGTTGGCTATGTAGTTGTCCCTGAATTTATCTCCGTCAGCGCCGACCCTATAAGTGATTGTGTCGCCGTCTCTTATACCTTCGCTCTGCTCGATTACTTTCACACCTTTATATTCGCCGGTCGCTTGATTAAGTTCTTGCCTGGCCGCGCTTTCGGTGTGCGCGATATTTTTACGCAGCATGGACCCGTTTTTCTTGTTTGAGGAACAGTCGAACTCAAAATGCTCAAATATAAAAAGAGTGTCGGACGACTCCTCATAATAAAAGCCGTCCGGACAATCGCCGTCTTTGTCGCACTTAATCAAAGCGTCCAAAACAACTTGAATATTGCCGTCCGTTGAAAAACGGTTAAAACCGATAACGCCGTTTTTAAGGTTATCGCTACAACAAAGAAAGTGCCTGACAAACCTTTCCAATTCATTGCTTTTTGTTTTTCTGCTCATTTTATCGGCCCACTTGATTATTTCAGGATTTACCTCTTTAATCTCAACTTTGACAGGCTTACAGTTTCCAATCTTCAGAGTTTCGATTTCTGACTCTGCCGCCTTTTTGGTAGGAAACAGCACGGGCGTAGAATTCATTTGCTGTCTTAACTTGCCGCCATTATATTTGATCGCCCATTGTATCATCTCTAAATCTCCTCTGCTTAAAACATAAAAGAATCATACCATTTTTGTCCTATTTTGTCTATAAAAAAACGTAGTTTTTTCAAATTTTCCTATTCTCAACCCTAATAATCTAGCGAAATTGGTGGGGTGCACGCAAAATGGTTTAGACCGGAGGCGAAACGGTCAACGGGTTATCTAACGCAAAAGAGGGATAGCGAGGGGAACTTTTTGCGGGGTAAAAAAAATGTGGTGGTATTCTCGACAAAAAAGAAATAACGGACAGTTCGTTAAAAACTGTCCGAAATCTCATGGCGTATATTTGCATTTTAGCTTTTTACTCTCGATTATCGTAAGTGATGTTGATTATCCGTTTACTACCATAAACTGTAAGCAGTTAAGATGCGATTCGAATTATTTATTTCTCTACTACTTCCGCTCCACGTCCACGACCTGTACCATGAAGCACCGTTGAATCCACTTATACCAAAGGTCAATCTGTTTATATATATATTATAACTGATTGACAGTGAACGATCTATAACCAAATGATTCCAATACTAGTGTGCCGACCACAGATCCTCCGGCGAGCTTTCCAATAGCAACAATATAACTTTGATCGCTGTAGCCTACTACGTTTGCTACTCTAATTGTGAAGTTAAATTGCCCGGCACTGCTTGGTGATCCTGATATTACGCCCGTGTCTCGATTAAGCGTCAGTCCATTGGGCAAAGACCCTTGAACAACATCCCACGATATCGTTCCGATGCCATCGACTTCAAGCCTAGCATTATAGGGTGTGTTTACTGTGCCGTTAAGCAAAGAGTCTGTTGTTATAGTTGGCGGTACGATCTCAACGACGACTACCTTTCGGACGGGCGCACTGTCATCTATTTCAGCTTTGAAAACGGCGCTAAAACCTTTATATCTAAAGAGGAAACCGATATTGCCCTCGCAGAAAAAGAAAAAGAACCCATCCTCACCGAGGGTTCGGGTTCTGTTCCTACTGGGCTTGCACACCATAAAGTCTTTTTATGATTTAGCCTTTGAATTTGCGGTGTGCGTTCCCCTTTGATTTCTAGTTCTATTTTAGCATAAATAAATCAAAAAATCAAATGTTTGCTGGGGGTGCTTTTTGATTATTTGCTTTGTTTCCGCTTGATTTTGCGGACTTTGATTTTTTTGTGTTTGAATTTGCGGACGACTGTTCCGCTAAAAAAGCCCCACTATGGGGGGTCTATTGAAAAAAGTCTTTAACGCAAAAAAAGCCCCCGAAGGGGCGTCAAAAGGGTAAATAAAAAGCCCACCAGAGCCGTACATTTGGCTGTGGTGGGCTGTTGTTATGCGGTTTGGTGGTCGAGTTCGATTCCGCATTTGAAGATGAACCGCAGGGTCTTTTTGTCCTTGACGATTACCTTCTCGACTAGGCTGCGGAAGATGTCGCCGTGGTACTCGAAGTACGGTAGGCGGATGACTTTGCTGATTTCTTTGACCCGCTCGTTCAGTAGGTCGTGCGTGCCTTTCATCCGCTCTGCTATGGTTATCTCTTCTCGCAGTTGCTTTGCTTGGTCGGTGAGCTTCGCCGTCAAGGCTTGGTCTTCTGCCGTTACCGGGCGGCGATTGCTCACTTCTACCGTTTGGCGGTCTACGGCTTGTATTTGTCTTTGCAGTTCCGCTACGCTTTTAATCGGTGTTTGTGCGATGATGGCTCTCGCCGTTTGCTCTAGGTTTCTCATTATCCGCTGGCGGTCGGCGACTAGGCTGTTCAGCGTTGCTACGAACGCCTCTTCCACCGCTTGCTCCTTGATGGGCTTCATCTTGCATTCAGAGCGGTTCTTTTGGTGGTGGATTTCTCGTTTTGGAGCATGCTGGCTATCGTGGTGTTCTTCGCTATCGGTGCTGACCCTTGCGTAGGCTGCCTCATTGATTAGGCGGTTAAGTATCGCCGTTGCAGTAGCGAAGGCTGGTATCTTCCTTATGACCCTTAGCGGTTGTTGTGGCTCAGTAAGCCTTGCAGTATCTTCTATGCTCATATTTCCACTCCTTCACGATTTCTTGGTGGTTCTTAAAAGATTTGTTGAAATGCACGCGAAACAAGGCGCGTCTTGTAGATAAATTTGTAGAACGTGGCGGAGCGGCAAATTGCTCGGCTATGTCTTTTGTAATCGCATTTAATTTCAAATAAAAATCTTAGCCCATCAGGGCAACCCAAGAGGAGAAAAAATTATGATAAACGACGAACAACAAGTGAGCGGACAAGCCGCAGAAGAACTTGAACACGTCCATACAGACGGGTTGGAAATCAACCCAACCGAAGCCCCAGGCACTCAACCGGAAACAGACGCTGTGCGCCGGGAGCTTTACGAGCTCGAGGTCAGAGCCTTGCTGGCTCAGAAAATCACGGACGCGGCGGCAGTGTACGCCCCGGAGTTCCAAGACGCCCTTGCCCACGCAAAGGTGCACCTACCCGCAGAGTATGCCCTATTCAAAGAGAACGCGAAAGGAAAGAAAATCTCGACGCGCGACTTGGAAAAAGCGGTAACACATCGCGTTAAGAAGAGCCGCCGTGATGCCGACGAGCCGACGATAGATTTAGGGCGCACCGACTTAAACGGCGCGGTCGCCCCGAGGGGGTGGACGGTTTCGCTTGACCACGGTGTCCGCAAGGTTGTCAGCACGCGGGAGGGCGAGCAGGAAATTCTGGCCTGCCCGGACGGCCCGGTGCTTATCACCGCCCGCCTTGAAAACGTGGACAACGGCATGGAGCGGCTGGAGCTGTCGTTCTTTAAGGACGGAACATGGAAAAAGCTCATCGGCGCGCGGACGCAGGTCTACAACAGGGCGGGAGTCATCGCGTTCGGCGACCACGGACTGCACGTGACCAGCGAGACGGCGCGCAACTTAGTCCAATACCTCTCGGAATACGAGACAAAAAACAAAAAACGGATACCGCTCAGAAAATCCATAGCGCGGGTCGGATGGATTGCCGACGCAGAGTTCTTCCCCTACGCGACGGACGAGGAGATTGCGTTCACTTTGCCTTCCAGCTCCGCAGCCCTGTCCTCTATGATGGGCAGGGTCTCGTCGTAGCGCTCGGCCAGCGTGGCTATGCGGTTGGCGATGCGATTAGAGATGGCGGTATACAATGCGTCGATGCCGTCGTAAACGGTGGCAAACCATTTGCGGGTCAGCACCAATTCTTTTATTTCCTCATCGGTTAGGCTTGCGTATCGGGCACGGACTTTATCCCACAGGAGCTTTGTCATGTCTCGGATAAGAGCCTTCTTCTCTTTTAGCAGGTCGGAAAGGCTTACGAACTCGATAAGGATAGCCAACTCTTCCTCGTCTGTTTCCTTCCTTTTTGCCGGCTTAATATCAGCCCTTGCTTCGTTTACGGTCTTGTCTTTCAGCGCGCCCTCGTCGCCGCTGTGCTCCTCAACTAGGTCTGCCAGCTTGCCCTCGGTCGCCTCGACAATGGCCTCGGCCTCCGCCACGGCGTCTACCTCTTGGGCAAAGAATGCCTTAGCGATGATGCGCTTAGGGATAATCTTACCGTCCCAGCCCTTCTCTCGCTCGGTGGTTTTCTCCTCACCCGTCTTTTTATTGGTAGTCATCTTCCGCTCTATCTCTACGTCAACCTCGCGCGCCGCCGCGTAACCGTCTTTGATGATAAGGTACAGGTCGTCCGCCATCACCTCCTGCCAGTAGGACAGTAGAACCTCGTACACGTCGTGTTTATCAATCAGCGTGATGTCTTTGTATTCGTTTATCAGCTTTTCGGAAAGCTCTGCAATCAAATCCTTGGCCTTGGTTTTGGTGGTGACGGCCAGCAGCTTTGCCCTTGCGTAGTCCTGCCACGCCTTGAATGCCGCATCCACCTTGTCCGCATAAGCAGAAAACTCCTCGTCGGCATACACCGATTGGCGCACCGCATCCTTATCCATATTGAGCTGATAAAACCCGACGCGCAAGGGCGCAAACAATTTTTCTTTGAGCCCCTTAAAGAGTTGCCAGTATTTATCGAGCGCGTCCACGTCGAGTGCCGGGATGCCGCCGCAAAGGTGGCCGTCGATGTTCTGAATATCCTCGGGTTCGGAGCCGTCTATGTAGCGCGGGATGTTTAGGTTGTAACCGTTTTTGGTCTTAATCTCGTCGAAAGGAACAAAGCGTGAATACTTATCCTCATTGATTTGCCCGTTAAAATGCTTGACGATTTTGTAGATGTCTCGCTCGCGCAGGCGGTTTTTGTTGCCATCCTTGGCAAAGCCACGGCTTGCGTCAATCATAAAGATGCCCGTGCGCGCCGCCATGTTCTCTTTGTCGAGCACGATGATGCAGGCCGGGATACCTGTGCCGTAAAACAGGTTGGCTGGCAGGCCTATAATGCCCTTGATGATACCGCTGTCGATGAGTGCCTTGCGAATATCGCCCTCGGTATTGCCCCGGAACAGCACGCCGTGCGGTAAGATGACCGCCGCCTTGCCCGTGTTGGTCTTCATGGATTTTAGGATATGCAGCAGCCAAGCGTAGTCGCCGTTCTTCTTGGGCGGTTCCGAGTAGCCATGGATGCGACCGTAATCCTTGTAGCCGTTCTTGGTATTTCCTTTAGGTAGGTAGGAATAATGGGGATGTGATTATTTTTTAACGACCCACGAGCCGGTCTTCTTGGACCCGTCGCGGATGATTAAGCCGTTGTCGCGCAGTCTATTGAGTCCCCTTTGGACGGTGCGCAAATCTTTACCTACCAAACCTGCCAACTCCTCTCTGGACAAATCACCATTGACAGCTAGTAATTCCAATATACGTTTCTCAGTCGCGTTCAGTTTTATAGTGCCATTTATAGTGCCATTTATAGTGACATCTGCACCGTTTATAGTGACATTTTCAGGGACATCTTCCTCCGGAACCTCTAACGGCTTCCCATAGTTTAGGTTCTTGAGCCTTGTGATAAATACCTGCGGCGTACTTTCAAATTGCGGTACGACATCCGCAGGGTAAGCTTTGACAATTTTCGTTAGCCCGCTGCCGCGACCTTCCATGTATTTTAGGCGTTGCATGATTTCGCATAAGATAGGATTGCGCCGCACGGAGGGAACGTTCTCTATTTTCAAATCCTGTATGCGCTTGCCGTCAACCGTGTCGCCCGGCGAAACGATTTCCAAGCGGTCGTCGTACATATCAATATGAATCTCGCTGCCCTTGATGAGGTAGCTGCGGTGGACGATTGCGTTGACCACGGCCTCGAACACGGCGACCTCCGGGTAGTCATAGTAATCCACGTGGCCGCCGCGCCTAGTTTTGTGCCATCTCTTGTGAGAGTTGTTGCGCACAAAATCGAGCGCGTTGCCAAAAATTGTGATGATGTTGCCTTGGTAGTTCGCATCGTTAAGAGCCTCGAATAGAGAGGTTTTTCCTAAACCGTTCCACCGTGTACAAACAATACGCGAGTTGTATATGGGGCTTTCGTCGGCGAACAGTGCGCCGGCATTTGTAAGCGAGTCGTTTTTTATTAAGCCAAAAGAGATATAATCCTTGGTCTTATCTATTCGGTGCCCCGTCCGTCTGAGATAGGTTGCATCAAAGAGTGTAAAGCTGTAATCTGCCGGGCGCAACCTACTGTCGAGTGCGTCAAACGACTGGTTCTGGCCCTTCAAGGTCAGTTCCATCAGGATGTGAGAATTGGCGGGAACCGATTGATTGCCCAAGCGATAGTATGCAATCCTGTTGCCGTCGCCGACATAATAATACGGCGTGCTCATTCCGCTCGGAACATTTAACCGCAACACGTCTACGCCATCCACCGCAAGCGGCTCTAACGCAAAAGATACCGACGGCTCTATGCGCTCCTTAATTATCTCGCTGATTTTGGTGATGACGGACTTGGTGTCTTTGATGCCGATGACCTTGGCGGTGTCGTCGTCCACGCCAAAATAAATGCTGCCGCCGATGCCGTTGGCAAACGCGCTGACGGTTTTTAACCAGCTCTTTGGCTTGACGGTATCGAGCGCGGACTTGAACTCGTACTCGGTGGCTTCGGCCATGAGGTAAGTGCTGAGACTCTCCATGCTCCAAATAATAGCACAAAGCATCAAATAAATCAATCTTAGAACATAAAGTTTTAAAAAGAAATTAAGATTGCCCGCCCCTCTGCCCTCTTCGGTTCGTCCGGGGAGGGCTTTTCTTATTTCTCCGCAGCCGAAACCCTTGAAGGGTCTGTGCGACATTGACCGGCGCACACTGAGGAAGGTAGGTCGGAGGATAGGGCCGTGATTAAAGCGGTGAAAGGAAAGCATCGGAGTCAGGTTATCCGGGAGCGGCAGGTTTTGGAGGCGTGTTATCAGCCGAAGAACTACGGTTGCTTGCTCTGGATAACCGGCAGCTCCAAGGATGCCGCGCTGTTTAAGGTGCCTCTACATAGAGCGTGCCAAGTGAAGGTGGTAGGTGTGCAAATAGCGCACCTACCTCTTTTATTGGGAGCCGACCGATGTATGCCGATGCCTTAAGAGCAGCAATTAAAGCCGAAACGTCTCTCGTCTTAGCTGGGCGGGAGATGTACGCAGGGATTTGTCCCCCTGCGCTGACGAGGCAGACAGCCGAGCAGACCAATGCAAAGGAGGAAAAAGCATTATGGACAACCCTATTACCAGCGTGAGCGTCGGCACGTTACCCGACGACAACGACGGCGTTTTCGATGACGGGACGCTCTGGCTCGACTTGGGAGACCTTGACGAGCCGGAGCCGTTCGCCGTCAACGCAGTCCAAGGCATCGCCGACCAAGGCGACGCCCGCGATTCCGCTGCCAATTACGGCAGTAAGACCCGGTGCGGGAAAATTGTGCGCAGGTTCAATCACCGCACCGGAGAGCCGCCGGAGCGATACCTTAAGCGCATCTACCGGCTGCTCTGCCAAGAGTGCGCGCCCGCGCAAAAGCTCGTGCGGTTCTTGGGCGGGGGCCGGCTCGCGCCCACGCGCAACGGTCTCAGCGTCGCCTACGAGTTCGAGGTCGGCACGTGGGACGGCGAGTTCCGCTTAGAGTTCACGCTCAGCATCCCCGTGCTCCGGCGGTGCGTATGAACGAAAATCAAAAGCGCATCCTCAAACTGCTCGGCCACTTTACCTATCGGCGCGACGCCGTTACCGTATTCTGCGACGCCGTGGAATACCTGACCCTTAGAACCGTGCTGGCCTTCGACATCGCCAACGTCCGACCGCGCGCGGACAGGATGGCCGAGATTATCAGTGCCTATGACAAGTCCGACCGGCTCGCCTTCGATGCAATCTGCGACGAAATCGTGCGGATGCTGGGCCGGATGCCCGACGACTTTAGCGACTACCTCGGCGAAATCTATATGGCAATCGACACCGGGAAGAAGCGCGGCGGCCAGTTCTTTACGCCGATGAGCGTCTCCCGCTTAATCGCCAAGATGAATTTTGCGGCGACGGACGTATCCAAGCCCGTCGTCACCGTCGGCGAGCCGGCCTGCGGCGCGGGCGGGATGCTGATGGCGGTGTTGGAGGAGCTGTGGGCGCAGGGACTCAACTATACCGAGCGGGTTTTAATCGTAGCCAACGACATCGACCGCCGGTGCGTGCACATGTGCTACCTGCAATTAGCCTTCGCCGGGGCCGCTGCCGTGGTAATTCATCAGGATACCATCACGCAAAGGGTGCTCGGCGAGACGTTTATTACGCCGGCCTTCGCCCTGCAATTCGGAAAGTTCTACCCGATTTACCGGAGCCTGTGCAAGAGCGATTAGAGGAGGGGCGGCCTATGCCCGACAAAGAGCAACCGATTTACGACCCGCAGGAAACGCTGCGGGAATTTGAGGTGTATTGGGACGACCTAACACCCGAAGCGCAGCAGCGACTTATCGACGAGGGGTATCAGCCGAGCGGCAACGATGACCTCGTCCCGTTATTTTGTCTCCTACAGGAGGTAGACGACGATGATTTCTTGGAAAATTCAGGCCGTCCTTGACAAGGACTATTCCCATAACTTTGACCCGCTGGCCCCGGCGCGTCGCCGAGGGAGGATAGCGTATGGCGACCGCGATTGATACGGCGCGCGGCGTCGGCATTTACAGCGTCATCGAAAAATACATGCCCGGCTTCGTGCGCCCCAAAGCCGCCGGAGCCAATGCGTGCTGCCCGTTCCACAAAGATAACTCGCCGAGCTTTCACGTCTACGACAAGACCAACAGCTTCCATTGTTTTAGCTGCGGCGCGTCCGGCTCCGGCATCGACTTTGTAATGCGGGCCACGGGCCTCTGCGACCCCTTGGCGGCGGCGCAGGATTTGTGCGGGGAGTTCGGGCTCGACTATGCAAAGGAAGAGCCGAAGCCGGAGCACGCACTGTACTACAACGTGTACGCCTATGCGGAGTCGCTCTTTGCACTGGCGAATACGAGATACGTGTTCCCCGACGGGAGCACCCCAAACGATTACTGGGTCGGTCGCGGCCTCGAATCCGTCGTCGCGCCCTACGGATTAGGCTACTGCCCGCCGACGTGGAAGCTGAACGGAAGGCCCGCAAAGTTTGCCGAACTCATTAAAGCCCGATTCCCGGGTTCCGACCCCGTAAGTATAGGCCTTGCCCAGGTATCGGACGAGAGGGAGTTTAACGCCGGACGCGACAAGTTGCTAAGGCAAATTTCCCAAATTTTAATCGAACAATACAAACGGAAAATCCTATCACGCCTTTCGGAACAACAGGCAACGGAGTGTGCGAATGCGGGATAAGCAAGGTAAGGAATTTGTACAAATCGGAGTGGCAACCACGCGCAAGGCCTCGGGAGAGGAAACGCGCACGCCGCTCTACATAGAGGCACATCGGCTCCACGGAATCCGAATGCGCACGGAGAAAGGCGAAAACA
>Ga0123356_10001578_pt1 | contig 25047 bp, 17 predicted proteins | sample TergutEmb28metaG_2_FD_92546 | JGI IMG/M metagenome (GOLD analysis project Ga0123356, IMG submission 92546) | Embiratermes neotenicus P3 segment gut microbial communities from Petit-Saut dam, French Guiana - Emb289 P3 | ecosystem: Host-associated > Arthropoda: Insects > Digestive system > Gut ...
CACAATACAAAGGCGGAGCAACAGCGACACTGACATTTACCGCAGGAACCGATAAATGGAATGAAACACCAAGAGAAGACCTTACATATGACATTCAGGTAAGCTATAACAATGGCTCTTCATGGACTACAGTGGCAACAGACTGGAATCCCACGGAAAACGAAGAAGCCGGCGGCTCATTTGAATACACATACACTTTCACTGTAGGCGACGTCGATACCGCCGGAATGCTTGTCCGTGTCCGCACACAAGACACAGCAAGTCCTGTCTGGGGCAGTCCTGCATTATATTCAGACTATACCGTTTCAGATTCAACAAGCAGGATAGATAACACACCGCCCGCAGTGACCGTCACACTTGATCCTCCGGCAAGCGTATGGACAAACGGACCTGTTACCATCACGCTAACCATCACAGATAGTGATGATGGATCCTCAGGAATAGATCGTGTTGACTACAGCGATACCCGCATCACTGACGTAGAGATCGGTACTACGCCCGGTACTTACATATATATAGTGTCAGAAAACGGATCTGAAGACTTTAGTAACGTCTACACTTTTACCGTCTATGACAATGTTGGGAACAGCAGAGTAGTCGACGTTGAGGTCAAAAACATCGATCGTCAGGTTCCGGAACTCACATATGAAAGTAATTCAACAGACGGTGAAAATCCGGATAAAGTTGAAGGAGACGTAGCAGATCAAATCAAGATCACACTTACAGTTACCGACCCTGACACAACAGCACTGGACGGACATAGTGATATAGCCGTGACCCGGTATTTGATAAAAGACGAACAGGAAATCCCTGAAGCCTCCGACATAGCCTGGAAAAACTACACAACTCCAATTCTAATGAGCAAACACGGCACATGGCATGTCTACGGATACGTCGAAGATAACGCAGGAAATCATACGATCGAATACTTGGGTGAGTACCTGATCCACAACACAGATCCGGTAGTTCCGAAGCAAACGATCACGGTATATGAGCATTACGTGGATGCAACTCACAGCAATGTTGTTTTATTCACATTGTTTGGCACGGATGCGGACGGTGATACGCTGACCTATAACATAACTGATCAGCCCGATACAAAGTATGGTGATGTAGAACTCATATCGGGCGACACCTATAAATTTACACACAGCGGTCTCGGAGGAGACGTGGTATCTCCGCTCTTTATAACTTATGAAGCAGATGACGGATTCGATGGCGTAACAGAGGGAGAAATAGAAATCATTGTTATAGAAGTAAACGATGCTCCGACAGAACCGACAGATATGGACTCACCGGAAGACAGAACTTACTATAAAAAAGACGATACGATCGTTTTTACATGGAAAGCCGGCACGGATGAAGAAACACTAACAAAAGACCTGCAGTACAATATCTACGTTAAACTCGACGGCAAAAGTTGGACGCTGATCGATACGGTCGATATCGATGCGTTTAGTAGTGGAGTTTACAGTTACACCTATACCTGCGGAGACGGTGATACAAATACACTGCAGTTTATGGTAAAAACTCTGGATGGCGGTATAGATGGTTCGGACGCTTGGTGTGAGCCGCGTGAAAGTGAAGAAGCAATATATACAAACACCTATATCCTTGATAACACGGCTCCAACGGCAAATCATACCTTATCACCATCCGGATGGACAAACACAGATGTTACCATCATTTTGAACGTGATCGAAACCGGTTCGGGTATCAAAACCGTTATGGGACCCGATGGTGTCATCACCGCCGACGAGGATGGAAAATTCAGATATACAGTGTTGGAAAACAATGATTACTATTTTGATTTGACCGACAATGTAGATCTCACCTATACATATGAAGTCAAAGTCCGGAACATTGACAGACTCGATCCGATCGTAACGGCAACGTCCGACTCAAAAGACAGTGACGATTTGGGAAAAACCGAAGGTTATGCAGAGGATCCAGTGGTTATTACCATCGATTTTAAGGATCGCGATGCAACATCTTCTAATGGAAAAAGCGATATCGCCACTAAGCAATATATCCTCAAAAACGAAGAAAGCGATCCTACAGGTACCGACGCAGCCTGGACTGATTATACTCTCCCTGTACAAATAACGGCACGCGGCGAGTGGTTTGTGTACGGTCGCGCTGTCGATAACGCAGGCAACGAAACGATAGTACCTCTCGGTGAGTACTTTATATATAATACAGCGCCGGTAGCAGATGATCTGGCAATCATTGTGTATGAGCACACAGTGGGTGTAAACAGTAACTCTGTCACATTCACGCTTCCAGTTACAGATACAGATAATGACGAACTGGAGTACATCCTCACAGGGTGGAGCTTTGAAACAGTAAGCGGTGATAGTGAAGATAGTGGAACAGGACTTATTACACCATTCGGGAATCTTGTGGAAGTCGATAATGGAAAATATACTTTCACACACAACGGTAACGGTGCGCCGCCGTTTGCCGATAAAATCTACTTCACCTACTATGCAAAAGATGACACTGACAGGAGTGAAGAAAAGACTGTGACGATCACGGTTGTTGAAGTAAACGATATCCCGACACCACCAACAGACATATTAACCGGATCATCTGCTACATATTTATCACCCGGAGGTTTCGCATTTTATAAAGGCGGGGATAAAATAGAATTCTCATGGACGCATGGAACAGACGAAGAGACTGCGACAAGTGACCTGCGCTATAACATATATATTGTACGCGAAAGTGACGAACCGGAACTGATAGCAACAGTCGGTGTAACGAACTTTGCATACACCTGCCCGTCCGACGAAAATATTGATTCACTGAAGTTTCTTGTTGAAACATTGGATAATGGCTTACAAAACTCATATATCGAAGATGAGGAGCGTACCTCAACACGGATAAGCACAGAAACCTTCAGTCTTGACAACAGCGCTCCAACTGCAAGCGCAACTCAATCTCCGGCATCGGGAACTTATACGACAGACAATGTTGTAATAACGCTGACCGTAGGTGACTCCGGTCCGGGTGCATCGGGTATTGCAAGCGTGATATCAAATCAAGGATTAGCGAGTTCAGGCAGTACAGGGCTTGTTTTCGTCGCAGAGACAAACGGAACCTACACATTCACAATAACAGATAATGTTGGAAACGAAACAACATTATCCGTAGGGATCGGGAATATTGACAGGCTTAATCCGAAAGATATCACATATGATCTGGGCGACACTAAGGGAACAGCGGACGATCCGTATGAGGTAACATTCATTTTCGAAGACGCGGACGAAACATCAGACTATGCTAACAGCGGCATAGAAACGAGCCAATACATAGCAATATACACTGCTGCCGGACAACCGGAAACACCCGGAAGCGGAGCATCTTGGCAAGACTACTCAGACCCTGTACAACTTGCAGTTAGAGGCACATGGTATCTTTACGGTCGTGCAATTGATAAAGCAGGTAATGAAACGATCACATATCTCGGTGAAATAAATGTAGCAAACTCACACCCTGTTGCAGATGACCTCGAAATCGGTGTCTTCGAGCACACAGTAGGAGCGAACAGCAACGCTGTCACATTTGCATTTCCGGCTACAGACACCGATGATGATCCCCTTGAAATCATTATTGAAGGTTGGAGCTACGAAACCACAGCAGCACCGGGTACAATAATAAGCTCAGGTTCCTCAATACCATTTGGAAGTCTTGTAGAAAAAGCAGACGGAAGCTTTACCTTTACACATAACGGAACGGGTACATTACCTTTTGCAAATAAAATATACATCACATATCATGCATCGGATAGTTACTCCAGAAGTGAAACAAAAGTAGTGACTATCAACGTAACGGAAGTTAACGACGCTCCTACTGCTCCTGCAAATATAACTTCTCCGGCAAATGGCTTATATTACAAATCGGGTCAAACAATCACATTTTCGTGGGATGCAGGAACAGACGAGGAGACAAATGTAGCAGATCTTAGATATAACATCTATGTTATGCTCGATGGTATAAGCTGGACATTACTTGAGACGACCCCTAAAAACACCTTGACCTATACTTATACATGTCTCGCCGGTGACACAAATACATTACGGTTTATGGTAAAAACACTGGATACCGGAATCCCGGGCAGTGATCCGTGGTGTGAGGAACTGGAAAGTGTAGCAGTGTACACAAACACATACATTCTCGATAACACTGCTCCTGAAGTGACACACACGTTGACACCTTCCGGCTGGACAAATACGGATGTAGTAATAAGTCTCACAGTTATAGAGACAGGTTCCGGAATAGCAAGTGTAGTCGGACCGAACGGTCTTATGACAGCCGGTGCAGACGGTACATATAAACTGACAGCAACAGTTATAGATGACTACATCTTCACGGTGACAGACAAAATCGGGCACGTCACTATATATAAAGTGGAAGTTAATAAAATAGACAAACTCTCACCAAAGGCTATAGAATGTGTTGCAAGCGATACAGAAGGACACGCATCGGATCCGATAGTAATTAATCTTACGTATGATGATGCTGATGAAACTCTGCTATATGGAAAAAGCGGAATAGCAGAAGAACAATACATTCTCATAAAGAGCGAAACCGGTATCCCGTCAACACCCGGAAGCGGAGCTGAATGGCTGGAATATAAAGCGCCGCTGAGTCTTACAACAAGGGGAACATGGTATCTATACGGTCGCTCCCTGGATAATGCCGGAAATGAGACAATCAACTATCTTGGATCCTATTTTATCGGGATAGATCCCACGCAGCCTTACACAGCAAGCTTGACCTTGTATAAGGATGATGAAGTCTGGACAGGGTATTCTAAGGCACTGACACTGGAACTGAGCACAGATCCGCTTAAGACTGCAGACATCAGCAGCGGAACGGCAGAAGTTGTTACCGGTGTATGGAAAGTGCTTGACAATGGTGAGTATACGGGTACTGATATCGTAATATATGGTGATGACGGCAGCGCAACTCTTTATTACTACACAGTAGCTTTTAAAGTGAAATGTGATGGTGCAACAACAGATGCTGATATTGAATCAGACAATGGTGTATGCACAGGAGAAACCGTACTGGCAGGAACTACACTTACATTGTCGGCATGTGGTTCTGGTGCATTATATTACGATTACGAATGGAATGACAGTTTGTATACGTTATGTGATGCATTGACGATTTGTGTCACAGAACCGGTTGATTTGGAATGTGTAGTGGTAGGATATCTGGAGGGCGATGAGCCGATGGCTTACTCAACCAATATTATGCTGAATCTTGACGATATTGCTGTCGCATCCGGGCGTGATGTAACATTAAACGGTGTTGTTCCATTGTCATTTGAAGGAAGTGGCATACATACCGGAGATGTGATGTCCGGAACGCATTCAATACATGTAGATGGTGTAGACACAGGCAAAACAGTAATGGTGAGAAACAGTGGAGTTAATGAAGCGACTGTCGATCTCTATTCCCTGACAGTGGAGGCGGGAACCGGTATCGAATCCGCAAGCGGAGATGGAGAATATCTCGCAGGTGCTGTAGTACCTGTAAGTGCAACACCTCTTAGTGGAATCGTTTTTAGCGGATGGACAGCAGCTCAATCGACATATACCGGGGTTCCCGGCACGTCAGACGGAAACATTGTTATGCCGGCACACGCGTTAAACTTGACAGCTACAGGTCGCGCTCATTCAACCGGAAATCCACAGTCAGATACTACTGATAATGATGATGAAATCGACGATTTGGACACGGATACGGAAGAGTCCTTACAATCGACGGAAGTTGTATTAAATGTATCATCCGAATCTACAGGAAACGTCCCAAAAACAAGTGATGATGCCAATCTTCTTGCCTGGTGGATTATGCTTCTGACATCCTTTATAGGGATTTCCGGAACGCTACTGTGGAGGAAATCACGACAACGGCGAGGTACTTGGTAAAAAACATATAATAAAAAAGCAAACTCTTAAGCACACCGGATAGAGTTTGCTTTTAATTTTATGAGTCATAAATGAGAAAATAACCATATTATGATACAAACATGATATAATAGACTAAACAATCAAGCGGGAGGTTGGCTATGCAAAACATAGAGTATATCAAAGTGGCGGCTAAGGATGGAGCCGAAATACCTGTAATAACATTTAACATTGAAGATAGCAGTAAAAAAGGCATCGTTATAGTCTGTCACGGCTTCGGAGAGCATTCCGGAGCATATATAGAGCATGCAGAGAGACTATGGCAGGGTGGATATGCGAGTGTTATACTCGACCAACGAGGTCATGGCAAACCTCCGGAAGGTGTCAAAAAGTGGCATGGTCTCATTCCTGATTATCAATGCTTTATCGATGATATCGTCTCGGTAACTGAAACTGTTAAAAATCTTGCACCCGATACCCCGATAGCAATCTACGGACACAGCATGGGTGGTAATATAGTAGTCAACACATTACTTCGAATACCGCCTGAGCAAGCAAAGACTTATTTTTGCGCGATACTTGAGTCACCGTGGCTTGAACTGCACGAGCCCCTAAGTCCTTTTATGGAAGGGCTACTAAGACTCTTAAACCGTTTAGCCCCGAATTTCCTGCATTACAGGAAGCTAAAGCATGACGACCTCTCAGGAGATATAGAAAAGAAACAAGGATACTCAAAAGACCCGTACTATCACGGCTTTATATCAATGAGAATGATAACCGGTGTTATGGACGGGTGCGCCTATGCATTGGAAAATGCGGATAAGCTGCCGGTAAAGACCTTTCTTGCTTATGCTGATAAAGAAGTGGTTGTCTGCACAAAAGCAATACTCGACTTTGCGGACAAAGCCGGGGATATGGTAACAGTAAAAGAGTATTCTTCACACCACGCAATATATAACGATGTAAGTCGTGAGTTGTATTGCAAGGATATAGTTGCGTTTCTTGACTCAAATGTTTGATTTTCGGAGCTGATCTAAATCGCTAACAAAAAGGAGCTGATTTCTTGTTTGATGTTGCGATAATAGGCTGCGGAGTTGTCGGTGCGGCGGTTGCATATGAACTGTCACATTATGACTTGAAGGTAGTTATCCTTGAACGAGAAAACGATATCGCAATGGGAGCTACAAAAGCCAATAGCGCAGTGATACATGCAGGTTACGACCCGACACCGGGTACAATAATGGCAAAACTCGATGTAGAAGGCGTACAGTTATCAAAAGAACTTTGCGAAAAACTGGATGTCCCGCATAAACACTGCGGAGCACTTGTTTTAGCGCTTTCTGATGAAGAAACAGCGACAGTACGACATCTTTACAATCAGGCGATAGAGAATGGTGTCTCTGATGTTGCGGTACTGACTAAAGACGAAATTCTGGAACTCGAGCCAAATGTCAGTGACAAAGTTATTTCAGCACTTCACGCACCCACGGCTATGATTGTAGATCCGTGGGAGTATACACATGCTCTTGCCGAAACCGCTGTGAGAAACAGTGTTGAGTTAAAACTCGACTGCAAAGTGACCGGGATAAATGAAATCAAAAGCGGCTATATAATAAAAACCTCAAAAGGTGATGTAAAAACAAAAGCAGTTATTAATGCAGCGGGTCTTTATGCCGATGATATTCATAACATGATAGCAAAGCCGGAGTTCACTGTTACTCCGGCAAAAGGAGAGTACTGGCTTCTTGATAAAAGTGAAGGCACACGTGTAAACTCTGTGTTATTTCAATGTCCGACAAGGGCAGGCAAGGGAGTACTTGTAACACCTACAGTACACGGAAATCTGCTGGTAGGACCCGGTAATATAGTTGCAGATGATCGGGATGATGTATCGACAACAAATGATGAACTGGAGTTTGTCAAAATCACTGCAAGAAGATCTGTGCCAAATATAGATTTTAGCACGGTAATACGTAGCTTTTCGGGAAACCGTGCTCACACAGAAAGCAGTGACTTTATCATCAAAGAAGTAAAACCCGGCTTTATAGACCTTGCGGGAATAAAGTCGCCGGGTCTCACTGCTGCACCTGCAATAGCAAAAATGGCAGTAAAAATGCTGGAAGACAACGATTTTGAATTAAAGAAAAAAAATAACGTAATCGAATCTCGAAAAAGAGTAAGATTTAATACACTTACAGCGAAAGAAAAAGAATCATTGATTGAAAACGATCCTTCATACGGACGCATAATATGCCGTTGTGAAACAGTTACGGAAGGTGAGATTCGAGACGCACTCAACTCACCGATCCCACCTCATTCTATCGACGGAGTAAAACGTCGCACCGGTGCAGGAATGGGGCGCTGTCAAGGCGGTTTTTGCGGACCTCGTGTACTCGAGATACTGGCGAGGCATTATAACTACGATCCGACTAACGTACTTCAGGACAAAACAGGTACATATGTACTGACTTCAAAAACGAAGGAACCGGTGTAATGAAAAAAAACACACAGTATGAGTTGATAGTTATTGGAGGAGGTCCTGCCGGTATTGCAGCGGCTTATTCAGCATGGGAAAAAGGACTGCGCAAAATACTCATTGTTGAACGAGATAAAAATCTCGGAGGAATACTTAATCAGTGTATTCACACAGGCTTTGGCTTGGAGTACTTTAAAGAAGAACTCACAGGACCGGAATATGCATATCGTTTTGTTAGTAAGTTGCCCGATACATCAATAGAGGTCTTGACGGATACGATGGCATTGGAAGTAACACAAGATCTTAAAGTACATATTGCCGGGAAAAAAACGGGGTATGTTGTTTTACAAGCAAAAAGTATAGTAATGGCAACAGGATGCCGGGAGCGAGCCAGAGGAGCTTTGGGCATTGCGGGCTCACGTCCTTCAGGTGTAATAACTGCAGGTGCTGCGCAAAGGTATGTTAACATGGAAGGATATATGCCCGGTACAAAGATTGTAATAATAGGCAGCGGAGACGTTGGCTTGATAATGGCACGCCGAATGACACTCGAAGGCGCAAAGGTTCTTGCAGTCATAGAGATTCTACCTCATCCCGGCGGGTTACTGCGTAATGTTAGTCAATGCCTCCACGATTTTGATATACCGTTATTATTGTCACACATGGTCACTGACATATGTGGAAAGACGAGAGTAGAGAAAGTTTTAGTATCGGAAATAGATGAAAACCGGAATGTGATTCCCGGCACAAGCAAGACTTTTGAGTGTGATACAGTGTTGTTATCTGCAGGATTGATACCTGAAAATGAGCTGGCAAATGCAGCAGGAATTGAAATACATGAAAATAACATACAAACATCAGTGCCGGGAATTTTTGTTTGCGGCAATGCTCTGCATGTACACGATATAGTTGACAACGTAACACTGGAAGCAAATGAAGCAGGAACAATGGCTGCATCGTTTGTAATGTGATGACTCAGAAAGGAGCACAATCATGCCAAAATATTTATTGTCACTCGATCAGGGTACAACAAGCTCACGTGCCGTGCTTTTTGATGAGGAGCAGAACATTATTACTATAGCGCAAAAGGAGTTTACTCAAATATATCCGCGTGAGGGTTGGGTTGAACATGATCCGATGGAAATATACTCATCACAAATAGCCGTGATGATGGAAACCGTCGCACAAAGTGGTGTTGATGTCAAGGATATAGCTGCAATCGGTATAACAAATCAACGTGAAACAACAATAGTATGGGATAAATCAACAGGCAAGCCTGTATACAATGCAATAGTTTGGCAGTGCCGCAGAACAGCCGATATAATTGAAAAGCTAACATCAGACGGGTTGACAGATCACATACAAAGCAAAACAGGACTGGTTCCTGATGCATATTTCTCAGGATCAAAAATAACCTGGATACTTGATAACATCGATGGAGCCAGAGAAAAGGCAAATCGTGGAGAGTTACTCTTTGGTACAGTGGATTCATGGCTCATTTGGAAGATGACAAACGGTAAGGTTCATATAACAGATTATACAAATGCCTCGCGTACTATGATTTTTGACATACATACACTTGACTGGGATAATACGTTACTCAGTGCCCTTGACATACCTCGTAATATGTTGCCGGATGTTCGCAAATCAAGTGAAGTTTACGGACACACTGAAATCCAGGGCATTAGCGTACCAATTGCAGGGATAGCAGGCGACCAGCAGGCAGCTCTTTTCGGGCAGTGTTGCTTCGATAGGGGTGAAGTAAAGAACACATATGGCACGGGATGTTTTTTGCTTATGAACACAGGTGAGGACGCATACAGCAGTAAAAGTGGCCTTATAACAACAGTAGCAGCGGGGGTAGGCGAAAAACCATCATATGCACTTGAGGGAAGTGTTTTCTCAGGTGGAGCAGTGATTCAATGGCTCAGAGATGGATTAAGGATCATACCGGAGAGCCGTGACGTTGAGTACCATGCGGCAAAAGTCGAAGACTCGGGAGGTGTATATCTGGTTCCCGCTTTCACGGGACTTGGCTCACCATATTGGGATATGTATGCCCGCGGATGTATAGTAGGTATAACCAGAGGGACAACACGAGAGCATATAATGCGAGCAGCATTGGAATCGATCGCTTATCAGAGTTATGATATGATCAAAGCAATGGAAAACGACACAAACATTAACATCACAGAGCTCAGAGTTGACGGCGGAGCGTCTGTAAACAACTTGCTGATGCAGTTCCAGGCGGATATATGCGAAAAGCAGGTATGTCGTCCAATGGTAAGTGAATCTACAGCATTGGGGGCTGCATATCTTGCGGGTTTAGCAGTTGAAGTGTGGAAAAGCCCGGACGAGTTAAAGAAAAAATGGCGATGTGAAGCAACATTTAAGCCAAAGATGACCGAAGAGAAAAGAGTTGCTTTAGTTAAAGGCTGGAGAAAAGCCGTGGGGCGCAGTCTGGACTGGGCTGAGGACTAATTACTATGATTTCAAAAGACTTAGACCTTCCGGCTCGAGTGAAAACTCTAAAAGAAAAAATGCAGGAAAAGCCGAGACATATGTCGATAGAACAAGCCATGATCATAACAGACATATATCGTAAAAACCCTGATGATACAAAACAAATGCTGCGGGCTAAAAGTCTCGCAGCTGCTTTGGATAATTTAAAAATAGGTATAGACACCGGAGAGTTAATAGTCGGAAACAGAACGATTGGAGCTTGTGGAGGTGTTGTTTTCCCCGAGGCAGGTGTTTCATGGGTGGAAAAAGAACTCGACACACTTCCGACAAGACCTCAGGATCGTTTTGATGTAAATGAAGAAGACGCAAAGACATTCAGGGAAGAAATTGCTCCTTTTTGGAAAGGGAAATCTCTGGAAGATAAGATACGTGCTCAGTGTGGTGACCTTGTTGACGAGATAGCTTTAGTAGTTAAAATGAATCAAAAGGACCATGCCCAGGGACATATCTGCCCGGACACGGAAGGATGGCTTAAGAAAGGACCTGTCGGGCTGTGTGCGAAAGTAAAAGCGAAGCTAAAAAAAGATAAAGACAAGGAAAAGATAGCATTCTATCAGTCTTTGATAATAGTTCTTGAAGCAGCGAGCAGATTTATGATGCGTTACGCTGTATTGGCTGATGAAATGGCAACACAGAAAACGAAGCCGGGTAGCGACGATCATGCTGAGTTGCTTGAGATTGCAAGAATATGCAGGAAATTGTCATTAGAGCCTGCGGAAACTTTCCATGAAGCAATCCAAAGCGTTTGGTTTCTGCATGTGATTTTACATATGGAATCAAACGCAAGCTCTTTTTCCCCGGGCAGAATGGATCAATATCTATATCCTTACTATCGAAGAGATGTTGATACCGGAATCATTGATGATGCAAAAGCTTTAGAACTAATCGAATGTCTGTGGCTTAAGTTCAATCAAATAGTCTATATGCGCAACTCCCACAGTGCAAAGTTCTTTGCGGGCTTTCCCATTGGATTTAATGTAGCGATAGGAGGTCAGACCCGGGAAGGAAAGGATGCAAGTAACGAGTTAAGCTATCTATTTCTCAAAGCACAAGAACAACTGCATCTTCCGCAGCCAAACTTGTCTGCAAGGATCTTTGAGTTTAGCGACGATGAGTTTATTAAAGAATGCAGCAGGGTTATTGGCAAGGGAAGCGGCATGCCGCAGATATTTAATGACAAAAGTATAATACCGGCTTTGGAAAACAGGGGGATATCCGGAAATGACGCTATACACTATGCAATTGTCGGATGCGTTGAGCTTACGACCCATGGCAACAATCTGGGCTGGAGCGATGCAGCAATGTTTAATATGGTCAAAGCATTGGAACTTGCAATAAACAACGGGAAATGTCTCATAAGTGATCGTAGTTTGGGACCGGATCTGGGAAACCTTATAGACTTTGGCACATATGAGGAACTTGAAAATGCTCTAAAAGGTCAGGTCGAATATTTTATAGGTAAAATGCTCGATGCCTGTGAGGTTATTGAAAAAGTACATCAGGATCTACTGCCGAGTCCGTTTTTATCATGTGTAATAAATGATTGTATAAAAACAGGTATAGATGTAACTGCAGGAGGAGCGAAATATAATCTGTCCGGTATTCAAGTGATCCAACCTGCAAACATTGCCGATAGCCTTGCATCGGTAAAAGAGCTCGTATATGAAAAAAAGCTTCTTAATGCTTGCGACCTTTTGGACGCAATACGAGTTGACTATGAGAACTACGAGCCCATGCGCAAAACGCTGCTGAAATCTCCAAAGTATGGCAATGACATTGATTATGTAGACAGTATTGCAGCAAAATGGATCGACTTTTTCTCAAGCAGACTAAAAGGAAAAGTAAATTATAGAGGTGGAATATACCACACCGGACTATATACGGTATCTGCTCATATACCAATGGGTCAAAACGTCGGAGCCACAATGGACGGGCGAAAATCCGGGGAACCGCTGGCGGACGGCGGAATGTCTGCGATGTACGGAAGAGATACAAACGGTCCGACAGCTCTTCTTCATTCAGTATCAAAAATAGACTCACTAAACGGCAGTAACGGAACTCTGCTGAATATGAAATTCCTGCCGTCATTTTTTGCTGATGAGGCAGGAATTGAAAAGTTCTCGGCACTGCTTCGTGCTTTTGTCGAGTTGAAAATAAACCATGTCCAGTTTAATGTGGTTAACAAAGAAGACTTGCTTGCTGCTCAAAGAGAACCGGAGAAACATCAGAATCTTATAATACGTGTAGCCGGCTACTCAGCATATTTTACCCAGCTCGCATTTGATCTGCAAAATGAGATAATAGCCCGAACAACACATGGTGATTGATGATCTGTTTTATTCAAGTGATGTGAAAAACCTCAAAAGAGCGACATTTGTTGCTCTTTTGTTTCGAACTTTCGCAAGTAACCAAACACATCGTCGATTCGGTAAAGAATCTTATGCTTTCGACACACATCACGAAAGATCTCCATCAAGCGGTGATTATCCGGACTATGACACTCATAACTATTGCCGAAAGTGCGAACATACTGCTGCTTGACCCAGGGGAAACTCTCGTCCAGCTTTTTGTAGAAGTAATCCCTGCTGCCGTCTCGCAGAGTCATACCCATAGCGAAGCAAACTATACCTTTTACATTGGCACGAACACAATAGTCTAGAATACCTCGAAGATTGTCTTCAGTGTCATTAATGAACGGTAAAATCGGATCAAGCCAGACAACTGTTGGTATCCCTTCATCTCGCATCGCCTCAAGCACAGCAAAACGCTCGGCAGATGTTGAAACGTGCGGTTCGATTATCCGACATAGATTTTCATCATATGTAGTAAGTGTTAATTGCACAACACATTTGGTTTTTTCGTTTATCGCTTTGAGAATATCCGTATCCCGCATGATTCGAGAAGACTTTGTAAGGATAGCAAGACCAAACCCGTACCGCCCGATCAGCTCCAGACATTCTCGTGTTAGTCGCAGTTCGTCCTCTAGGTGTATGTATGGATCACACATAGCACCGGTGCTTATCATACAAGGCTTTCGCTTGCGGATAAGTTGTGATTCCAATATCTTAGCGGCATTACGCTTAACTTCAATATCCTCAAAGTCATGCTTGATCTGATAGCAATCACTGCGGCTGTCACAGTATATACAACCATGCGAGCAGCCACGGTAAAGATTCATACCGTTTTGGGCGGATAGAATTGTTTTATAGTCAGCATAATGCATTGTTTTTTCCTCCATCACTTCGCTCGATTATACATAGTGCTCATTTCATTTGCAAGCTTTAGCATAGTTGTGATATATTATTTATTGCATTAGTATGTTACTCATTTAACACGGAGGAATAAACATTGGCTTTATCATACGAAGAGATATTATCCAAAGAGTTCGACTGTCGGCAGATATATGTTGGCAATGTTATCAGTCTTATTGACGAAGGTAATACAATACCGTTTATTGCAAGATATCGTAAAGAGCTGCACGGTGCAATGGACGATCAGAAGCTGCGAGAGCTGGCGGACAGATTACAGTATCTGCGAAACCTGGATAAGCGCAAAAAAGAAGTTCGCGACTCAATCGAATCGCAGGGCAAACTCACCGATGAACTGATAGCTGCTATCGATGCTGCGTTGACACTCGCTGCAGTAGAGGATATTTACAGACCATACAAGCAAAAGCGCAGAACAAGAGCAACTGTTGCTCGCGAGCAGGGTCTTGAACCGCTGGCACAGTGGCTGTTGGAGCAAGCGATGGATAGTGATGAACCGCTCAAAAAAGCCGAAGCATTTATAGATGAAGAAAAAGGCATAGCCGATGCCGAGAGTTGTTTGGCAGGAGCCTGTGATATTCTTGCCGAAGACTTCTCCGATGATGCAGCGCTTAGAACAAAACTGCGTCCTCTGCTATTTCGTGACTGTATTCTTTGCTCCGAAAAAGCCGGAGAAGGAAATCCGGTATATGAGCAGTACTACGAGTTTGAAGAACCGGTAAACCGAATACAGCATCACCGGATCCTTACAATAAACAGGGGAGAAAAAGAAGGTGCGCTAAAAGTAACCCTGAAAGCACCGCATGATGCAGCAGTCAATATAATGGATAATGAAATACTTAAAGAATACGATACAACGACCACGCAATACATACAGCGTGCAATAGACGACAGTTGGGACAGATTGCTTTTCCCGTCTCTTGAAAGAGAAATGCGCTCCACACTCTCTGAGGGTGCGCAGACACAAGCAATAAAGATGTTTGCGATAAACCTTAAGCAGCTTTTAATGCAGCCGCCGGTCAGAGGGCGCACAATAATTGCTATTGACCCCGCATATCGCACAGGCTGTAAATGCGCTGTTATAGATGCAACAGGACTTGTGCTTGATACAGTGGTTGTTTACCCGACTCCACCGCAGCTTAAAGTGGCGGAGGCAGCATCCACTCTAAAGAAACTCATTACAAAATACAAAATCACGGTCATTGCTATCGGAAACGGCACAGCATCAAAAGAAACGGAAATATTTACAGCCGAGCTTATAAAAGATACACCCGGGGTCTCATATATGGTAGTCAATGAAGCGGGTGCTTCTGTTTACTCTGCCTCAAAACTGGCAGCAGAGGAGTTCCCGCAATTTGACGTATCAATACGTTCAGCGGTCTCAATAGCGAGACGTTTACAGGATCCTCTGGCTGAACTTGTTAAAGTTGATCCAAAATCTATCGGAGTGGGACAATATCAGCACGATATGCCACCTGCACAACTGAGTGGCACACTGGATGGTGTTGTAGAGGATTGTGTCAACAATGTAGGTGTGGATTTAAATGTAGCGTCTGCACCACTTCTTGAAAGAGTTGCAGGTTTAGGTCCGGTCATAGCAAAAAATGTTGTAAGCTATCGTGAGGAAAACGGTGCTTTCCCGGATAGAAAGACATTACTCAAAGTTCCGAAGCTTGGTCCAAAGGCTTACGAACAGTGTGCAGGTTTTTTACGTATCCCGGACGGAAAAAATATTCTCGACAATACATCGGTACATCCCGAGTCATACAAAGCTGCAAAGGAACTTCTGACAACATTTGGATTAACTCTAAAGGATGTTGGAGCTTTACCGCCGATAAACGAGTTGATTGATAAAAAGGGAGAGACAAATGTAGCAGAGGTTTGTAATGTAGGGGTTCACACACTTAGAGATATAGCATCGTCTCTCCAGAAACCGGGTCGTGACCCGCGCGATGAACTTCCGCCTCCGCAATTACGTACAGATGTACTGGACATGAATGATCTGAAGCCCGGCATGAAACTAACAGGAACAGTGAGAAACGTTATTGATTTTGGTGCATTTGTAGACATTGGAGTACATCAGGACGGCCTTGTACACGTATCAGAGATAGCAAACCGGTTTATTAGGCATCCGTCAGAAGTTGTCAAAGTCGGAGATATAGTAAACGTAATAGTTCTTGAGGTAGATACACAAAGAAAACGCATTGCACTCAGTATTAAACAAGCATCAAACACAAAAGCAGAAAATCTCAGCGAAGAAGTACAATTGTCTCAATAATTTGGAGGCCGATATGCAAATAACAGTCATTGGTGCGGCAAATGTTGATATCATTACAAAGAGCAAAGCTAAAGTAGTTCGAGAAGACATAAACCCTGCGGATGTTAAACTGTCAGCCGGAGGAGTTGGACTCAATATAGCCGCGATGCTTGCACGGCATGGTGAAGATGTAGGCTTAATTACTGCTGTTGGTAAGGATCCGCTTGGCAGCATACTTCACAAAAGCTGTAAGGAGATAGGCATAAAAACGGATGCCTGGATAATAAAGAGTAATACAAGCACCGGTGTTTTCCTTGCTACACTTGAAAATGACGGTGAAGTATATGCTGCATTTAATGCAATGACTGCACCGGAAACGATCAGAACAGCGGAAATAACAAAACACAAGGGGATAGTAAAAGACGCAGACCTGCTGATATTGGATTTGAATATTAGCGAGAAAATCATAAACGTTGTTCTCGACATACGTGAGAATCGTCCTGTATTGGTCGATGCCGTTTCAGTTGCTAAAGTTTTACGTATTGAAAACCATCTGGAAAAGATTGATGTTCTGAGACTTAATCGCATGGAAGCTGAGTGTCTGACAGGCATAACGCTTGATACAAAGGAAAGAGTAAAGCAGGCATGCTTTAATATTGTCAATAGAGGGGTTACTCGTGTTTTTATCACACTGGGTATGGCAGGCGTATGTGCAGCATACAAAAAAAGTGCGATATTTGTTCCTGCTACACCAATAGTGACAAAAGACCTTAAAGGAGCAGGAGCTGCATTTACAGCAGGTTTAGCATTGCATTTCGAAGATGACTTGAGAACACAAGCAGAAGCCGGTATAAAACATGCTGCAGAACATCTGGAGAGGAACTCCTGAGCAAAACTAAGAGAGTTTAAAAAAGCGCTGAGTTATCTCAGCGCTTTGATTATATCTGTTGCTTTTGGCGGGCAGCCTTTTACGTTTTCCGTAAAACCTTGTGTACAAACACCGACTCCGAAACCTTTTCCGCTTTTTTCTTTAAAGCCTTGTCCAATGTGTATTTTACCATCTACCTTTACTCTGCTTCCAAGCCGATGTAATGCATAGATCAGAGAAGAATAGCATGCAGAGCATGCTGCATCTTCAGATATCAATCCGCGATACCTGTCTGCGGAGTTTTCACCTCGTGCAACAATAACAGATTTATTATGTGTATTAAGCTCAACGATTCTTGTATCAGAAGAATAGTAGTTACCTAATCCAATTTTTTTACCGAATAATAGGTACTCAATGTCGTCAGGGTGATATCCGATGAGCTCGGCACAGAGAGAATCCACCATCAGCGGATCGCGTCCGGCGATGATTCTGTTTGAATGAATGGGATTACCTCCTTCTTCAAATGATAGATCACCGCAGATGCCGTCGACAACACAATAGCCGGTCTTAATAATACCGTTTAGCGCTGCGACAGGCTTGTGAATGCCGAGAGTGTGAAAGCGGCTCTTTTCTCTGTCAGGTATACAACCTTTGAGGTTTTTAAGGCAGCATGTAAGACGTGTTTGGCAATGAGCTTTTAAAACCGGAATATTTATTAGAAAATCTGTGTTTAATGCCTCATCACAAACTTCCATCTCATAGCCGCTAAACTTAAGTCTTGTGCAACTATCGGATTTCAGATCTATAAGCGGGATTTTATACTTATGTGAAAGCTCCTCATATCCGCAGAACTTAAACGCCCGTTTTGTACTGTCTCCTACCCAGGAGCTTTCGATTATCTTGATACGTTTAACACCATGATCCCTTAGAAAGAGTATAACTCCCTCGACAACTTCCGGATGAGTGACCGCACCGTTGGATGCAGGTCCGGGAACAACAAGGTTTGGTTTTAGAGATACATCATACCCGGGTTTTAGGTAAGCGTTAATATCCGATGCAACAAGAGTATCATATGTGTTTTTTGTCATTTCGTTTCCATATGTGATAACAATCATCTTAATCTCATTCCCCTAATGCATAAAGTATGATAATATTGTATACGTATAACTCGCGATAAGCAAGGAGGATATCAAGGATATGGAAAAGTATGTTGAAATGGCACGCTCTTTTGGGGTAGATAATGTCGTTCCCGTTAAACCAAAGGATATTGTTTTTGACGAAAGAACAATATTAAAATGTATGTACGGATGCAAAGATTGGGGTAAAGGCTGTACATGCCCGTCAAGAGACGGGTTTCCGTCACCGAAAAAACTCAGAAAGATGCTGAAAAAATATAAAACAGTTTTGATCATACATTCACGGGATAAGAAAATCGCCCAGAATACCTCGCTTGCTATTGAGAATGAGGCATATCTGGACGGAGATGCACTTGTGTTTTCAATGTCGGATTGCGCTCTGTGTCCTGAATGCGCAGGGCGGACAGGAGAATCATGCAGAAATGTAATGATGGCGCGCCCTTCATTTCATAGTGTCGGAATAGATGTATTTTCTACCGCAAAAAAGCTTGGACTCCCGCTTAAAGCTCTGCGAAGTGAAGATGAAGAGCAAAACTGGTATGCAGCAGTTTGGCTAAACTGAGGGAATAATCCGTTTTATTGTACACCCGATATGCGATACTTGATTTAATCACAAAATAAACAATCGGAGGGTGTACAAATGAGATTTCTGCTTATTCAAATCATAATAGTTATTTTGGTCTGTATTTTCATCTCAGCTCTTTCAAATCTCACAGAAATGGGGATCGTCGGGTGGATCATAGCAGGTTCCACAGGTCATGCGCTGTACAAAATATACAAGCACATGCACTACAGTCTTAAGACAGGCAGCTCAAGGAAAAAATGTGAATTCTGCAATAACGATGTATCCGGTTTTTCAAGACAGCTTCAAGCATTTATGTTTGACGACGCAACACAAGTCAGTGATGAGTGAAACAGCAAATTTACTTTAGCGTATCACCATCATAAAGTCTTATTCAAAAGCCAAACGATGTTTTCTCCCAGTCTTGTTATAGTATCCATACCTTCTTCATCTTTTTCATAATCACCAATAGCCAGAGCAAGACTCATATTCCAATAACTGCTGCCCACAACGATCATGTCACTTATCAAGAAAAAATGTTGAATCGAGTTTAGAGTGTGGATACCGCCTGCCCTGCGAACAGCACTTACTGCCGCACCGATCTTTCGGCTTAGCGAGTTGTCCTCACTTTTTGCGAGATATCCGCATCGGTCGATTATAGCCTTCATTTCCGGAGTCAAATCGGAAAAGTACGTCGGCGAACCAAGCACAATAGCATCCGCTTCTTTCATTTTGGCATATAAATCATTCATCCAGTCATCGGTTATACATCGACCGGGGTGTTTTTTAAAGCAACTGCTGCACGCCAGGCATCCTCTAACTGTTTGTGCTCCGGCTTGGTAAAGCTCAGTCTCAAATCCTGCATCTTTACATACACTCAAAACTGTTTCCAGCATATGTGCCGTATTTCCTCCATGACGCGGACTTCCGTTTACAGCGAGTACATAAGCCATATCATTTACACTCCTTTACAAAAATCATAGATTCCGGTTTAGAAGAATGTTATCATAATATAATAAAATTAACAATACGGAGGACCAAATGGATAAAGACCTGCAAAAAAGATACGAAGAGCTAAAACTCAAAGTAAAAACACGAGCAGACGAGTTCACCGGGCTCATGGATTACATAGAAGCAGAAACCGAGTGGTTAACAGCACCTGCAAGCACACGTTTCCATCTTTGCAAAGAAAGCGGTCTGCTGGAGCATTCAATAAATGTTGCCGAAACATTGATAAGAATAAAAAACACATTGTATCCGTTTATCGAAGATGAATCTTGTGTTATAGTCGCTTTTCTTCACGATCTGGGAAAAGTCGGCAGTCCGAACGAGCCGCTTTACATAAAAAACAAACCAACAGAGAACCAAAAACGAGCAGGCTATGGTCCGACATATCCTTACAGCTACAACAACAGACTCACATACCTTAGTGTTCCTATACGCAGTTTGTATTATGCGCTGCCTTTTTTAACTCTCACAGAGGAAGAAACACAAGCCATAGCTTATCACGACGGGCAGTATGTAGATGACAACCGCTCAGTCGCAAAAAACGAATGCCCGCTCACGCTCCTCTTACAATATGCAGATAACTGGTGCGGTTTTGTTGTAGAAGAAAGGTAAACTTAACTAAAACTTATTGAAAACTTATTGCAAACTTAACATATCTGAAACACATAATGTTAGGATGCTTAACAAATACTTGGTATATTAACAATGCAGGGTCGCTAAAACTTTTTTCATTTTTAATCCTCTAATCTTTTCACTAATAGGAGCCTTAGGCTCCTGTTAGTGTTTTATAAGGAAACAAAAAGATATACTTTTAGCCCGTTTATTGTTATTATAACAAGAAATCATCATTCAAAAGCCGAGTGCGATTATAGTCTTGTCAAGCTCCGTTCCGAAAGGATGGTGTGGAATGTTTTTTGAAATTAACCCTGCATATTTGGTTGCAACAATATTTTTTATAACAAGCGGCAGTTACACAGTACTTTCTGTTGTGACATACACAGGCAATATTGATACCGGACCACAGAGAGATTATCTGGCAACAGGTGCGTACCTGGTGCTATTTAGTCTTTTTTATGGTTTGATGACAATTGCCGGAAATGAAACAGCTTTTAGTATATTCTGGGCACTCGGGTATATAGCAGGATTTACGTTTTTTCCCGGATGGGCACTATTTCTGGCAAACAAGTCTTATCCAAATAACAAACCGGTAAGACATACTCTGGTCGCAATATTCTTTCTTACATTACTTATATCAATACTATGCGTCTTATCTGATGAAGTGAAAATGATTGAAACCGTTATAGGGAACCAGTTTTCTTATCATGGCAGTATGATTTTCAAAGTAGCTTTTATACATTTATCATTACTTGCGATGTTGCTTTTTTACTTTCAATTTAAGTGGTGGCAAAAAGCAAAAATGACTCGCTACCGCAGAGAAGTAATGGTGTTCATCACTTTTTCAGTATTTGTTTTCCCGATAGGATTCTTAACCGACTTCATTTTGCCTACATTCACGGAATTCACTTTTATACCCTTAGGATCTATATGTATACTTGCGGCATCTATACCAACGTACATTTCGATGCGAAAGAATAAAACTCTCAGCATTGAAGTCAAAAACTTGTCAGGACATATCTTTAAGTCAGTCACCCTTCCGATACTTTTAATTGACCATAACAACATAATAAAACGTGAAAACGAATCTGCTGCTGATTTCTTCGGTCGTAGTGTTATTGGAGAAAACATCGCAGACATAGTTCTTATTGACGGCAAATCACCAAAACAATCCTTTTTTAAAGACAGCTTTTCAAGTGAAACGATAACAGCAAAAACACAAGATAGTGAAAGACTATGTGAAATGCTGCTCACTGTTGAAAAAGACAAGTATGGAGATGCACTTTGCAAAGTAATAGTCATTTCAGATCTGACAGAGATTCTGTTGACTTTGGAACAAGCAAATGATGCAAATAAAGCAAAGAGTGCTTTTTTATCAAATGTCGGTAATAGACTTAGAACCCCAATGAATGAAATCTCGGACGGAATTGATAAATTATTGAAAGATCATCAATACCTTAGTGAAGCCGGGGAAAAGTTGGTATCGATCCATAACTCATGTGATTCACTTTTAGGTATAACCAACGATATACTTGACTTTTCCGATATTGAAGCTGACAAGATGGAAATAATACCGGTCATATACAATGTCGGAGAAATGGTAAATGAATCAGTTGAATCAAATAAGTTGATCTCTTGTGACAAAAATGTTGAGTTTGAACTCCAGATAGATGAGGATATTCCGGCAAAACTTAAAGGAGATCAGCTGCGAATAAGGCAAATTCTTGATAAACTGCTTTCAAACGCATATCAGTTTACCGACACCGGCGAGATAACATTGTCTGTTTTTACAGAACCCGGAAGAGGTTATGGTGAAATAACACTTGTTCTTAGCGTACAAGACACGGGTGTCGGTATGAGTAAGGAGCAAATCAGCAAATACTTTGGTGAATATTCTCGTTTTAACATTCAAGAGAATATATCCCCTGAAGGTACAGGATTAGGTCTTGCCATCACACGGAGTTTAGTAAACCTGATGAACGGGGAGATTCGTATGGAAAGTGAGCCGGGAAAAGGCTCGTTTGTACTTGTTCGACTGCCTCAAGAAATAGCGGATCATGAAGCAAAGGACTATAGTTAGGGAGGTAAAATGACAAAAGGTCTTGTGGATAAGTATTTAAATAAAACGGTACACATCATACTGCCGGTGGTCATTCTGCTTGTTGGTGTAACTCTAATGATATTAGGTATAGTAAGAGGCGAGACACAGGAAATATTCCGCAAGGCAATAAGAGTGTGCCTTGAATGTATTGGCATCGGTTAGGGGAGATTAAGCCATAAAGATTTCAACAAAACGATTAGTAACGCAAATTGCTTTTTTTCTGATCCAAAACCCGTTCCTGAAAAACTTTGTTGACGGTGTAATCTATCAGGGCAGAATAAAAATGGTTTGCACACCCGGACTAAACTGTTACTCATGTCCTGCAGCAGTCATGTCATGCCCGATTGGTGCGATGCAGCTTTTTTTTGCAGGAGTAAAGCATAGCATAAGTTTGTTTGTTACGGGTTTTTTACTCTCAATAGGAGTTGTGTTCGGTAGGCTCATTTGCGGGTATGTTTGCCCTATGGGTCTTGTGCAGGATTTGATGTATAAAATCAAAACACCAAAAAAAATCGTATCTTTTCGTTATTTGCGGTATTTAAAGTATATTATCCTTGTAGTATTTGTAGGGTTGTTACCTGTACTGATAACACATGAATTATCAGGTTTTGGTGAACCTTGGTTTTGTAAGTATATTTGTCCGTCAGGGACGATATTCGGAGCGATCCCTTTACTCACAGTCAACGGTTTCTTGCGTGATATAGCAGGAATGTTATTTGTTGTTAAGCTAATTATCGCAATAGTTTTATTAATTGTTTCAATCCTGATTTATCGACCGTTCTGCAGAGTACTTTGTCCGCTTGGTGCTATATATGCTCTTTTGAATAAAATCGCTTTCCTAAAAATGCGCTGCGATAAAGAAAAATGCACATCTTGTGGTAACTGTGCTACCGTATGCAAAATAAAACTAGAGCCTGCAAAAAAACCAAATTCACCGGAATGTATACGTTGTGGTGACTGTAAGGCAGCTTGTGAGGTAAAAGCGTTAAAATGAAACCAACGTGATTATTACGTAGTTTGCATTGAGCAATTTATTTATGTTAAAATAGCAGACAAAAGTTTCCAAAATGAAAGTAGGTATTCCATGAGCAAGAAAAAGGTAGCTGTTATATTTGGCGGGTTTTCACCGGAGTATGAAGTTTCTTTAAACTCTTCATATTCGGTAATCAGTGCTATCGATAAAGAAAAGTACGAAGTAATAATGATTGGTATAACAAACCGGGGTCAGTGGTATAAGTATTCAGGACCAATTGATGATATTCCTAACGATAACTGGTTTAAAGACGAGTCGCTTCTTAAAAAAGCATTCATTTCTCCAAACCGTGGCGGAGGGTTGCTCGTATTTGAAGATGATAGACCTACTTCGATACAAGTAGATATTGCTTTTCCGGTCCTTCACGGCAGATATGGTGAGGATGGTACGATCCAGGGATTATGCGAGCTTGCGGGGATCCCCGTTGTCGGCAGCGGCTCAGCCGCTTCGGCTTTGTGCATGGATAAAGACAGAGCACACAAAATTGTCTCTTTGATAGGTATTACAGTACCCAAGTCTGTTATTTTTGAGCAAGTTCCAACGAATGAAGAGTTGCTCTCTGAAGTAAAGAAACTGAAGCTTCCTGTTTTTGTAAAACCTGTAAAGGCAGGTTCGTCTATTGGGGTTTCAAAGCTGGATAGTTATGATGATCTGCCGGCAGCAGTAAAAGAGGCATTTATATACGATGACACAGTCATAATTGAAGAAACTATTCATGGAAAAGAAGTCGGTTGCTCAGTTATAGGGAACAGAGAGTTGAAAACAGGCAGAGTAAACGAAATCGAAGTATCACACGGTTTCTTTGACTACAAGGAAAAGTATTCTCTGGCAACATCAAAAATCCATACTCCTGCACGCATTGATGAAAAAAGCGAGCAAAGATTACAAGAAGCCGGAAAGAAAATATTTATCGCACTGGGCTGTCGCGGATATGCAAGAATCGATATGTTCCTTACGGAAGATGGAGACATTGTTTTCAGTGAAGCCAACACGATTCCCGGATTCACTGCACACAGTCAACTTCCAAAAATGATGCTTGCTGCCGGGATGGACTATCCCACACTTGTAGATAATCTGATTGAGCTTGGTCTTCAGGTTGAACGGGGACAATGGTATGGGTAATAAACCGCTTGAGCGCGGGCGTGCATGGATTGAGATCGACTTGGATGCACTGTCATTTAATCTTGCGGACATCCGTTCGAAGATTCCTGATGGTTGTGAAGTCATGGCTGTTGTCAAAGCAAATGCATATGGACATGGTGCCCGGAAAGTCGCGAAACG
>Ga0123356_10001579_pt1 | contig 25045 bp, 22 predicted proteins | sample TergutEmb28metaG_2_FD_92546 | JGI IMG/M metagenome (GOLD analysis project Ga0123356, IMG submission 92546) | Embiratermes neotenicus P3 segment gut microbial communities from Petit-Saut dam, French Guiana - Emb289 P3 | ecosystem: Host-associated > Arthropoda: Insects > Digestive system > Gut ...
CGAAAGATCGACATTTGCTTCATTCCGCATACATTGCGGTCATCAGGGAGAATCATTTGACGGGATCCGTACGTGCGGCCGCCGGAAGCGCCCATTGCCAAAAGCAGCAATTTTTCCTTGAAAGAGATAACTTCGTTATTTTTTTTATCAAATGCCCGTACATTAATAAAATCTACTTTGAACTTGCGGTCATAAAACAAGGCGGCCATATCAACCCAAAATTGGTATGAATCGCCGGGTTTTTTACCTTTCATTGCATTGGTCTGATGGGTAACAAAAGCGTCCAGCCCTACAGAAAGAATATTAAAAGCAAGAAAAGGCCCTTTCCAGCTTGTCGGCCCGGACTTATTGGTCGTTAATTGTACGGCGGGAGCAAATTCAACATGGGTTGGTTTAAGAAGTAAATCCAAAGCGTCCGCAAGATTTGAACTGTCAGCACCGTCGTTGCCTGTTCCCATGGGAAGCCGCAGTACTGCCATGCCCTGACGGACATTGGCCGGCGCATTATAAACGGCAGACATGACCTCGCTATGGGTTCCGTCGCCGCCTGCGCTGATTATAAGGTAAAAGGGAATAGGGTCTTTTACAGCCCTTTCGATAAATCCTCTGGTTATTTCTCCGGCGGAGCCTTTGCCTTCCGTGAGGTTTAAAATTACATTTTTGTATATTTGCCTTTGCGGATTAGCAAGGGCTTTTTTCCTGTATTCGTTTAATACCTGTACGCGGTTTTCCCACTTGGATCGTATATTAAACCCGCCCGCAGCCGGATTTACAATAACCATACAACGCAGCGGATATTTAGGTGATACCAGAGAATGCTGACAAATATCAGACAGCGCCTGGGCGAAAAAATAGTCCATAATTAGATTATAGCATAAAGTTACCATATAATGCTACTCTATATATCATGGCAAAGCACCCCGGGGTAAAATACCCCTATGATACAATCGAGCCCAAATGGCAAAAATACTGGGACGACAACAAGACATTTAAAGCAGTTGAAGATCCTGCTATTCCCAAAGAAAAGCGCCGCTATGTTCTGGATATGTTTCCATATCCTTCGGGGCAGGGGCTTCATGTGGGTCATCCGGAAGGCTACACAGCCACCGATATTTACTGCCGTTTTCTTCGCATGAACGGTTACAATGTATTGCACCCGATGGGTTTTGATTCTTACGGTCTTCCCGCAGAAAACTACGCGATTCAAACAGGCACACATCCTGCTGTTACAACAGCGGCAAATATTGACAGATTCCGCAAGCAGATAAAAGCGCTTGGTTTTTCGTATGATTGGGATCGCGAAGTTGATACGTCTGCCATTGATTATTACCGCTGGACACAATGGATATTTCTTAAACTTTACGAAAAAGGACTTGCCTACGAAGCGGAGAGCCCGATTAACTGGTGCCCTTCCTGCAAAACAGGCCTTGCAAACGAAGAAGTAAAAGACGGCGCTTGCGAGCGCTGTGGCGAAAAAACAACCCGTAAGCGAATACGTCAATGGATACTTAAAATTACAGCTTATGCCGAGCGTCTGCTCGCAGACCTTGACGGCCTGGATTGGCCTGAACCTGTAAAAATGATGCAGCGCAACTGGATTGGCCGCAGCGAAGGCGCGAACGTTTTTTTTAAAACGGACGATTCAGAAATCGAAATTTATACCACAAGACCTGATACGCTTTTCGGCGCAACCTATATGGTTCTTTCGCCGGAACATCCGCTTGTAGAAAAACTTACTACCCCCGAGCAAAAACAGGCAGTAACCGCATATATCGAGGCGGCGGCCAGAAAGAGCGATTTGGAACGCACGGATCTTGCAAAAGAAAAGACAGGCGTTTTTTGCGGCGCTTATGCAATTAATCCTGTAAACGATAAAAAAATACCGATATGGATAGCCGACTATGTTTTAATTTCTTACGGAACCGGCGCAATTATGGCAGTTCCCGCTCATGATGAAAGAGACTGGGAATTTGCGAAAGCGTTTAATCTGCCGATTATTCAGGTTGTAGCGGAAGAAAAGGGAAAGGGTGAAGGTAACTTTGACGCCCCCGAAAAATGCACAGCCGCCGACGGTTATTCCATAAACTCCGGTTTAATTACGGGGCTTCCAACTGCCGAAGCAAAAACAAAAATGACTGCCTGGCTCGAAGAAAAGGGCATTGGTAAAAAAGCGGTAAACTACAAACTGCGCGACTGGATTTTTTCGCGTCAGCGTTACTGGGGCGAACCTATCCCAATTGTACATTGCGCTGTATGCGGTATCGTCCCGTTGCCGGAAAGCGATTTGCCGCTTAAACTTCCGGAAGTTAAATCGTATACGCCGACAGGCACAGGCGAATCTCCGCTTGCGGGGCTTGATGAATGGTTAAGCGTAGCCTGTCCCAAATGCGGCGGTAAAGCAAAACGCGAAACAAACACAATGCCTCAATGGGCAGGTTCCTGCTGGTATTATATCCGGTATCTCGATCCAAAAAATGAAAAAGAATTTGCCGCAAAAGAAAAGATCGATTACTGGCTGCCTGTAGATTTATATGTCGGCGGTGTTGAACATGCGGTTCTGCATTTGTTATACAGCCGTTTTTGGCACAAGGTATTGTACGATATTGGTCTTGTAAATACAGTCGAGCCTTTCCAGCGGCTTGTAAATCAGGGAATGATCCTTGGAGAAGACAATCAAAAAATGAGCAAGAGCCGCGGCAATGTAATTAACCCGGACGATATAATAAGAGAGTACGGGGCAGATTCCCTGCGTGTTTATGAAATGTTCATGGGGCCGCTGGAAGTAAGCAAGCCCTGGAATATGGCTGGCGTTACCGGCGTGTCAAGATTTTTGGAAAGGTTGTGGGCTATCGGGGAAAAATACAATCCTGCTGCGCAGGATTGTTTAGCAGTTTCGCAGGGCGAAACTGCACCAGACGATTTAGTCAGGCTTTTACATAAAACTATTAAAAAGGTAACCGAAGATACGGCAAGCCTCGATTTTAATACAGCCATAAGCGCCATGATGATTTATTCCAACGAGCTTTCTAAATTGAACGTTTTACCGCGGGCAATGTGGGAGCCGTTTGTTATCATGGTCAGCGCCTACTCTCCGCATTTGGGCGAAGAATTGTGGGAAAAGCTGGGTCATAAAAAATCTGTAGCATTAAGCGTCTGGCCGTCTTACGATTGTGCGTTAACGCACGATGATCAAGTTACTGTTGTGGTTCAGGTAAACGGCAAAATTCGCGATAAATTTACTGCTGCTGCAGGAACAGGCAAAGAAGAACTTGAAAAAACAGCATTGGCTCTGCCCGGTCTTCAAAAATGGATTGAAAGTCAAACTGTTAAAAAACTTATTACTGTACCTGACAAATTAGTAAATATTGTGGTATATTAATATGATAAAGGTATGAACTCAAGCAATACGCACGATCCTTATTTTCGCGATGACCCCGGCATTGGTATTCAGCGTCTTCCGGTGTACAAGTTTGATTTGGAAAAAAACTTTTCCTGGAAATCCTGGCGTACAAACGACGGACGAGTTCTTCCAAACGCCAACAGCGGTTTTGAACTTGTAAACGACCCTTTCGAGACCGGCAGTTTAATCATGTTAACATCATATTTTGATCCTTCCATTGCAGGAAAGGCTTTTGGCGGGTTTGGAATGAGAGCGCCTATATCGCCTGCTCTGGATATGGACAATCAGACATTTGTCGAGTTTGATCTTTTTTATCCAAAAAGCGCCATTGGCAAATATATGAGGTTTGAAATTTGGTCAACGTCTTCCGGCGGCGAAGGGTTTCAGGGTGAAGCGGGTTATGTCGGAGGAAACAGAACGCAGGTTTATATCAGGACTTCAGATATAGAAAGCCTGGGTCAGATAAAACCCGAATGGATAGGATTTCATAACGGAGAAACATGGTATAAAAAAACCATCTGCGCCGTAACTCCCGTATCAACAGGATGCTGGGAATATCTAAATATAGATCTTCACACGGAAACAGGCACAAAGCTTGACGGCGATCAGCTGTTAATCGGCAATATAAGAATTACAAAAGGGGATTCAGGCGGCGTTGCAATTCCGGATGTGGTAAACAAAAAAAGTTTTTTGGAAGTTGAACCTATAAGAAAAAAATATAATACGGATAATGATTATTTTTTAATAGGCACTATCGGAACAGGAAAACCGGATCCTAAATCGTTAATTGGGTATCACTATGAAATTTTGGTTGATGAAAATAATCTTAAGCCGGAAGTTCACGTAAGGCCGCCCAAATGGTTAAAAGAAAAATATTCGGGCTTTAATTTTAAATATGACGGTGAAGGCCCGGAATGGGAACTGCCAACCGATGCTTATTTGGGAATCAGGGATGCAGGAAAAAAAGGCGATTATAAAATGCACGGCCATTGTCTTGCGTGGATAAATCAATCTCCTCCGTGGATGAGGCAGATATTGCCGGAAAATGTTACAACTATGCAATGGAGTCCAAGCGGATTGTTTTTTGCAGGCGGAACAAATGCCATAGGTCCTTATTTAAAAGTTGATAAAGAAACAGCCAGACGTATTTACTTTAATCACATACTGTATGAGCTGCGTCATTTTATGACGACAGATACAAGATATGGTTCCAGCAAAGAACGCGGCATTATCCCGTTTCATTCGTTTGATGTAGTTAATGTAGAAATACACGAAAGCAGACACAGTACCATTACCATGGAAAAACCTTATGAATGGAAAAGCGCATTAAGGCATGTTTCCTGGCTTATGGCAATTACAGATAACGAGATTAATGACATCAGGCAAAATTATATGTACCTGTTGTACAAGTATGCTCATATCGCAATTCCCAACGCCCAGATGGCGGCAAAGTACAAAGAGCATTACAATAATCCGAATGTTGTTCCCGATTATATGAAACTTGACAACCATGATAATCAGGGCAGCATTGATGATTTTATAAATGAAAAGCCGCCTATTCTTGTTTACAATGATTATGAAATAAATGTCTGGTCTAAAATGCAGGTAGCCTACAATATGATCAAGGAATTAAACGCCGAATGGAAAAACGACCCGTTATATGACGGCAGGAATTTAATAGAGTGTTTGGGAATTCAGGGACATTGTACGGTTAATCCAACTGTTGCAAGCCAGAACAAACGCGCCGTTGCTTCTTTTGCCGCTCTTATCGATGAAGGTTTACTGGATTCGATTTGTTTCTCCGAAGTTGATATAAGGCAGCCGGACGGCGCGCCCGGCGGCGAGGCTCTTGCGCCGTCTGTATTAAATCAGAAACAAGCTGACGCCATAGGGTATCAATATGCTCTTTTATTTAAAATGTTCGAAAAATACAAAAAATATATAGACCACGTAATTATCTGGAGTTCGTATGGTTCCAGCTGGAACAGCAGTTATGTACTTTTTGATCATGAAAAAAAGGCAAGTCAGGCATACTATGCCGCAATGGATCCTGATAAATTTATACAGGGGCATTCGTACCTGGATGAATATTTTGACGGTGAATACAGTAAAATTAAATAAAAGGAACTGTCCGAAAAGTATTTACCACAAAGGCGAAGAAGGCGAAAAAGAAGAGAAAACTCATTTCTTTTTCTTATCCTTTGTGCGCCTTTTGCGCCTTCGTGGTTACTTCTTGGACATCCCCTTTTATTTGCGGTTAACCTCTAAATTAAGAAGTACTCCTGGACGCTGTAATAAGCGCGCCGAGAACCATAAGGTGACCTGCTACTGTTACAAGATAATCGAAGCCGAAATTTACATGGCCTCTAAACAATCCGATAATGTCTACAATTACAATAAAGACTGCCCATACGATTATAATAACTAACATCATTATTTCGATTCTGGGGATAGCAATCCTAAATAATTGCAGTAACAATAAAGCACCTGCTATGATTCCAATGACTGCTAAAACAATAGTAAAAATAGCTTCTACGCTACTTCCGTTAAAAATTGCTTTAGACATTGTCTGGAAATCACCTTTCTTTTCAAAGCCTAAAATCCCGTTTGCAAAGAGATAAACGGCCGCTGCAATATACAGCAATAAATTACCAACTCTATCCATGATTAAATCCTCCTAAAGCATTATACACTATATTGCTTTTTTTGTCCCCTATAGATACACTTGTTATTGTGAATAAAGAACTATCTACAATAAAAATAGACGCCTTTTTTAGGGGGTTTCTGGACATCGAAGGCTTTGTTTCCGGCGATGATTCATTAAACGGAATCCAGGTCGATAATGACGGCTCTCCCGTTAAAAAAATCGCTTTTGGCGTAGATGCTGCCATGGAAACCTTTGAACAGGCTGCCGCCACAGGAGCGGGTATGCTCTTTGTTCATCACGGGCTATTTTGGGGCGCAAGCGCAAGGGTGGCAGGAAACCTAAGGCGGCGTATTAAATTCCTGCTGGATCATAATATCTGCCTGTATGCGGTTCATCTGCCCCTGGATCAGCATCCCAAATTTGGAAACAATGCTGTTTTGGCAGGGCTTTTGGGGCTGGAAAATATCGAACCTTTTGGCGGCTATCATGGGCGGAAAATCGGCTACAAAGGGACTTTTCCAAAACCTGTTTCCATAGACGAAGCTGTAAAAAAAATCAGTTTTATGGAAAGGCCGCCCGCGGGTGTTTTTCCGTTCGGCAAAAAAGAATGTAAAAGCGCTGCGATTATGTCCGGCGGCGCGCCCGGAAACGCTCGGGATGCAATAACAGAAGGTATAGATTTATTTGTAACAGGCGAGAGCGCTCATCAGGTTTATCATGACTGTCTGGAAGGCAAACTTAACATGATTGCAGGGGGACACTACTGCACCGAAGTTTGGGGAGTTCAGGCCGTTATGCGTCATTGTTCAGAAGAGCTGGGCATTGAAACAGAATTTTTGGATATCCCTACAGGGTTGTAACAGGAGTATAACAATGAAACAATTTTTTAAGACATTTTTTACAAAGGAAACTTTTTCCGCGGAAAAATTGCTGCCGCTGTCGCTGACCGCTCTGATTATTCTTATTGATCAAATTTCAAAAGCAATTATTGTAAAGATACACCCCGGAATAGGTTTAATTAAGGACGTTTTTGACAACGGTTTCCTGTGGATTTATCACGTGCGCAACAAAGCGATAGCTTTTAGCATTGGAGAAAGTCTTCCGGAAGCTGTAAAACCCGTGATATTTGTTGTTGTTCCCTTTTTGGTTTTGGGCTTTCTTTTGTGTTACTATTTTAAATCAAGCGATTTGACCAAAGTTCAGCGCTGGGCTGCAGCAGGTATAGTAGGCGGCGGCCTTGGAAACCTTATAGACCGCGTCTTTCGGCCGGACGGTGTTGTGGATTTTATAAGCGTTAATTTTTACGGTCTTCTTGGTTTTGACCGTTGGCCTACTTTTAATGTTGCCGACTCTTCCGTTGTTGTATGCTGTATTTTACTGCTTGTTACCATGTTTCTTCCGGTAAAGAAAAACGGAAAAACAGGAAAGGAAACAGTTAATGAATAAAAAATTAAATACAGTATTGTTCATTCTTGGAGCAACGGTGTTTAATGTTATTATAGCCGTTATTAGTTTTGTTTTAATATTGATATTTTATATAGCTGTTATTGTTCCCAATGTGCCGGGAGCGGCTCAGTCGTGGGCTTTTTCGCTTATATTTCTTTCATCTATTGCCATTTCAATTTTGGTTTATCGCGTGGTGCTAAAAGCTTTACTTAATAAAGTTGATGTAGAAAAATATTTCGATCCGCTTTTTGTAAATCGCAATATGAGAAAAAAACCATCAACCTCTGAATAGCTTTACAAATTCTTCGGGGGTTATATCAACGGACCCAAGGTCGGTCTTGTAATCCAGCGGCATGCCCATATCAAAGAAGGTGAACCCGTGTTCCTGAAGGTAACGGGTTGTCAGAATTATCTGCAAGGTTCCTGTATTGTCTTCGTCATAAAAACCTGAATAACTTGTATAGACTTTTCCCGAAACAACGCCGAATTCGCCGGCAACAAGTTTCCCATCGCGGTAAAGGGCAAAAGACGAAGGGCGTGCATTGTATTTGGAAGAAGCGCGTATTTTCTTAATGCTGTCTACAAGCGGAGGGGTAAGCCAGTCTGCGCCGTGCTTTTCTACACAGCGGTCAACAATATGCTCAAAATCAGAATCGGCTCTTAATTCATATGAATTGTTATCGTTCTTTAAAAGCTTGCGTATGGACTTCTTAATATGTAAGTTTTCATAAAAAAGGGCTGAACGGACAACATGGAGTTTTGGAAGCAGTATATAGTACGGATCGTCCTGTGAAAGGTTCATTGACATTACCAAAAAACCCGCTTCCATGAGCCTTGCGACAAAATCCGGGTCAAAACTCTCGGCAATACAGAATTCTTCGTTATAACCCACCGCCAGCATGGCATTGACTATCTCATGGCAGTCGTCCCCGGGATCGATATATATGTACCCGGAAAGGGTATATTTTAGGTTCATACTGGCTGGCATACTCTTGACCAATTCCTTATTTTATTCTAGACTAAACAATCGATTTTGTTTAGGAAAGAACCTTGGTTTGCCCAGGCAAACCTTTATATATTTAGGAGAAGATACCATGAAACGTACTTATCAACCCAGTAAAGTGAAGAGGAACCGTAAATTTGGGTTCCGCGCCCGTATGAAGACCAGGGGCGGACGGCTTGTTTTAAAGCGCCGCAGAGCAAAGGGCAGGATAAAACTGTCTGTTTCTGACGAGAAAAAGCCCTATTAGTTGTGATAGATATAGGATCTTTCCGCTTTAGGCGGGAAGAACGTTTAAAGGGAAGGAAAGAGATAAGGGATGTTTTTAGCAGAGGTAAGCGGTACGGCTGTTTTGGGGCAAAGCTTTTTGTATTAAAGAACGATTTAACCTATAACCGTATTTGTTTTACCTTTCCCAAAGCTTCTAAAAAGAGTGTTTTTGGGAAGGCTGTTGCAAGAAACCGCGTAAAACGTCTTAACCGTGAAGTTTTCAGATTGATGAAGTCCAGTCTTTTGGGCGGGCATGATTTGGTTCTGTTAATTTACCCTGACGAAGGAACCCCCGGGTCTTTTTCGAACAATTCCCGGCTGCAAAGCAGACGCAGGCAGCTAGAATCCCTGTTTTTAAAAGCTGGTTTATTAAAATGAAGAATATAGCGCTTGTGATTATTCGGTTTTATCAATATGCAATTTCTCCGCATTTTCCGCCGGTTTGCAGGTATTATCCGAGTTGTTCGTCCTACGCTTATGAAGCCATAAGCAGGTACGGCGTTCTGCATGGCTGCCTTATGGCTGCAAAGAGAATTCTTCGCTGCCATCCGCTTTGCCGCGGCGGTTATGATCCGGTGCCCGAGTTTGTAGAAAATTTGTCCTTAAGGAAGTGATATGGAAAAGAATTATATTTTGGCTATTGTGCTGTCGTGCGTTATTTTGATAGGCTCGTTTGTGATACAGGGTTACATTACGACCCAGCGGCAGCAGGCTCTTATTGAGCGGGCGGAAGAATTATTGCCCGCAGTTACCGCTGTTGAAACTGAAGTGCAGATACAGGATCCTTCTGTAATACAGAATCCTTCTGTAACAGCGCCAGCTGGAGATCGGCAGGCTTCTCCGGTTTTTCAGGAACCAAGAGCCGAACAGGCAGTGCGGGCTCCGGAAGATTCAATCCCTTCTGAATATGTAACAATAGAAACAGATTTATTTGCCGCAGTTTTTACCAATTCAGGCGGCGATATGGTTTCATTTAACTGGAAGGATCAAAGAAACAATTCAAATGTAGATTTGATTTTATCCGGCGATGATCAGGCGCGTGCTTTTTCAATCGCTTTCGGCGATCATAACACCGAACCTGTTACATCGAATTTTCATGTAAACAGGATATCGGAACATACTGTAGAATTTTACCGCGATTTTTCTTCGCCTGCTGCTGTTCAGGGCACAGAAGGAAGATTCCGTTTAACAAAACGATACGAATTTATACCAAATGAATATTTGTTTAAACTGACCGTTACCATGGACGGCGGATTCGACGTTCAAAGTTTTAATTTTGCAGGAAACGCCTATACATTATCGTTTGGCCCGCAGATTGGCCCGGGATTTATAAGGCTGGACAATATATACGATTACCGTCATTACGATACATATAACGGCAAACGAAGAAAAGCAAAAGTAAACGATATTATAGACAGCCGTCCGTCGTGGGCGTCTATTTCCGGAAAGTATTTTATTTTTATTGCAAGACCTCTTCTTGCGCAGTACAGCCTGAACTTTTCTGAAAAAGCAGAGCCGGGTTTGTCTTCCGCTTCCAGGTTAAATATAATTCGTCCTGCCGCGAATATTTCCAAAATAGAAGATATGTTTCATTTTTATTTGGGACCCAAAACCCAGGAAAATCTTTCCATATACAATACAGGCAGAAATGAATTTGGCATACGCGAAGCAGGTTTTAACGAAGCTGCAAATTCACGCGGTATTTTTGGGATATTTTCCCCGCTGGAACGCCTGTTAAAATGGCTGCTCATTTTATTTTATGGAATGGTTCATAATTACGGCGTAGCGATTATATTGCTTACATTATTGATTAAACTGCTTTTCTTCCCGTTAACAAAAAAGGGTTCGGAAGCTACTTTGCGAATGCAGGCTTTGGCTCCGAAGATTAAAGAAATACAGGAAAAACACAAAAGCGATCCGCAAAAGTTACGGTTGGAAATGGGCAAGTTTTATCAGCAGGAAGGATATAATCCGCTTTCCGGATGTCTTCCCATGCTGCTGCAGCTTCCGATATTTATATCCATGTACCAGATGTTCAATAATCATTTTGATCTTCGCGGCGCAGGATTTATTGCCGGCTGGATACCGGATCTTTCTCTTCCGGAATATATTGTGCAGTTTCCGGAAGGCTTTAGAGTTCCGATTTTTGGATGGACAGCATTAAGGGCATTGCCGTTTATTTATGTAGCGTCTCAGTTATTGTACGGCAAGGTTACGCAAATGCCGGGGCAGCAGTCAAATGCGCAAATGAAATTTATGTTATTTGTAATGCCGCTTATCTTCTTCTTTATATTGTACGATGTGCCGTCCGGATTGCTGATATACTGGATTTTCTCCAACCTTCTTACGCTTGTTCAGCAGCTTATTATAAACAGGTATGTTATTGCAAAAAAAGCGGCTGCGGCAAAAATGGAACCGGAACCGAAAATTGCCCCGGGCAAAAAGAAAAAGAAAAACTTTTAATTAATGAACTTTTAAGGAGTGAATATGGAATTTGAATTTGAAGGCCGTACCGAAAAAGAAGCAATCGACAGAGCGGCAGGAGAACTTGGTCTTGAAAAAGACGATTTTGATGTAGAAATTCTTGAAACCCAAAAAAGCGGCTTATTCAAGAAAGGTTTAGTACGAATTAGAGTCCATGTTGGAAATTTTGGATCATCCAAAGGTTCTATCGGCAATAATGATGTATCTGAGCAGCCAAGAAGCCAGCCTTCCAGGCGCAGTCGATCCGGTGAAAATTCCTACATGGAAAGAGACCGTATCGGCGGTTCTGCAAGTCAGGCTGTTTTCGGCGAACCTGCTCCGCAGAATGAATTTGAAGAAAAAATGATCGAATTTACCGCAGGTTTAATCGAACGCATGGGATATCCGGGCAAGGCATCGATTTTATTCAGGGAAAAACACAAACTTGGAATAAAAATCGATTCCGGTCATTCTTCCATTCTTATTGGAAAGAAAGGTAAAAATCTTGATGCATTGCAGCTGTTATTGAATATTTACGCGGGCAGGCTTGGCAAAGAAGATACGCGTATAATTCTGGATACGGAAAATTACCGTATACGCCGCGAAGAATCGCTTGTACGCCTTGCCTATAATGTGGCGGAAAAAGTACGCGAAAGCCGCGGTTCTGTCTTGCTTGAACCGATGAATCCGTTTGACAGATGGCTTATCCATACTACATTAAATGATATAGGCGATGTTGAAACCAAAAGCGAAGGAGATGGTTTATATAAGCAGGTACGCGTGTTTTACCGCGGCCTGAAATAGGAGCCAATGAAACGTTTTTTTATACAAATTGCCGTTTTCTCGGTTGTTCTGCACGGCGCCTTTGCTGTCCCGCTTGAAAGCCTTGTTTCGGCTGCTCATGCGGCTCAATTGCGTTCCGGCGGCGATATTATAACGGAAATCCAGCTGCGAAATCCCGCGCCGAGGTTATTGCCGCAGAACAGTGAATTGCGTCAGTTTGTCAGTACGGCTTCGCGTTCCCTTAATCCCGGAATAATGGTAGAAGCTTTATATTTATACAGAAAGCCGGCGGCTTTTCATACTTCTGCAGGCGTTTGGGATGAAACGCAGAAAATCGGGGTTTATAATCAAATGACGGCTATTAGCAGTCTGGCGGGAATCAGGTACTATTCTTCGAGCCGCGGCGAAATGCGGACTCTCTACGAAAGTTCCGGTATTGTTGACGGGCCTGCGGCAAGAAACCCGCTCCCCGATCCTGTATTTTCAGCCTCGATTCCAAATACATACACTTTATTTGCAAGGCAAAGAGATCTTACTTTTGGAGATAATATCTACAGGTATGATTATATTCATACAAGAGATGTTGTGTTTTTTGCGCAGGAGAACGTAACGGCCTTAAATTATGGTATAATACCGGCAGTAGGAAGGGGCAATTTAAAGTCTATAATTGCGGTAATAGATTGCGGCGATTCAATTTTAGTTTATGCAATAAGCATGGCAAAAGCGTCTTCTGTGCCCGGAATGGGAGACAGAATAAGCAATTCATTCAGTAACCGCGCCGCCGCCGTCCTAAATTGGCTTTCCGGCAGGTTGAATAACGTTTTATTCGTTCAATAACCGTATTTTTCGGGTTTTTCCTTTTCTTTTCCATGTAAAATGTGTTATATTAATGTAAGATCCTGTCAAATTTGCCGAAACTAATAAGAGGGATTATTTTTTGAAGGATGGTATAAAATGAGGTTGTTTACCAGATCTGACTTTGATGGACTTGCATGCGGCGCCCTTTTGTCTTATTTAGGGCTCATCGATGAGTGGAAATTTGTCCATCCAAAGGATATTCAGGACGGTTTGGTAGAAGCTACAGATAATGACATTTTGGCCAATATTCCATATATAAAGGGATGTAAGCTCTGGTTTGACCATCATTCAAGTGAATCCGAGCGTTTGGGCGCGGGTGCGTATTTTGAAGGCGTATCCAGAGCCGCTCCAAGCTGCGCGAGAGTTGTATACGATTATTACGGCGGAGATGCCAAATTGGGCAAATTCGCAGAAATGATTCATTTTGTAGATAAAGTAGACTCGGGCGATCTTTCCACAGAAGAAATCCTGGACGCAAGAGGCTGGGTGCTTTTGGGCTTTATAATGGATCCGCGCACAGGTCTTGGGCGTTTTCGCAATTTTACCATAAGCAATTATGATTTAATGATGAATCTTTCCAAGGCATGCGCCGAAAAATCGATTTATGATATTTTAAATATGCCGGATGTAAAAGAACGCCTGGATTTATATAATCAGCAGAAAGACCTTTTTGTAGATATGGTTAAATCTCATGCAAAAGTTCTTGGTAATGTTGTTACGGTAGATTTACGGGACGTAGAAACCATTTATGCCGGAAATAGATTTGTAATTTATACCCTTTTTCCGGAACAGAATATTTCTGTATGGGTTGTAGACGGCCGTAATAAGTCCAATGTAGCGATTACCGTGGGTCATAGCATAGTAAACCGCAGTTCCAGGGTTGATGTAGGCTCTCTTTTGCTGTTTTACGGCGGCGGCGGCCATAGACAGGTGGGTACCTGCCAGGCTACCAATGAAGATGCCGATAGAATCATAACCGAAGTCATGGAAAAAGTAAAAGAATAACATAAAAAGCGCTTTTCCCGGTGCCAAAAATAGATATTGCATAAAAGTATAAAAATGTATAATATTCTGGTATGTCGGAAAAAGAGTCGATCATTACACTTTCAAAGATATTGACGCAGCCCGGTATTAAGGGCAATAACCAAAGATATATCGATATAATCCTGGAAGAAGAAATACCTGTTTTATGCCTAAACCGCGATGCGCATAAAAAACGGCTTATGCCTTTTAAGGTTTTATTCGACAATAACGATAATTTCTGGCATAAAACCGGCAGTTGGGAGTATTATCTAACCGCCGAGGGCTACAATAAACTAAAAGACAAATTATTGGTTAAACAGCCCAATTGGGATAAACCGCCGCAGAAATCGCAGGCAAAAAAACAGGAAGAAGATGTAGAAGAACTGGAAGCGGAAATTGATATCGAGATAGGGTACGGAAGCGAATATATAGCTTTTTCGGAGATGTCAAACGAAGAAAAAATAAAGTGTCTTGATGACGATAAAAAAAGACTTAACGATATTCTGTCGCAAAAATATAAAAACGAAGCCGAAGTTACGGAAGCTCTTGTAGATACAACAAAAGACGCGGCCTATATAAATCATGCGGCTTTGGAAGAAGCCTTGTACCTTGCGGATGATGAAGCAAAAAAACTTACGCAGGATCTTGTAGATTCTACGCATGATATGGTAAGGGCATCGGCTCTTCTTATGTCGGAAAATATTTTTAGCAATGAATTAATGAGTATGCTGGTAGAAAAATCGAACGGTACGATTATTCAGCATATGACGCGCGTGTACCTGAACGGAATAGCTTTTCTTTCATATTATAACAATCTTGTTTCTACATCCAGCGCTATACAAAAATTGCGAATATCTTTTATTTCCAAGTACCGTAAATTTTATCATGCGCTGCTGCCTCATCTTGATGCCGATGATATCGGCCTTGAACGCGTATTTTACGGAGGCATGAGGGCTATCCCTACCGATCTTTATTTTAAATGGGCTGTAGGTTTTTTAATTCATGACATTGGAAAAGCCGGAGCTGTGGAATATCATGAAGGCGAAGCTTCCTATGATCGCAAAATAGTAATAGATCATGTAAAGCAGGGATACAGATCCATAATGACAAAAACAAATTATCCCATGGAAGCAAGTTTGATTACCGGATATCATCATGAATATTACGGCGATACAGACGGTTATGGATATTTCCGCGCGTATCTTGCGCAGTATAAAAAGCAAAACCCAAACGCAACGCAGGATTATTGCATAACATTTGAACTGGAACCAATGATGGACTATCAGGCGCTTGCATATTTCCCCGCGAAAGTTCTGGAAATTATCGATGTATATGACAGCGTAACAGATCCTCACCGCGCTTACCGCAAATCAATGTCGTCGGAAGAAGCTCTTTCCATGATGAGGGAAGAATTTATAGAAAAAAGCCCAAAACTGGACGCGATTCTTTTTGATATTTTTTCAAACTTTATCCGCGAAAAAGAAAAACAAATCCAAAAAGCCAAAGCCGCTTAACTAATCAATCTTGTTCAATTGCAAAATGACTTTTTAAGAAACTCCAAATCAAGCTCGGGGTAAACAGGAAATTTTTCCATAAGTGTTTTAACTCTGGCGTGAACTTCGCTTTTTACAGCTTCGTTTATGATGTATTTTGCCTTGCTGTTTTTTGCCGGGTCTTTTTTGTCTTTTGCCTGTGTCGTATTCTTTATAACTTTTGCAATAAGTTCGCCAAGTTCCGCCATTTCTGCAGATCCCATGCCAAGCGTTGTAACTGCTGCCGTACCAACTCTGATGCCGGATGTATACCACGGGCCGTTTGGATCGCGCGGAAGGCTGTTGCGGTTAAGTGTTATGTGACATTCCTGCAGGGCGCTTTCCGCTTGCCTTCCTGTAAGGCCTGCCTTATGAACATTTACCAAAAGTAAATGATTATCGGTGCCGCCGGTTAAAACTTCCAGTCCGTTTTTTATACATGAATCTGCAAGCGCTCTGCAGTTTTCTACAACTTTTTGCGCGTACTGTTTAAATTCCGGGGCAGCCGCTTCGCGGAAAGCTACTGCCTTTGCCGCAATCACATGAGGAAGAGGTCCGCCCATTGTAAGCGGGCAGCCTTTATCCAATGATTCTGCGAATTCTTTTTTGCTTAATACAAGCCCTGCACGGGGACCCCGCAATGTCTTATGGGTTGTGCTGGTTACAACATGCGCCCACTGAACAGGATCGTATTCGCCTGTAAAAACTTTGCCCGCTACAAGCCCCGCAAAGTGCGCCATGTCTACCATAAAGACAGCGTTTGTTTTGTCGGCAATTTCTCTCATGCGTTTAAAATTAATTTTGCGCGGATATGCTGAATAACCCGTTAATAAAATTAAAGGACGTAATTCCAAAGCTTGTTTTTCGATTTCGTCATAATCAAGAAGCCCGTCTTTTTCCGAAACCGAATAACTGTAAACATCAAACATATGGCTGGAAATATTGTAGCGGTAACCATGGGTTAAATGGCCGCCCGAATAATAATCCAGCGTTAATAAACGCTGATTCCCCATGGAAGTTTTTAATTCCTTCCATTGGTCATCAGTTAAATTATAGAGATTTGTCTGCCCCCATTTTTCCAATGCCGGGTTTTCTATTCTTGTATTGATAATTGCCCAGTATGCAAGAAGGTTTGCATCCGATCCGCAGTGTGTTTGTACGTTCGCATATTCTGCGCCGAAAAGTTTACACGCTTCTTCTGCCGCCAATGTTTCTATGGCATCGACATTTTCTGTTCCGCCGTAAAACCGATGGTACGGCATACCCTCGGCGTATTTGTCGGTTAAAAGATTACCCATCGCAAGCTGTACCGCCATAGAGCAGTAGTTTTCGCTGGCAATCAGCTTTACGCGTTTTCGCTGGTTTTCCAGTTCCAGTACAATGGAAGAGGCAATTTCCGGCGTAACTTTGGAAATTTCCGTTAAACTGCAAATATACGCCAGCAGATTCGAGTCGATTTTTTCGTTTTGAACAGCGGCAAGGTATGCCGCAACAGGGTTTGTACTCATGATTCAGACAATATACAAAATTGATGATTTAGTCTATAACTCCGGAATGCCAAAGGAAACAACATGGACAAAAGCGTTTATATATTGTAGAATGGCACTACAATGAATAAATCGATATTTCCAAACAGGTATTTTTTCCTGTTTCTTTGCTTTTTGGCATTTTCAGTATGTTTGTCCGCGCAGACATCCGAAGGAAGTCAGACAGCCATGGAGATAGAAACGCTTTTAAACACCGGCGCTGTCACATATGCGCAGGCTGCGCGTTTTACTCTTGAAGCGGCAAATGTGCTGGCTACACAAAATGGCGAAGAAGCCTTTAACTATGCAGCCGAGCGGAATTGGCTTCCGCGGAATGCGTCGCCCAACGATCCGGCCCGATTGGACGGAATCGCTCTTCTTTTAATGCGCTCTTTCGAAATTAACGGCGGGATTATGTATTCCCTTTTCGGGAGCGCGCGTTATGCCTACCGCGAACTTATGTATTTGAATGTAATTCAAAGACGCGCCGATCCTGCAATGCAGGTTTCCGGAGAACGGCTCCTTTTTTACGTCAATAGAATTTATGCGCAGAGGGAATCGGAATGAATAAATTTTTTATAACGATAATGATTTTTCTTACAGTATCGCTGCACGCTGCGGATTTCGGCCTTGTAGTAAACGCCGGCGGCGGATTCGGCGGAACAGCAGCCGAAGAAAGCGCATTTGATTTTCAAATTGATCTTTGGCCGAGACTTTCTTTTTTAATAGGCGATAACGGCGAGTTTATTGCAACGGCAGGTTTTACTGTTGGATACGAAAACGACGAACTCTTTTATGTGCCGGAACTTTTACATACAGAATTAAGTTTAAGATTTGGAAATTCAGGAATACGAATAGGACGTTTTAATTATTCAGATCCGTTATCATTCATAGCGGAAGGTTTATTCGACGGCTTCCGGTATTTTAGCAATACCGACGCGGGCAATTTTCATATCGGCGCATGGTATACGGGATTTTTGTATAAAAAGAATGTCAATATTACAATGACCAAAGATGATTCGGCAATTTTCGGAACGCCGGTAGACTACAATGATTTTTTAAATACTTATTTTGCGCCGCGGCGCGCGTTTGTATCGATAGGATGGGGACATCCGTCGCTCGGCGAATTTATGAATTTAAACACCGCGGTAATCGGACAGTTTGATTTATCAGACAACGATACAAAATTTCACAGCCAGTATTTGGTTTTAAAAGCCGTAATACCAATAGATAATTTTAGTATCGATCTTGGCGGCAGCCTTCAGTTTTCGCAGACCATAGAGAATGAAGATACATTCAATATGGCATTTGCGGCGGAGTTTGGTTTTTCGCGTCTTTTTCCGTCTGCATTTAACAGTCAGTTGTCTTTTTCCGGAAAGATAGCGGGCGGCAGAATAGACAGCTTTTTCGGCGAGTTTGTTCCCATAACAACAAAGTATTACGGATTTATTTTAAAGCATAAAATGTCCGGGCTTTCTGTTTTAAATCTTAATTATTCAGCCCGATTAAGCCGGACACTCGGCGCGTCTTTTAACGCTTCGTATTTTGTACGCAACGATTTAGGAACATTTGCAGGTTATCCAACGAGCGGAGAAAATGGCGGATATTTTTTAGGACCGGAAGTTTGCGCGCGGTTTATTTGGAGCCCCGCTTCTGATTTACAGATTAATTTTGCCGGCGGAGCATTTATACCTGCGCTTGGAGACGCAGGCCCGAACGAAAAAATCCGCTGGCGCGCCGAGTTAACAGCAACAATGGCAGTGTTTTAATTAAACGTTTTTAAGAAGAAAAAGGAGAAAAAAATGAAAAAATATTATATTACGGTTTTATTATTTATATTGATAACAGCTTGTGTCTTTGGCCAGAGCGGAACAATCCGCGAATTAACAGGCGAAGTTGAACTTAAACGCGCCGGGACGACAACATTTGTCGCAGCTTCCGCAGGTGACACCGTTGCCGCCAACACAATTATATCTACAGGTTTTAGAAGCACTGCGATTATCGCGGTAGGCAATTCGCTTATAACAGTTCGTCCGCTCACACGTTTAACTCTAGCAGAAATACAGAGCGCGGAAAACACGGAAAATTTAAATGTTAATTTACAGGCAGGAAGAGTAAGGGTAGATGTAAGACCACCCGCAGGAGGAAGAAGCAATGTTTCTGTACAGAGCCCAAGCGCAACCGCTTCCGTCCGCGGAACAAGTTTTGATATGGATGTAGACAGCATTTCTGTAGTTGAAGGATCCGTAATTTACAGCGGCAACGCCGGCCCCGCGGTCATGGTTGCCGCAGGAAATTCAAGCCACGTAGAAACCAACGGAACAACCGCAGATCCTGCAGTTGTAACAGCCTCATCTCTTGCGCCGCCCGCGCCCGAAGGCACACCCGCTCCCGAAATGGTATCGCAGCCCACAGAAGAAGCAACAGGCACATTGAGCGTTACAGGCCAATATAATTAACAGGTGACACCATGAAAAAGATTTATTTAATTTCATTTGTAATTTTTTGCATTTTGTTGTTAAACGCCTGTTTCAGCCCCTGGACAAGCGGCGAAGGCACAATCACTTTTAATTTTGGCAGCTCCAATACAAACGCCCGCAACGGATATTTTGTTAATGTTGATGATTTCGAATATAAAGATTTCAGACACGAAGTACATTTTTTATCCGCAAACGGAAACTTTTTTAAAGTTGGAGAGTTTGCTGGCGATAGAGGAACCGTCACCGTTCCCGTAGGCACATATAAAGTAATTGTAAAGGGTTATGGTTTTTTAAACGACGGCGATAATGAAGAGCTGCGTTCTTATGGAATTTCTGAAACAACATACACAATAACGGCAGGAAAAAACGAAAATGTACCGGTTGAAATGTTTTCGGCAGTGGAAGTAACAAGCTGGGAACATTTTTTTACAATAGTTAATGAGGTTAATGAAGAAAATTCTAACAGTTTGTTGCCTTATCAAGAGTTATACATACTTCTTAGCGGAGAAAAAGATGGATACACTCTTAATGATGATGGAGGAATAGAAATTATTTCTTGTAATATAACTTTAATTGCCGAAAACGATTTAGTGATTGATTGCGGTTCTTTTGATCTTGGCAGTATGTTTATTGTAGGGCAAGGAGACAAGCTTACCCTTGGAGTAGAAGGAATGGTAGGAAGTATAACATTAAAGGGAAATAGTGATGGTTCGCCTTTTCCTTTGATATATGTTTTTGGCACGCTGGTAATGAATGATAGAGTAACAATAAAAGATCATGTTAATAATGATACGGAGGGCGATGGCCGAGGCGGCGGCGTTTATGTTGATGGAGGAACCTTTGATATGTATGGCGGAGAGATTGTCAATAATAAAGCGAATCAAGGCGCCGGAGTGTTTATGTCCGGTGGTACATTCAATATGGAAAGCGGTTCTATAACCCAAAACAAAGCAAACCAAGGAACAATCGGAGATAATCGCAGTTCAGGCGGCGGTGTGTTTGTTGCCTTTGAAGCTATTTTTTACCTGAAAGGCGGTGCTATTTCACATAATGAGTCTCATCTCGGTGGTGGCGGCGGAATATATGTATCCGGAAGTACTGTAGAAATACATGATGGGAGTTTAATTACAGAAAATATTGCTAAAGTAGATACCGCTAGCGGCGGTGGTATGTTTATTTCTGGCGTGACTAGTGTAGTAACTATGTACGGTGGAGATATAACAAAAAATACTGCTAATAACGGCGGCGGTGTGTTTTTTGCTATGGGGACATTCAATATGTACGGCGGCACAATTGGCGGCAGCGAGGAAAATGCCAATAGTGCAAATAATGCCGGCGGCGGCGTTGCTTTTTACGTTGATACGACAGGTGCATTCGTAGTTGGCGGCACTGCTGTTATAAGTAGCAATATAGCAACTGACCCCATGAAAGGAAACAATGTTTTTCTTCAACAAAATGCGCAACAAATTATGTTACTTACGCTTGGTGTAGGAGCAAATGCCCCTGTACTTGGTATGGAAATTTGGGTGACAAGAGGGCTCGAAAATGATACTGCTGGTACTGGCGTAATCGTGCAGAGCGCAACATTTGAACAGCGGGACTTCTTTAAAGCAGATCAACCTTATAATATTAATTATACAGTGATATATAATAGTTCAACGGATGCTCTTGAAATTGAAGCTGCTCAATGATAACGATAAACACCTATAACTTCGCAAGAAAAGAAAGGAGAGACAAATGAGGAAAAGTTATTTAATACCATTTATTATTTTTTGCATTTTAATTTTTAACTCATGTTTTTCAGACTGGACAGGCGAAGGCACGCTCTCTTTTAATTTTACCGGATCCAACACAAACGCCCGCTACGGGTATTTTGTTGAAAATGGTGAATACGAAGATTTTAGACACGAAATACATCTTTTATCCGTAAACGGAAAGTTTTTTAAAGCAGGAGAGTTTGCAGGCCAAACAGGAACCGTCACCGTTCCCGTAGGCACATACACAGTAATTGTAAAGGGTTACGGCGAAAACGATGATATTGAAAGACTGCGTTCTTATGGAATTTCCGAAAAAACATACACAATAACAGCAGGAAAAAGCGAAAATGTACCGGTTGAAATGAACTCAGCTGTGGAAGTGGAAGATTGGGAAGATTTTATAGGAGTTATTGGTGACAATGCGCTTGAGTATGCTGATAAGCCGTTATATATTTTGATCAGCAATAATATTTATTGGGAGAGAGAAATCGATATTGTTCAAGGAAAACAGATAACCCTTATCGCTGAAACAGATGTAGTTATTTCTTCCGGCGTTTCTTCTTTTAGTGGCAACCGTATATTTACTGTAAATGACGGCAGTCAACTTGATCTTGGTGTAGAAGGTATGCCTGGAACCATTACAATTACCGGCGAAGGTACATATGGGACAAAATTGATAAATGTTATTAATAGCACACTTAGAATGTACAAAGGTGTAACTCTAACAGAGGGAACTGATAGCGCAGTGTATCTTTCAAATGAAAGTACTTTTGAAATGTACGGCGGAACTATATCCGGCAATACTGCTGATAGTGGCGGCGGTGTGTGTGTTGGCAATGATGGAAGTGTTGGAATCTTTAATATGTACGACGGAACTATAACAGGCAACACAGGTGCCGATAACGGCGGCGGAGTATATGTATTTAGCGGTACTTTTAGAATGTACGGCGGCGAGATTACTAAAAACACGGCGAGCTTTAATGGCGGCGGTGTATATGCAGCTAACGGTACTTTCAATATGTTTGGCGGAGATATATCTGGTAATACTGCCGAGACCGGCGGCGGTGTGTATGTTAGTACAGCAGGCAATAGTGGGATTTTCAATATGTACAACGGAATTATTGCTGGCAATACAGCAAAAGCTGTTTATGAAGATGGAATGTATAGGAGAGGCGGCAACGGCGGCGGAGTTTATGTGGGAGGAGAATGCTCTTTCAATATTCAAAGCGGCATTATTGTTGGTACAGGGGGATTTGGTTCTCATCGTACAAACATCGCCGAAAGAGAAGGCTCAGTACTTTTTATAGCAAGCAGTACCCAACCAGGCGTAACGCAGTTTGGCACATTTGATGATAATCAATTTACACCTGCTCTCGGCGACAGCATTCTTGGCACATCAGACGAAACAATACATATAGTGAACGGAGTAAAACGGCAAGGTGAGCTAACTAAAGTTTATAGAGTTAATAATGCAGACGACTGGAATGCTGCTGTAGCTGCAATTGTACAAAGAAGAACAAGCGGAGAAAATGATTTTGTTATCGAGATTAATGATGCAAATATTGATGGATTAAATCCGAATTCTTTTACCTTTAGTACAACACTGCCTATACAAGTAACCATTAAGGGAGTAGGTTGGTCTTATCGATTGGGTATAACAGACGATGGCAGCTTGCTTCGCATTAGCGCAGGACAAACTGTGGTTTTGGAAAACATTATACTTGCCGGAAAAACTGATAACACTGCGCCGCTGGTTTACGTAGGCAATAACGCTACATTAATTATGGAAGGTGGCTCCTTTATACAAGATAATATAAATACCGCAGGCAACGGCGGTGGTGTGTATGTTGATGGTGGTACATTCATAATGAATGAATATTCCGTGGTGGAAAGGAATGAAGCCAGTTCGTCAAGCGGTGATTTTCTCAACGGCGGTGGCGTATATGTTAACAGCGGCACTTTTACAATGAATAATGGAAGCATAGAAGATAATCGTGCTGATAGTCATGGCGGCGGTGTGTATATTGGCGCAACTGGAACCTTTGCAATGTACGGCGGAAGTATCCTTCGTAATAATTCTGATGGCGGCAGCGATTCATTGTTTGTTGAAAACGGCGGCACAGCCACAGCCAGTTACTATGCAGGCACTCCTGATTTTGTCAGTGGATCCATTGCTACCGCTGGCTCCGATACTGTCATTAGAAACTACTTGTCACATGAGGATACATTTGAAGCAAGAATTGTCACGCAAGGTTACACAACTCTTACAGCGGCGATAAATGCAACAAGAACATTAAATACTTCTGAAGCCAATCCCGCAGTAATAAACATTTTGAAGGATTTTACCGCAGCAGCTAGATATGAAATAGGAAATAATAGTAATGTACAACTTATTGTTGCAGCCGGCAGGAATTATACAATTACACTTGCTGAAGATGCAGCAGCTCCCCTGTTTAACATTTTGGCTGGCTCAACTCTTATACTTGGAGAAGAGCACGGCGGAAATCTTGCCCTAAGTGGTGGTAGTGCAGAATTTGATTCTGCCGGTGTTAGCGTTGAAGGAACACTCATCATGAATCATACAGCAACCATTACAGAATTTAGAGGTATTTATGGTACTGGCGGCGGAGTTTTTGTTGATAATGAAGGTACCTTTATAATGAATGCCGGAACTATCTCTCTCAATGAAGCATATGGCGGTGCCGGAGTTTTTGTAGCTGAAAATGGAACCTTTATAATGAATGCTGGAGAAATCAATAATAATACTGCTGAAGAAGACGGCGGCGGTGTATATGTAGAAGGAACCTTCAATATGGATGGCGGAGAAATATTTAGCAATGAAGCCTATAATGGCGGCGGCGTTCATGTGGCTGCAGGTACTTTTACTATGACAGATGGTATTATTTATGGTGTTGATGAACAAACTTATACGAATAGATTGCACGAACCCGCTAATGGTGCCGGCAATGCGTTGTTTGTAGCTAGCGGCGGAACAGCCAATATTTTTGGTGATGAGTATCCTATTTCTGGTACTACTGCTTATGTGGAAGACAATACCTTGCGGTTGCAGGATCCTTAACGCAGGAGAGAAAGCCCTCAAACAACAACTCCGCGTTCTCCGTACCCCCGTGAGCTTTTCCGCTTGTCAGATACCGAAAAACTTGCAATAATTAGTTGTGTTGCAGTAAAATAATAAGTAAGGAATAAGAAATGCCAGCAATATCAAGATTTTATGGCTTAGTTATAAAAATGTACTTCAAGGGAAGCGAGCATAATCCCCCGCATATTCATGTTCTTTATGGGGAATATATGGGAGCTATAGATATAAAAACATCTGAGCTTATCGAAGGAGATTTGCCCGAAAAAGCTTTATCTATGGCAAAAGAATGGACGGAAAAGTATAGGGCAGAGTTATTGGATTTTTGGGCAACTCAAAAAATGACAACTCTTCCGCCGTTGGAGTAAGTTATGTTTTATAAGGTTAGAATGGTGAATCCCTTGCCCAATTTTTCCCTTTTAGTTCAATTTGAAAACGGAGAAAAAAAACAATACAATATAAAACATTTGGCAAATGAAATAGATGCTTTTAAAGCGTTAATATATATATCTGGTTTATTTGAACAAGTAAGGGTAGACACCGGTGGTTATGGTATCTACTGGAATGACGAAATAGACTTGTCCTGCGATGAATTATATTATAACGGAGTCCCCTTGACGAAATCCAAAAACCCGTAATAATATACAAACAGGAGACACTATGCAGCGTGAAATAATAGTTAACCCCCCCCCCCCCCCCCACCCCCAACAAAAAACTTTTTTTTTAAATAATTTTTTTTTTTTTTTTTTTCTTTTCTTTCAGA
>Ga0123356_10001580_pt1 | contig 25029 bp, 22 predicted proteins | sample TergutEmb28metaG_2_FD_92546 | JGI IMG/M metagenome (GOLD analysis project Ga0123356, IMG submission 92546) | Embiratermes neotenicus P3 segment gut microbial communities from Petit-Saut dam, French Guiana - Emb289 P3 | ecosystem: Host-associated > Arthropoda: Insects > Digestive system > Gut ...
GAGCCGTTCCGACGAGGAGCTCGAGGCGGAGACGAGGTTCAAGGCCGCTGCACAGGCGATCCTCGGTGCGCGCGCCGCCGAGCGCTACGACGCCAAAGCCGCCCGGGCTCACTTCCAGCGCGCGCTGGCCGCCGCCCGCCCCCAGGAGCGGATGCAGCTGCGCCGGATGGCCGAGGCGTCGCTGGCGCTCGCCGAGCGCCGCGCCGACGATCTCAAGGCCGCCACCGAGAAGCTCGGCGTCGAAGCGCCGAGCGGCAGGCAGCTGTTCGGCCTGCGGATGATCGGGTTGATCGCGCCGCCCGCCAGCGCCGGCATGCTCGCGCGCGTCCGCGGGATCCTTTTCGGTGTGGCGATCGTCATCGCGGTCCTCGCGATCGGCTTTGGCCTGGTCGAACTGGTGTCGCTGCCGTTCGGAGGCATCTCGCTTGACCTGGCGATCTTCTACGGGATCGCGCTCGTGCTCGTCGCGCTCGGGGTCAGCGCGTACTTCGGGCGCAGACGCCAGCGAGCGGCCAGAGCGAAGCGCGCCGAGGAGTCTGCCGCCGGCGCCTCCCGCTGAGGCGCCCGGCGTTCACGGGCCAGACAGCCACATGTGCGGGCGATACTCGCTGGCCGGCGGAGACCTCAAACGGCTCAGGGCACGGTTTCCGATCGGAGAATCCGTCGAGCTGCGACGTCGCTTCAACGTCGCCCCCGGCGACGACGTGCTCGCGGTCACGACGACGCGTGACGGGACACCGCGCGGCGAATTGCTGCGCTGGGGCCTGGTGCCGGCTTGGTCGAAGGACTCGCGCACCGCTCAGAAGATGATCAACGCCCGCGCGGAGACGCTCCAGCAGCGCCCCGCCTATCGACCGGCGTTCGAGCGGTTCCGCTGCCTGATCGTCGCCGACGGCTTCTATGAGTGGCGCCGCGACGAGCACGGCGCCAAGCTGCCGTTCCATATCACCCGCGCGGACGGCGAGCCGTTCGCGTTCGCGGGGCTGTGGTCGGCGTGGCACCGGGGCGAGCCCGACGAGCTGCGGTCGTGCACGATCGTGACGACCGCGGCCAACGCCTCGATCGCCCCGCTGCACGATCGGATGCCCGTGATCCTCGACCGCCCGAATGAGGACGCGTGGCTCGATCACGGCACGCCGGTCGCCGTGCTGCTGGATCTGCTGCACGGCCTCCCCGCTTCCGAGACGGCGCTCCGTCCGGTCGGCCCGGCCGTCAACGATGCCCGCTACGACGGCCCCGCCTGCCTGGATGATCCGCCGCCCGCTCCAGTGCCGCAGGCGGCTCTGTTCTAGCGCAAAGTGGCGCTCTCCCCGCTCGTAGCCGGCTACGACCAGGTGATCCTCGACCTCGACGGCACCGTCTGGGTTGGCGACGCGGCGACCCCGCGGGCACCCGAGGCGGTCGCCGCGATCCGATCTGCCGGCAAGCGTCTGGCGTTCGTCACCAACGACGGCGGAAGATCGCCCGAGGAGTACGTCCGCAAGCTCTGGTCGATCGGGTGCACGGCCTCGGCCGAGGAGGTCGTCAGCGTCGGCGCCGCGATCCAGTTCGTCCTCGCCGACCGTGAGCCGGGCGCGGGCGTGTACGTGATCGGATCAGAGGCGATCTTCCGCCACGTCGCCGACGCCGGCCACAGGATCGTCAACCACACGCCGGGCGCCGAGTCGGCCGACGTGGTGGTGGTCGCGGCGCACGAGGACCTCACCTACGCCGAGCTTCGCATCGCGACTCGCGCGATCCTGGCGGGCGCCGAGATGATCTCCGGCGGGCGCGATCGGGCGTTTCCCGCCGATGGCGGACCCGCTCCGGGCACCGGTGCCGTCGTCGCCGCGCTCGAATATGCGACCGGGCGCTCGGCACGCAACGTCGGCAAGCCGGATCCGCAGGTCTTCAAGGTCGCGCTGGACCGGCTCGGCGAGGGCCGCACGCTGGTGATCGGGGACCACCTCGAGTCGGACCTCGGCGGGGCGTCGGCCGCCGGACTCGACGCCGCGATCGTCCTGTCCGGGGTGACCGGAGCCGACGACGCCGGCGCCGCCGTCGATCCGAAGCCGGTCGCGGTCGCGGCCGACCTCGGGACGCTCGTACTCTCACGGTGATGAGCCGTCGATCTGCAGCGTTGAGGTTCCCGCGGGGGCCCCGCGAGGCCCCCGCGGGAGCAGGCGCGATGGCAGTCCTCGAAGCGAAGGTGGTGGTCGCCAGGACGCTCGGCGCCGCTGTCCGGGCGAGCGGTCGCGGCGGCGGCACGAGCCTGCCCGGGAAGCTGCTGATCCGGCTCGAGCCGCACGCGATCGAGCGGCTCGCGTCTCGCCTGCAGCGCGGCAGCGTCGTGATCTCCGCCACCAACGGCAAGACGACCACGGCCGCAATGACCGCCTCGATCCTCGAGCACGCTGGCGTCGCGCTGGTCCACAACCGCGCCGGCGCCAACATGGCCGGCGGGATCGCCTCGACGCTGCTGTCGAGCGCCACCCGCGGCGGCGGGATCGACGGACAGCTCGGGCTGTTCGAAGTCGACGAGTTCTGGCTGCCCGCGGTCGCCGCCGAGCTGCGGCCGCGCGCCGTGCTGCTCGGAAACCTGTTTCGCGATCAGCTCGACAGATACGGCGAGCTCGAGACGATCGCCGAACGCTGGGCGCAGGTGATCGCCGGGCTCCCGTCCGGCGCCAGGCTCGTCCTGAACGCCGACGATCCGCTGATCGCCGACCTGGGGCGCGAGGCGGGCGACGTCATCTATTTCGGGATCGAGGATCCGTCGGTCGCGCTGCCGGAGATGCAGCACGCCTCCGACTCAAAGCACTGCCGCCGGTGTGGCGCGCCCTACCGGTATGAAGCCGTGTACCTCGGCCACCTCGGTCGGTATCGGTGTCCGTCGTGCGGCCGCGAACGCCCGGAGCCAGCCGTCAGTGCCCACGCGGTCGAGCTGCGCGGGACCTCGGCCTCGCGGTTCACGCTCCGAACCGCCTCCGGAGATCGCCCGATCGAGCTGCCGCTGCCGGGCCTCTACAATGTCTATAACGCGCTCGGCGCCGCGGCGCTGGCGCTGTCTTTGGGGGTCTCGCTCGACGTCGTCGCCCGCGGTCTAGAGGAGGTCGCGGCGGCCTTCGGACGCGCCGAGAGCGTCGACATCGACGGGGTCGAGTTGCGCCTGCTGCTGATCAAGAATCCGGCCGGGGCCAACGAGATCCTGCGGACGCTGGCGCTCGAGGACGACGCTCTCGACGTGCTCGCGATCCTCAACGACCGCGTCGCCGACGGTCGCGACGTCTCCTGGATCTGGGATGCGGACTTTGAGCTGATCGGCCCGCGCATCCGGTCGGTGACGTGCTCGGGCACGCGCGCGGCCGAGCTTGCGCTTCGCTTCAAGTACGCCGACGTGCCCAGCGACCGGATCAGGCTCACGCCGGACCTGTCCGCCGCGCTCGACGCGGCGACCCGGACAGCCGCCGGTGGCCGGGTCTTCGTTCTGCCGACGTACACCGCGCTGCTGGCGTTGCGCGACGAGTTGTCGCGTCGCGGTCACGTCAGCCAATATTGGGCCAACACCGCCTAAGGCGTTGGAGGAGAGAGATGGACGCGGTGATCTGGCACGACCTCGAGTGCGGCAGCTACGCGCAGGATCTGGCCCTGTGGTTGGAGCTCGCGGCCGCCCAGGGCTCGCCGGTGCTGGACGTCGGCGCGGGCACCGGCCGGGTCGCGCTGCCGCTGGCCCGCGCTGGACACGAGGTCGTCGCCCTCGACCTCGACGCCGATCTGCTGCGCGAGCTGGAGCTGCGAGCCGCCGGCCTCCCGATCCAGACGGTCCTCGCCGATGCCCGCGATTTCCAGCTTCGGGGCCGCAGCTTCGCCCTCTGCGTCGTGCCGATGCAGACGATCCAGCTGTTCGGCGGGCCCGACGGGCGCGCGGCGTTCCTGGGCCGCGCGGTCGAGCATCTGCGACCCGGCGGGATGCTCGCGATCGCGATCACCCAGGATCTGGAGGAATTCGAGTGGCACGACGGCGACGATGGGCCGCTGCCGGACGTGCTCGAGCGCGATGGCGCCGTCTACTTCAGCCAGCCGACCGCGGTGCGTCGCCGCGGCCGGACCTACGTGCTCGAGCGGGTCCGTGAAACCGTCCATCCGTCGGGGCGGCGCGACCGGCACGAGGATCGGGTCGCGCTCGATAATCTGTCGGCCGGTCGTTTGCTGGAAGAGGGCGTGCGCGCGGGGCTGCACGCGCTCGGGACACGCCCGATCTCGCCGACCGCCGAACATGTCGGCAGCGACGTGGTGATCTTCCGTGTCTGACCGCCCGACGCTGAGAGTGTGTGCGCTGTATCCCGATCTGATGAACATCTACGCCGACCGAGGCAACCTGCTGATGCTGGAGCGGCGCTGCCAGTGGCGTCGGCTCGGCTTCGAGCTGTCGGGCGCCGGGATCGGTGACCCGCTCGACCCCGACGGCGCCGACCTCTACTACATGGGCGGCGGCCAGGACCGCGACCAGGTCCTGTGCGCCGAGGACCTGTTCGCGACCAAGCGCGAGGCGCTGCACGCCGCGGCCGGCCGTGGCGCCGTGGTCCTCGCCGTCTGCGGCGGCTACCAGCTGCTCGGGCGCGAGTACCAGCTCGGGTCCGAGACCCTGCCGGGCATCGGGTTGATCGACGCGCACACGATCCGGTCAGACGGACCACGGCTGATCGGCAACGTTGCGATCGAGGTCGATCTCCCGGACGCCGGACGCCGGACGCTGGCGGGATTCGAGAACCACGGCGGCCGCACCCACCTCGGGACCGGCGCGGCGGCGCTCGGCCGCGTGCTGCGCGGCCACGGGAACAACGGCGCCGACGGTCACGAGGGGGCGCGCCTGGGCAACGTGATCGGAACCTACCTGCACGGTCCCCTGCTTCCGAAGAACGCCTGGTTTGCGGACTGGTTGATCGCGACGGCGCTCGGACTCGAGCAGCCCCTGGCCGAGCTCGACGACGGGCTCGAGGCCAGTGCCCACGCCGACGCCCGCAAGGCGGCAGGACTGTGAGCCGGCCGCCCTTCACACGCGTTCTGCCGCGCCGCGCCGTCGCGGTCGCGGCGGCGGTCGCCGCGGCCGTCGCCGGCGGCGTCGCGGGCTGCGGCGCGGCGAGCTCTGGCCGGCAGGCGAGCAAGACGATCCCGCGCGTCACCGGCAGGACGGTCGCTGCGACCACCGGCCACCCGGCGCCGGTCACAAGCGTCAGCACCGCGACAGTCGTGACCGGGAACGCGACCACCACCACGGTGCTGCCCGGAACCGGCAAGCCGACGATCCTGCTCGGCGACAGCAACACCCCGGAGCAGTTCATCCTCGGCCAGCTCTACCGGCTGGCGCTCAAGAACGAGGGCTACAGCGTCAGCCTGAGCCGGAACGTCGGCCCGGCGGCGGTGTCACTCGAAGCGATGCAGCAGGGCAGTCTCGACATCTTCCCGCAATACCTGAACGTCTGGGACACGAGCGTGGCCGATCTGCGTCAGCCACCGGGGTCGCTGCAGGCCGCCTACGACGCCGGCCAAGCGTGGGCGTCGGCCCACAAGATGACGCTGCTGGGGCCGACCCCGTTCAGCGATACCAGCGGGATCGCGGTGCTGTCCACGTTCGCCGCGCACGATCAGCTGCGGACCCTGTTCGACCTGAGCGGCATCTCCGGCGGAGTTACGTTGGGCGGTCCACCCGAGTTCAGCCAGGACGTCGGCGGCCTGCCCTCGGTCGAGCACGCGTACGGCTTCACCCCGGCCACGACCAAGCTGGTCGCGATCGGCTCGCAGTACGCCGAATTGCGCAGCGGCGCGATCCAGGCTGCGTACGTGAACACCACCGACCCCCAGCTGGCCGAGCCGACCTTCCGCCTGCTCGCGGACCCGGCGCACGTGTTCGGCTTCGGCAACGTCGTCCCCGTCGTCAGCGACGCGACGCTCGTCGCCGAGGGACCGCAGTTCGAGGCGACGATCGACGAGGTCGACGCGCTGCTGACGCAGACGGCGATCCGCGGCCTGAACGCCGAGGTTCAGCTCGGCCACGCCGACCCCGAGTCGGTGGCGCGGGAGTTCCTGCAGGGCAACGGCCTGCTGCCGCCGCCCGTCTACTCGACCACCACCTCGACCGCCACGTCAACCACCACTTGAGCCAAAGCCGCCGAGGCCCCGGTCGGACTGCGGCAGTTCGGCGACCTCCGTCACCGACGGCAGCCGCACCGGCACCACGACCAGCTGGGCGATCCGGTCTCCGGCCAGGAGCGACACGGCCTCGGACCGGTCGGTATTGAGCAGCAGCACCTGCAGCTCGCCGCGATAGCCGGCGTCGATCAGCCCCGGCGCGTTGACGAGCGCGAGCCCGTGCCGGGCCGCCAGCCCGGAGCGCGGGAGCACGAGCCCGGCGTGTCCCGGCGGGATCGCCACCGCGATCCCGGTTCGGACCGAGGCCCGCTCGCCGGGGGCGAGCAGGCACGGCGCCAGGGCGTAGAGGTCGAGTCCCGCGTCGCCGTCGTAGGCGCGCGTCGGCAGCGTCGCGCGCGCGTCGAGGCGCATCACCTCCAGCTCGTCGCTGAGGTGATTCACCCGAGCTGACCGCTGAGCGCGAACGGCGCGAATCGCTCCGCGATCGCGGCCGGCAGCCGGACCGTGACGCGGACGCCGTCGGCCGTGTCCTGCCGCTGCAGGTCGCCGGCGATCGCGTGCAACTCGGCCAGCCGCCCGCCCGCGTCGAACGGGATCAGCAGCTCGACCTGCCGCAGGCTCTTGGCGAACTCGTCCTCGATCCGCTCGACCAGTTCGGCGAGCCCGTCGCCGGTGACCGCCGAGATCAGGACGGCTTCGGGGTGGCGATTTCGCAACTCCTGGCGGCACTCGTCGTCGACGAGATCGACCTTGCCGAGCACCAGCAGGCGCGGCACCTCGTCGGCGCCGATCTCGGTCAGCACTTCGTCGACGGCCTTGGCCATCGTCGCCCGCTCCTGCTCCGGAACCGACGCGTCGGCGACGTGCAGGATCAGGTCGGCGCGACGCGTCTCCTCGAGCGTCGCTCCGAAGGCCTCGACCAGCTGGTGGGGCAGCTTGCGGATGAAGCCGACGGTGTCGGTCAACAGGTAGTCGCGCCCGCCGGCCCGCAGCACCCGGGTGGTCGGATCGAGCGTGTGGAACAGCCGGTCCCTGACGCCGACCTCGGCGCCGGTCAAGGCGTTCAGAAGCGTCGACTTGCCGGCGTTGGTGTACCCGGCCAGGGCGATCTGCGGGAGGTGGGCTCGTTCGCGCTCGGCCCGCATCACCGATCGCGTCGAGCGGACGTGAACGAGCTTGCGCTTGAGCGCGGAGATCCGGTCGCGCGCCAGTCGCCGGTCGGTCTCGATCTGGGTCTCGCCGGGGCCCCTGGTGCCGATACCCGGGCTTCTGGCGCCGGCGCTCGCGCCGAGTCGCTCGAGGTGCGTCCACAGGCCGCGCATCCGCGCGAGGTTGTATTCGAGCTGCGCCAGCTCAACCTGGAGCTTGCCCTCCGCACTGTTGGCGTGTGCGGCGAAGATGTCGAGGATGATCGCGGTGCGGTCGATCACGGGCACGCCGAGCGCCTGCTCGAGGTTTCGCTCCTGCCGCGGCGACAGCTCGTCGTCGCACGCGACCAGGTTGGCGTCGGCGCGGGCGAGGTCGGCCTTGAGCTCCTCGAGCTTCCCCGCCCCCAGGTACGTGTTCGGGTGCGGCAGCTCGCGCGTCTGGACGAGTTCCCCGACCGCGGCGACGCCCGCGGTCAGCAGCAGCTCACGGAGTTCGTCGAGCTGCTCCTCGCCGCCGTCGGGCAGCGCTGCGATCAGGTAGGCCCGCTGACGGGCCCGCCCGGGCGGGGTGGGCGGGCCGCCATTCAGGTCGGCGCGCGTCTGGGTGTTACGACCGGCTCTGCTCCTCTGCAACGAACCAAATGGTAGTCACAGAGAACGCAGCCGTCGCACGGCTTCCAGAAGGCGGTCGTCGGGCGTCGTCAGCGAGATCCGGAAGAAGCCCTCGCCGCTGCGCCCATACGCGCCGCCCGGCGAGACGACGACGGCGGCCTGCTCGAGCACGTGCTCGCAGTAGGCGGCCGAGGACTCGAAGCCGTCCGGGATCGGCGCCCAGACGTAGATCGTTCCCTTCGGCTTGGTCACCCTGACGCCGCCGTCGGCGAGCGCGTCGCAGACGAGGTCGCGGCGGCGGGCGTAGACGGCGTTCATCGCCTCGACCTCGCGGTCCACCTCGGGTTGCAGGGCGGCGACGCCCGCAAGCTGGGCGGCCTCGAACAGGCCGGAGTCGACGTTTGATTTCAGCTGCCAGAAGTGGGCGATCGCGTCGGCGTTGCCGACGATCGCCGCGCACCGCCAGCCGGTCATGTTGTAGCCCTTCGACAGCGAGAACACCTCGACGCCGACCTCCCTGGAGCCGGGCGTCGCCAGAAACGACGGCGCCACGTAGCCGTCGTAGGTCGTCTCGCTGTAGGCGTTGTCGTGGACCGCCAGGATCTCGTGCTCGCGGGCGAGCGCGACGACGTCATCGAACAGGCCGTCGGGCACGACCGCGCCGGTCGGGTTGTTCGGGTAGTTGAAGAACAGGAGCTTCGCTCGGTTGAGGGTCTCCGCGTCCAGCTTCTTCAGGTCGGGCGCGAACCCGAGCTCGGGCTCGAGCGGCATCAGCACCGGCTCGGCCCCCGCCATCAGCGGGCCGCCGGTGTAGACGGGGTAGCCAGGGTCGGAGGCGAGGGCGACGTCGCCAGGGTCGAGGAACGTCAGGCTCAGGTTGAAGATGCACTCCTTCGCGCCGATTGCGGCCATCACCTCTGTCTCGGGGTCGAGCTTGACTCCGAACCGGCGCTCGTAGAAGTTTGCGATCGCCTGCCGGAAGTCCAGGCGGCCCCGATTTGTCGGGTATCGATGGGTCGCCGGATCGGCGAGAGCTCGCTGTGCGGCGGCGACGATCGGCGGATAGGTGGGCATGTCGGGGTCGCCGATACCGAGACTGATCACGTCGATGCCGGCGGCCCGCTTCGCCGCGATCTTCTGCTCGAGCTGCGCGAACAGGTACGGGGGAATCTTCTCCAGACGGCTACTCGGTCGCATGCAGCTCCTCGATCAGTTCGGCCGCCAGCGTCCCCTGGAACACCGGCCGCGCCCAGCCTGTCAGCTCGATGTCCAGGTCCTGGCCGACCTCCACCTCGAGCTCGCCGCCGTCGAGCTGGACGGTCACCCGTCGGGGCATCCCCCGCGAACTGCCTTGGTGAAGCACGTGAGCGACGGCCGCCCCGACCGCGCCCGTCCCGCTTGCGGACGTCTCGCCGACGCCGCGCTCGAAGATCCGGGCTCGGATCCTGTCGGGCGCGCGCACCGCATACCACGAGACGTTGGTGCGGTTCGGGAACAGCTGGTGGCGCTCGATCGGGGGTCCGACCGTCTGCAGATCGAGCGCGTCGAGCTCCTCCTCGTTGTCGACGGCGATCGAGCATTGGGGATTGCCGACCTGCACGTGCTGGAAGCGCCATGTGCGCCCAGCGGCGGCCAGCTCGCCGACCCCGTCAGCGGCCCCCGAGGGGTAGTCCTCGCTCTGCAGCCGGGCACGTCCGAGTTCGACGGTGCAGGTGGTGGGCGATGTGATCGTCGCGCGGACGGCGCCGGCGCCGGTCTGGAGCGAGAACCGGTTCTCGCCGGTCCACTGGTGCCGGCGAAGGTAGAGGATCGCCTCGCGGGCGCCGTTACCGGACAGGTTCGACTCCGAGCCGTCGGGGTTGAAGATCCGCAGCATGGCGACAGCCCCGGGCTCGGTCGGCTCGGACACCAGCAGCACCCCGTCGCCGCCGATTCCGAAGTGCGGGTCGCACAGCAGCCGGATCCGTCCGGGCGTCAGCTCGAGCGTGATCGTGCGCTGATCGAGGATCACGTAGTCGTTACCGAGCGCCTGCCACTTCTCGAAGTTCACGGCGCCGGAGACTAGTCGACAGGTCGGGGTGACTCTGACTGGAGCCAGATCGTGACGATCTCCTCGGCAGCGGCGTCCGGGTCGCGGTCGGTCAGGTCGACCTCGTGGACCGACGGGAGCTTCCGCATCCACGTCAGCTGCCGTCTGGCGTAGTTCCGGGTGCGTCGCTTCATCGCGTCGACGTCCCCGGCGAGCAGCTGGTCGAAGCCGAGCGCCTTGCGAGCGGTCTGACTGGCGCCCGCCGCGGCGGCCCGCCTGACCTCCTCGGCGACGCCGGCCGACAGCATCGCGTCGACGCGGGTGTCGATCTGGGCGTACAGCCGCTGCCGGGCCATCACCAGCCCGGCCAGCAGTGTCGGCCGTCGCGTCGCCTCGGTCCACAGCTCCGACGGCTCCGATCCCGCCCGTCCCGGGGGCGGGAGCTCACTTGCGTCGAGCAATTCGAGGGCGCGCACGATCCGCTGGCGGTCGCCGGGGGCGATCTCGGCCGCGGCCCAAGGTGCCCGGGATGCGAGCACCTGGTGCAGCGCCGCCGGCCCCGCCCGGGCGAGCTCGGCGAGCCAGTGCTCGCGCACACCCTCTCGGGGTGGCGGCGCCAGCGACAGCTCCGCCAGTGCCGCGCGCAGATACAGGCCGGTGCCACCGACGACGATCGGTAGCTGTCCGGCATCGAGCAGCTCGTCGATCTCGCGGTGGGCGAGCTCGGCGTACCGGCCGGCGCTGAACCGTTCCTGTACCGGGAGAAACGCCAGCAGCCGGTGCTCCAGTTCCGCCTGCTCCTCTTGGGTCGCGGCCCCGGTCAGGATCTCGAGACCCGCGTAGACCTGGAGGGCATCGGCGGACACGGCGACCGGTCGCTCGCCCAGTTCCCGCAGGCGCCGAGCCAGCGCCACCGCCACCGCGGTCTTGCCCACCCCGGTCGGGCCGAACAGCGCGATCACCTCGGCTCGGGTTCGAAGCAGGGGCACTACACGAGTATCGTCTCCCCTCTGTGAGGTCGGCGCGACGGACCCTGGTCAGCGGCAGCGTCCTGCTGACGGGCGCGACGGGCGGCCTCGGACCAGTGATCGCCCAGGCTTTTGCCGGCCGCGGCGCGCGGCTCGTGCTCACGGGTCGCCGGGCCGACGAACTCGAGCGCGTCGCAGCCGGTGTTGGCGGGCGGGCGATCGCGTGCGATCTCGCGGAGCCCGACGCGGTCGACCGGCTCGTCGCCGAGGCGGGCGAGATCGACGTGCTGGTCGCCAACGCCGGGCTGCCGGCGAGCGGGCATCTGACCTCGTTCTCAGTGCAGCAGCTGAACACGATCCTCGACGTCAATCTCCGCGCTCCGATCGCGCTGTCGCGTGCCCTGGCCCCGGGGATGATCGAGCGCGGCCGCGGACACCTGGTGTTCGTGTCGTCGCTGTCCGGCCGGGCGACGTCCCCCCTGTCTTCGATGTACAGCGCCACCAAGTTCGGGCTGCGGGGCTTTGCCCTGGGGCTGCGTCAGGATCTTCGCCGCGACGGCGTCGGGGTCTCGGTCGTGTCGGCCGGATTCGTCAGGGATGTGGGGATGTTCGCCGACTCGGGCGCCAGCCTTCCGTCCGGTGTCGGCACGACGACCTCCGAACAGGTCGCCGCCGCGATCATCGGCGCGATCGAGCGCAACCGCGGCGAGGTCACGGTGGCGCCGCTGCCGATGCGGATCGGCGCAGACATCGCGTCTGTCGCGCCCGGGTTGGCGGAGATGGTGCAGCGACTCGCGCGGGCCGAGCGGGTGGCGCAGGGATTCGTCAGCGGTCAGTTCGACAAGCGGCCGCCCGGATGAGTCTGCCGCCGCGAGGCTTGAGCAGGCCTTAGTCGGGCAGGTGGTGCTCGCGGGTCACCCCGGCGAGCACCGCGATCATCTCATCCGCCAGCCGAGCCCCCTCGTCGGCCCGGTCGGGCGTGGCCCGGACCCGCACGACGACGGCGTCGCCGTCGATCTCCTCCAGCAGCACGGCCGGCGCGCTCCGGGTGGGCGTCGTGATGTTGGCGTCCAGCAGCTGTTGCACGTCGCTCGGCCGGACGCCAGCGCCGAGCCTGACCCTGACGTCGACCGGTTCGGGTTCGCGGAGTGGCACCACGACCGCCGCCAGCACGACGTCGTTCGGAATCATGACCCGGTCCTCGCCGCGCGACAGGGTCGTGTACAGCAGGCCGAGCGAGCTGACGATGCCCTCGACTGCGCCGCCCACCGCTCCCGCCTGCAGGCGGATGCGCTCGCCCAGCTTGAACGGCCTGGCACTCAGCAGGACCATGCCGGCGATCAGGTTCCCGAGCGTCTGCTGCGCCGCGAGACCGAGGACGACGGCGGTGAACGCGCCGCCAACCGCCACCGCCTGCAGTGAGATCCCACCGATGGCCAGGGCTCCGAGTACCGTCGCCGCGACCGTCACGAACCGGATCAGGAACCCGACCGTGCCCGCAGTGGCGGGGTCCATCCGCCTGAAGAACGCAGGCGCAATCCGGCCTAGGTCGCGCGAGATCTCCCAGCCGAGCACGATCACGGCCAGGACCGCCGCGATCGTCACCGGCGTCCTGCCGTCCCACGTCGTCTTGTGGTGGTTGATCGCCCAGTCCCTGGCGATGATGACCCCGATCAGCAGCAGGATTGCGACCACCAGGCGGACCCTTGCCTGCCGTAGGTGCCGCTCGTTCACCTCGACCTCGAGGCCGACCGCCGCCCATTCGTCGCTCCGCGTGCCGAACATCCGCTCGAGCGCCTTGTCCCGCCGTCTCTTCAGTGGGCGCCACACGACGGCTCAGAATAGCCGCGGCGCCTCTCCCCTCCTCGTTTGGGGCACGCGATCGCGCCGCCCCTCGCCGCGATCGAGAACCCGCGCGCTCGGCGGCTCCCCGCTGACCTGGGTTGCGTCGACAAGTCTGGCGATCCGCTGCCGCTCCGACGGCGGGAGGTACGCCCCGCGCCTGTACAGCTCCTCGTAGGTGTCGACCAGGTCCGGGCGGTGCTCGGCGAGCCAGGCCATGAACACCTCCCGCACGCCGCGCCGCAGGTGCAGCGGGATTCCGATGATGTAGCTCGCGCCCGCCTCCGCCGCCAGCCGCACGACCTCCTCGACCTGCTCCGGCGCGTCGTTGATCCCGGGCATCAGCGGCGCCACGAGGACCCCGGTCCTAATGCCCGCGCGAGTCAGCTCGGCGATCGCCTCGATGCGGGCGCGCGGGTTTGGGCTGCGCGGCTCCGTCGCCCGCCAGGCGTCGACGTCGAGCGTCGGGATCGACAGTGCCGCGCTGAAGTCGGTCACCGCGTCCAGCTCTCGCATCACCGGCAGGTCCCGCAGCAGCAGCGGCGACTTGGTCAGGACCGAGCAGGGGTTGCGCGCGTCCTTCAGGGCCTTCCAGATTCCGGGCATCAGCCGGTAGCGGCCCTCGACCCACTGGTATGGATCGGTGTTCGTCCCCAGGGCGACGTGCTCACCCTGCCACGAGGGCCGGCCCAGCTCGGCCCGCAGCCGCTCGGGCGCGTTGACCTTGACCACGATCTCACGCTCGAAGTCCCGGCTGGCGTTGAAGTCCAGGTGCTCGTGGGTTGGACGGGCAAAGCAGTTGTGGCTGATCACCCCGCTGGCGATGAAGTCCCCGGTGCCGGTGGTGATGTCGAACATCCGCATGACCATCCCGAGTCGAGCAATCGAGACGACGCGATTGGAGCTTGGGTTCTTCACGCTCAGCCCGACGATCTGCCGCTTGCGGGTGATCGCCGGGTCAGTGGACAGGAAGAACCGCATCCGCTCGCGGATGCCGCCGCGAAGCCGGACGGTCTTGACCGGGCGCGTCGACTCGACGACACAGTCGAACCGGAGCGCGCGCAGGCAACCGACGACCCAGCGAACAATCTCCGGATCGGTGTTCGAAACCCTCCACACACCGTGGCTGCAACTTCCCTCGGCGTCGAAGATGCCCGCCAAGAACCCGTGCATCCAGGACCGCGTCGGCAGCAGCGGCCACTCGATCAGCCGCCGGATCTCGTCGACCGATGACTCCGCAGATGTCCGGATCGCCCGCATCTCACGGTACGCGCCGATCGCCTTCGAGAATTGGAATTCAGTCGTGGAAACGCCGAGCGCCTCAAGGAATTCCTGGGTCCGATGCAACGCTTCAAAGTCCGCAAGCGCCAACCGGAAGCGGTGGACGTCTCCATTGGCGCGTCCTGCGCGTTGGTACCGGTACGTGGCGAGGTTTGCGTCACCACGGACGATCCCGCAGATGTAGCCACTCATGTAGTCCGCGTCCTGCTCGGGTGCCGGAGCGTGGCCGCCGGGCCCGAGCAGCTCCGAGTTGAGCGTGAGGTGCGGGCGACGAACAGGACCCTGCTCGGCTCCGAGCACGTGCTTCCAACCGCGCCGCGTGAGGAACCGGTGGTCCTCGCTCGCCACAAGCTCGGTCCCGTCCTCCAGCGCGACTCGCACCGCCGGCTTGATGCTGGACCACTTTGCCTGAACCTGCGTTTCGACGAAGCGCCGGTAGCGGCCGTCGCGCACGGTGCCGACGATCGCGTCTCCGACCCGGAGCGTCCGCAGCTCTCGGGTGCGTCCGTCGGCCATCAGGATCGACGTTTCTCCAGAGACACAGTACTCGCAGGCATGAGTGCAGCCCCTGAATGGGTTGATCGTCCACCGAAACGGCATCCGCGACGCCGGCGGAACGCGGTTGAGGATTGACTTCGCCCGGACCTCGTAGAACCGCGTGTCAACCGCCTCCGGTGCGTCGAAGTGGCGCACGACGACGTCTTCATAGCCTGGTAGCCGGCCCTGGTCGTCGAGCGCCACCCGCTGCTGCTCCCAGCGCATCAGGGCCTCAACCGTTTGCGCGCAGTTCCCTCTAAGGTCTGCCCGTGGCGCTGACACCGACGGCCATCGCGACTCCCAGCCTGAGCCTCGAGCCGGTCTCGCTCGAGGACGCGCGCGCGGTCATGGCCGGCGACATGTCCGCGATCTCGGCGGGTGAGGGCTGGCCGCACGACGGCACCTTCGACGGCCTCCGCCACGCCCTCGACGGCGGGCACGCGCCGGGCTGGTTCGTCGTCCTCGACGCCATCGTGATCGGCGACTGCGGGACGCACGGAGATCCGGACCCTGAGGGCGAGGTGGAACTCGGTTTCGGATTGGCCGCCCCGTACCGCGGCCGCGGTTACGGGACCGAGGTGGCACGCGGGCTGTCGGACTGGCTGCTGGCCCAGCCGGGCGTCACCCGCGTGATCGGCCGCGTCGAGCCGGACAATACGGCGTCGCGACGCGCCCTCGAGCGGGTGGGATTCGCGCTCGACTCCTCGGGCCCCCGCTACCTGCGGTACACCCGCTCCCACGACTGACGACGATCGCGACGCTCGACCAGGCATCGAACACATGTTCGCATACGGGTCGGACGAACGGTAGCCGAGGGTCAGCCGCTGGCGCGGGCGAGCAGCGACATCTCGCCGGTAAGCGTCTGGCTGGTGGCGGCGGTGATCTCGACCAGGACCACCTCGCCCGCGCTCCCGAGGCCCTCGAAATTGACGACCTTGTTGTGTCGGGAGCGACCACGAAGACGAGCCGGGTCCGTCCGCGACGGGCCCTCGACGAGTACCTCGAGCGTCCGTCCGACGAACCGCTGCGATCGCTCCAGCGCGCGCCGCTGCACGACCTCGACCAGCCGCTCCATCCGCTCGACCTTGACGTCATGCGGGACCTGGTCGGGGAGCCCAGCCGCCTCGGTGCCACGGCGCGGCGAATAGACGAACGTGAAGGCGCCGTCGTAGCCGACCTGCTCGACGACCTGGAGCGTCTGCTCGAAGTCCGCCTCGGTCTCCCCCGGAAACCCGACGATGATGTCGGTTGTGATCGCGCAGTCCGGGACGTGCTCGCGAATCAGCGCGACACGGTCCAGGTAGCGCTCGCGGCTGTAGGTGCGGCGCATGCGCTTGAGGATCGCGCTCGAGCCAGACTGCAAGGGCAGGTGGATGTGTTCGCACAGCGCCTGCAAGTCGGCGTGGGCGCGGATCACGTCCTCGCGCATGTCCTTGGGGTGTGGGCTCGTATAGCGGATCCGGTCGATCCCGGGAACCGCGTCGATCCGCGCTAGCAGCTCGGCGAACGTCATCCGCCGCTCAGGCGGCAGATCGCGGCCGTAGGAGTTGACGTTCTGCCCGAGCAGTGTCACCTCGGTGACGCCGTCGGCCGCGAGCCGCGCCACCTCGTCGACGAGCACGTCCGGGTCGCGGCTGACCTCGCGCCCCCGGGTCGAGGGAACGATGCAGTACGAGCAGACACAGTTGCAGCCGACGCTGATCTGCACCCAGCCCTGGAATGCGCGCGTCCGTTTCGCCGGCAGATCGCCGGTGAACCCCTCGAACTCGAAATACCCCTGGGCGGTCAGCGATTCGCTCGTCAGGAACTCCGCCAGCTTGTGCACCTGGCCGGGCCCGAACGCGACGTCGACGAATGGGAACCGCCGGAACACCTCTTCCTTGACCGACTGCGCCCAGCAGCCACCGACGCCGATCACCGTATCCGGAGATCTGCGCTTCAGCGCCCTCGCCTCGTGCAGGTGCGCGATGAACCGCTCGTCGGCCTTCTCCCTGATCGAGCAGGTGTTGAACAGGATCAGATCGGCATCCTCGCGGGACGGCGCCTCCGCGTAACCGAGCGACTCGAGCATGCCCTTCATCCGCTCGGAGTCGTGCTCGTTCATCTGGCAGCCGAAGGTTGTGAGGTGGTAACGGGCCATCGACAGGAGGGTAGCTCCGGCGGGCGGCGCGCCCGGTGCTTGCGTGCCGCCCGCGAGCTTGCCTCGGTGGCCCCGTCCACTAGCGCGCGTAGTCGACCGCGCGAGACTCCCGGATGACGGTGACCTTGATTTGGCCTGGATACTCGAGCTGCTTCTCGATCTCGCGCGCGATCTCGAACGACAGCATCGTCGCGGCATCGTCGTCGATTGCTTCGGGGGCGACCATCACCCGGATCTCGCGGCCCGCCTGCATCGCGTAGACCTTGTCGACACCCGGATGGCGGGTCGCGATCTCCTCGAGGTCGCGCAGGCGCTTCACGTACTGCTCGAGCGACTCGCCGCGGGCGCCCGGCCTGGCGCCGGACAGCGCGTCAGCGGCCTGGACGATGACGGCCTCGATCGTCTGCGGGTCGACCTCGTTGTGGTGTGCCTCCATCGCGTGCGCGACGGCCTCACTCTCTCCGTACTTCCGCGCCAATTCGCCGCCGACCAGCGCGTGCGGCCCCTCGATCTCGTGCGTGACCGCCTTGCCAAGGTCGTGCAGCAGTGCCGCCCGGCGGGCCGTCTTGGTGCCGGCGCCGAGCTCGGCGGCCATCATCCCCGCGAGCTGGGAGACCTCGACCGAATGGTCAAGCACGTTCTGTCCGTAGCTGGTGCGGAACTTCAGCCGGCCGAGCAGCTTGATCAGCTCCGGATGCAGCCCCTGGACGCTCGCCTCAAACGCGCCCTCCTCGCCGACCGCGACGATGTGGGCCTCGAGCTCCGACTTCGCCTGGTAGTACATCTCCTCGATCCGCGCCGGGTGGATGCGCCCGTCCTGCAGCAGTTTCTCGAGCGTCATCCTGGCGATCTCCCGGCGCACCCCGTCGAATCCCGACAGCACGACCGCGCCAGGGGTGTCGTCGATGATGAAGTCGACCCCGGTCAGGTTCTCGAGCGCGCGGATGTTGCGCCCCTCCCGTCCGATGATCCGGCCCTTCATGTCGTCCGAGGTCAGCTGGACCACCGACACGGTCGTCCCCGCGGCGTGTCCCGCTGCCAGTCGCTGCATGCAGACCGACAGGATGTTGCGGACGCGACGGTCCGCATCGCGCTTGGTTTCCTCCTCGATCAGGCGGATTCGGCGAGCGGCATCCTGCCGGGCATCGTCCTCCACCTCCTGCAGCAGGATCTGCTTGGCACGGGTGGCGGACATGCCGGAGACCTGCTCGAGCTCTCGCAACATCTCCGCGTGTGCGGCCTCGATCTCGGCACGGCGTCGCTTGATCTCCGCCTCAGTGGCCTCCAGCGCCTGCTCGCGCCTGGTCAATTCGGCCGTCAACTCGGGAGCTCCGCCGTTGGCCGAGGCGGGCGAACTCGCCGGCGTCCGTGCCCCGACGGCCGCCGGGCTCCGCGCCGGAGCGTGGGTGCCCGCGATCGCGGCGGTCGCGTGCGACCGGCCTCCCTGCCGTGCGTAGACCGCGGCCGCGATAACAATGCCTACGGCGATCAACGCTGCGGCCGCGATGATGTTCATGGTTGTTCCTCTCCGTCGGTCCGCGAATCCGCGCGGACCGACGAGTGCGTTCTTGCGTTTCTGAGATTGTCGGGAGCGACCGAGCGGCCCGCGAGGACGCATCAAGGTTCACCGGCGGCGGCGACTGGCCGCCCACCGGTGCGGTACTCAACTCACGGGTTGCGAGCCTGGCGGGTCGCAACACGGCGACCCGATGAAATCTGACCTCAACGCTGCTCCGGTATCCAAAGTTTGGGGAATTGCTGCCTCTTTTGCGGCCCAACGGGCCGTTCGTTCGCTTCACCAAATCGTAATACCGGCACCCAGTCGATGCAATCACGCCGACCGGCCATTCCAGCGGCGAACCGCGTCTGCGGCGAGTTCGAGCTCGTAACCCCTGCGGATCAGCACACCGAAGGCGCGCTCGCGGGCTCGCGTGTCCTCGGGATCTCCCGGCCCGCCGGGGAATCTCAGCCCCAGCAGTTCGACAGCCCGCCGCAGCTCCTCCTCAGGCTCGCCGGCGAGCACCTCGTCGATCAACTCCCGCTCGATCCCGAGCTCGCCCAGCCGGCGGGCGATCCGGTCCCTGCCCCAGCCGTCGAGCTCGCGCCGGTCCTGCGCGAACAGCCGCGCAAAGCGAGCGTCGTCGACCTGGCCGAGCGTCCGCAGCTCGTCGATCGCGCCGTCGATCGCGCCCGGAGCGCATCCCGCGCCCTCCAGACGAGCTCTGATCTCCGCCTCTGTCCGCTCGCGCCTATTCAGATAGGCCAGCGCGAGAGCGAACGCATCAGGCATCCGGCCGTAAGCTGATTTTGGGAGACCTGCTCTAGGCCGCCTGGATCTCGTCGCCGTCCCCAGCAGCCGGGACAGCCGTCAGCGGCGCCCCCTCGCGTCCCTCGATTGGCTTGACCGCGTCCTGACCGATCCCGAGCGCGGCGTAGATCTTGCGCTCGATCTCCGTGGCGATCTCCTGATGCTCGTCGAGGAACGCTTTGGCGTTGCCGCGTCCCTGCCCGAGTCGCTCCTCGCCGTAGGAGAAGAACGAACCCGACTTGGTGACGATGTTGTGCTCGATCCCGTAGTCGAGCAGGCAGCCCGAGGTCGAGATCCCCTTCCCGAACTCGATGTCGAACTCGGCCTGCTTGAACGGAGCCGCGACCTTGTTCTTGACGACCTTGACGCGAACCCGGTTGCCGACGGCCTCGGTGCCGTCCTTGAGCGTCTCGATCCGGCGGATGTCGAGCCGCTGCGAGGAGTAGAACTTCAGCGCCCGGCCCCCCGGCTGCGTCTCCGGCGAATTATGGACGACGACGTGGTCAACCAGGTAGGTGTGATTGCCCTCGATCTGGAGGTCATAGCGCCGTCGCCTACTCGGCCGATCGTGCTGGGGGAGCGCCGGCGGCTTCCTATAGCGTCGCAGCACACGCGCGGCCACAGGTGCCAGAGTGGTTCTGCTGGCAAGGTCGCTTGCATAATCACCGGGCTGGACGTCCCAAGCGAAGCGACCGCGGAAGCGTGGATGGAGCTTGTAGTCCAGCGATGGATGGACAAACGGTGCGATCTTCTCGTGAAACCTGCGCGCGCGGTCTCCGCTGAACAGCAGGTTGTTTCCGCTGAGCGTTGGTCTCCCCATGCCAAGTTCCTCGCATCGATCTGCCAGCCGCTCACGATCCTCACGGCTGAAGCCGGCCACACAAATCGACGGCTTCCCGTGGCCCCAGCGGGCGTAGCTGCCACCAAATGTGCCGTCGTCGCAGTACCAGGCAGCGATAGCTCGCTCGTCCAGCTCGTGGATCATCGTCTCAGGCGCAGTACGTCGGCCCTCTGCTGAATAGACGGCGTCGCGAAGCTCGGCGAGTTGGCGCATGGGGATTGTGTCGAATCCGATCCCGTTGCCGGTCCGGCCGATCTTGTGAGAGAACGGGGCGAGCATCGCTTGCTTCCACTCGCAGTACTCGCGTTGGCGCTCGCCGTGCCCCACACGGAAGGCAGCATTGTGATGAGAGGCATAGCGAAGCGACCCGTCGCCGAGGAGGCTGCCCATGATCAGCTTCATCTGATCTTCGCTGAGGGCATAGCGCTTTGCAGCCACCAGCACCTCGTCGCCTACCTCGATTTCTCCCGCATGCCTTTCACCCTGTGGAGTCAGGATCAGATGATTCGGGGTGCAAGCGAACTTTCGCTTCCCAGAGGCGCCCCCGGCTTCGACCTCAAATTGCAGCCAGTCGTCGGTCTCGCCGTTGTCGTACCACTCGACAACCTTCCGAGGCTCGATTCTGCCCGTAGGGTCCATCGATAGGACTTCGACTGGCAAACGCTGGTTGACGATCTTGCCGATCTTTTCGGTACTTCCATCAGCAAGTACGACTCGAGCGTCGTAATGGAAGCAGCCGAACATCACCCCGACCTTCTCGCGGATCTGGTTGGTGAAGACGCACAGCGTCTGGGTCCGGTTGAGCGTGCCGGTCAGCTTGCGCATCGCCTGCGACATCATCCGCGCCTGGACGCCGACCGTCTGGTCGCCCATCTGCCCCTCGAGCTCGGCCCTGGGCGTCAGCGCCGCGACCGAGTCGACCGCGATCACGTCGACCGCGCCCGAGCGGATCAGCATGTCGACGATCTCGAGCGCCTGCTCGCCGTAGTCGGGCTGCGAGACCAGCAGCTCGTCGATGTCGACGCCGATCTGCTGCGCGTACAGGGGATCCATCGCGTGCTCGGCGTCGACGAACGCACACACCCCGCCGAGCTTCTGCGCCTCGGCGAGGATGTGGTAGACGAGCGTCGTCTTACCCGACGATTCAGGGCCGAAGATCTCGACGATCCGCCCGCGAGGGACGCCGCCGATCCCGAGCGCCAGATCCAGCGACAGCGCACCCGTCGGGATCGCATCGACCGCCACCCGAGCCCCCGGATCGCCCATCCGCATCACGGCGCCCTTGCCGAACTGCCGTTCGATCTGCGTCAGCGCGCCCTGAAGGGCTGCCTGTCGCTTGGCGTCAGAGTCGGACCCACGCCCACCCGACGTCGTGCCAGGCTTGGCGCCGGCCCTGTCCTGTTCGCTCATGCTCGTTTGGCTCCTTGTCTCATGCGCTGTGAACTCGTCAAGGTAGGCCCCACATCGGACGGAACCGAGGCTAGGCGACCAGCGCGTGACCGAACAAGACGCGTTCGTGCCAAGTCTGCAAACGCGAGCCTGCTCCGCGAAACGGCCTCTACAGCGCAACCGTGTGCAGCGACTCGTACCGCGCCCCGCCGCGGCCGAGCACCGACCTGTACAGGGTCACTCGCTCGCCCTCGAACCCCACTGCCGAGGGCTGCTCCAGCTCCCGTGATCGGACCTTCGCGCCCCGCCCGACCCGCGCGACCGTCACGTGCGGCAGGAACGCCCGCGCCTCCGGCCGGTAGGCGCCAATCTGGGTCAGCGCCCGGGCCAGCGCCGACTGCGCCTCCACGAGCCTGCCGTCGATGTCGTCAACCGACACCGCCAGCACCCCGGGTCGCCGCCGGGGCAGCCACAGCGCCTCGCCGATGCGCAGGAGCGGCCGCCCGGTCGCGCCGATCGTCGAGCAGGCGCGTCCGATCGCCGCGACCGAGTCGGCCTGAACCAGTCCGAGGAAACACAGCGTCACGTGGAGTTGGTCTCGGCCGACCGGCCGCAGCCCCGCGAAGCCCGTCGCCAGCGCGTGGTCGCGCCAATCGGCCAGCATCGCGCCCACCTCATCCGGCAGCTCGAGCGCGACGAACAGCCGCCACGCCTCGCCCGCAGGCCGCTCGGTCACGCCTGCCACGGAGCCAGAGCTGGCCGAAAACCACAACCCATGCTTGTGTTTTTCGGCCAGCACCAGACCGCGGCGACCCCACGACCCGCTGCCATCTAGTCCCCCTCGCCCCGCAGCACCCGTGCGACCAGGTGCATCGAGACGGTCGTCGCCCGCTCACGCACGTCGACGCGCCCACCCGGCAGCCGCGAGCTGCGGGTCAGCGAACGCTCGACCCCGGCCCCGCCGCCCTCGCCGACCCCGCCGGACACCACCGAGAAGCACACGAATCCGACCGGCTTGTCCTCGGTCCCCCCGTCGGGCCCGGCGACACCCGTCACGCCGATCCCGACCGAGGCGCCGAACCGCTCCCGGGCCCCCTCGGCCAGCGCCCGCGCGACCTCGACCGAGACGGCGCCAAACTCCTCGATCAGTCCGGAGTCCACCCCCACCATCAAAGTCTTGGCCTCGTTGCTGTACGCGACCACCCCCCCGAGGAAGTACGCCGACGACCCGGGGACGTCGGTGAAGCGGGCGGCCAGCAGGCCGCCCGTGCACGACTCGGCGACCGCCACCGTCCCACCCGAGGACTGCAGCAGCGACACCACCTGCTGATCGATCGTCGCTCCGTCGCGCGAGAACAGCGCCTCGCCGTGACGCTCGGCGATGAAGTCAGCCAACGCCACATACGCCCCCTCGGCCGGAGGCTCGAACCGGGTCGAGACCTCGACCTCGCCCCGTCGCAGGCACGTCGTGATCTCCAGCGGCGCCAGCGACACCCCGGCGGCATCGGCCGCCCGCAGCGTGTTCGCGATCTCGGCCTCGGGAACCCCGAACAGCCGCATCGTCTCCCGCCGAAACACCGTCGCCCCCGCAACAGCGGCCTGAAACGCCTCGGTCCTGACCGCCTCCCCCCACATCGGTTGCAGCTCGCGAGGCGGCCCCGGCAGCACCACCACCGCCGGCCCTGACACCCTTGCACCCGGGGGAACCACCAACCCCGGCGCCGTTCCGACCGGGGGCAGCACGGTCGAGCCGGCCGGAACCAGCGCCTGCTTGCGGTTCGCCGCCCGCAGCGCCTCCTCGTCGATCCCCGGCCAGCGTGCCCGGAACGACGCCAGGATCTCGAAGATCCGCCGTTCCATCGCCTCGTCCAGCACCATCTCACGGCCACTGAACGCGCCGACGATCTCGGCGGTCAGGTCGTCCGCCGTCGGCCCGAGGCCGCCGGAGGTGACGATCAGCCTGACCCCGGCGTCGGCCATGTGCCGCAACTCCTGGCGCAGGTCCTCCGGGCGATCCCCCACGACCGTGATCATCGCGACGTCGACGCCAAGGTCGCGCAACTGCTCCGACAGCCAGGGACCGTTGCGATCCGAGATGATCCCGGTCAGCACCTCGGTACCGGTCACGAGGATTCCAGCCCGCACCGTGGGGCGGCCGGTGAACACCGCCGCGTCGGTCATGCGCAGGTCGGCCCGGGGGTCAGCGGCTTCGTCGCGGTCGGCGTGATCCGCAGCCCGATCGCCGTCGCCGACGGCGCCAGCGGATACACCCTGTCGTTGATCTTCACGTCGAGGCTGGCGTTCCCGAGCGTGACGAGCAGCTCCGAGCTCCGTTGCGTCGGGATCCTGGCCCCGGGCTGGTAGATGACGCCGTTGATCAGCCGCCTGCCGGCCGCGTCCTCGACGCACACCCAGACCGGCGCCCTGACCGGCCCCAGCGACAGGGTCGCGATCGTCGGCACCGGCGGGACAAACCGGTGGTGGTGGTGCCTCGTCGCGGCCCCCCGTCCGTGGGAGCCCGCGCCGTGCGAATGGTGGTCGTGATGCGTCGAAGCCGGGTGCGTCGGACTCCCCGCGACCGGCACGTTCTTGTTGTTGTTGTGTCTGCCGATCAGGTACAGGACCCCGACGACGACCACCAGCACCAGCACGATCAGCACCGCCGGCGGCACCAGCGGCCGTCGCGGCCCGCGTGCGGCCCGCTCGCGTTCGCGGCTGCTGCGCGACGCCATCGGCCGGACCTCGTGGTCGGTCGGGCTCTCGTAGCGGCGCTTGAACTCGTCGAGCAGCGGCCGGCTGTCGAGCCCGAGGTAGTCGCCATAGGTCTTCAGGAAGCTCTTGACGTACACGGGACCCGGCAGCAGATCCCATTCCTCGTTCTCGATCGCGCGCAGATACTTCGCGCGGATCTTGGTGTGCGTCTCGACCTCGCTGATGTCGATCCGTTCGCGCATCCGCGTCTCGCGGAGGGTTGAGCCGATTTCCGCCATTGCTCCGGAAGGCTACGCTTTGCAGCGCCTTCGGCCCGATGCCATTAGGGGTGCACGCCCGGTTGCGACATATGACCTTCGCGATACTTCGTCCTCGGGGGTTCGACGTGGCGCTGCCACGCCTTCACCCCCTGCGTCCTTGTCTCGCTCGGTCCTCTTTCGCCCCGGTCGCACCCCCCTAACGGATCGGGCCTTCGGCACTGCAGGAAACGCACCACGGGCCTGACCCAACCGCCGCCGCTCAGAGGTCGTCGTCGGCGTCCGGCACGCCCGCAGCCTCGGGCGCCGGCGAACCCATCCCCGGCGGAGCCTGCCCACCGGGGGACGCGTTCCCTTCGGCCAGGTGCATCAGGATCCGCGGTACATCGGCCTCGGTGATCAGCACCTGCCGCGGCTTCGAGCCCTCGTATCCGGAGATGATCCCGCGCCGCTCGAGCATGTCGATCAGCCGCCCCGCCCGCGTGTATCCGAGGCGCAGCCGCCGCTGCAGCATCGACGTCGAGGCGGTGCCCATCTGCGCCACCAGCGAGATCGCCTCCTCCAGCAGCGGATCCTCGTCGGGATGCAGGACGTCGTCCTCCTCCCCACCCCGCCCGTCGTCCTCGATCTCCTCGAGCAACTCCTCCTTGAACTCGGGCTCGCCCTGGCGTCGCCACGCGACGGTCAACTCCGCGATCTGTGCTTCATCGATAAACGCCCCTTGGATCCGCTGCAGCTTCGACGACCCGACGGGCGAGAACAGCATGTCGCCCTGCCCCAGCAGCGATTCTGCCCCATTCTGGTCGAGGATGACGCGCGAGTCCGTCTGCGAGGAC
>Ga0123356_10001581_pt1 | contig 25028 bp, 23 predicted proteins | sample TergutEmb28metaG_2_FD_92546 | JGI IMG/M metagenome (GOLD analysis project Ga0123356, IMG submission 92546) | Embiratermes neotenicus P3 segment gut microbial communities from Petit-Saut dam, French Guiana - Emb289 P3 | ecosystem: Host-associated > Arthropoda: Insects > Digestive system > Gut ...
CCTTTCGCGATACTATGACCATTATCCGGGATGCCAGAAGAGCGGCAGTGATCCAAGCAGTTGAAGGCCGTTGGCGGATGTCCCGCTTTGTCTAGCCACGGCGCCGAGAGGTCGAAAGCACTTCTTGACGCAAGCAGCTATTAGCTGACCTCCAGATTCGTACCTGCCCTGGTGATGGAGGCGATATTCCGGACGTCGATCCCGCCGTGCGCTTGGGTTGCGGTCACTTCGCGCAACCACGGTGTGCCCCGAGCGTTTTGCTTTTGTGCGCCGCCATTGTTTTTCCCCTTTTCTCAGCCTTAAGCACTGCGGCAGGGCAGGTACGGGATGGCAGCTCAGGGCAGATTCCGCTGAACCAAAGAGTGTTGATCGTCTACAACACCGGGAACACTGATTCGGTCTCGGTCGCCAACTACTATGCGTCCCGGCGGAATATTCCCATTGCAAATCTTTGCCCCATTACGCCACCCTCGACCACAGTGCTGACTTGGACCGAATACCTCTCGTCAGTAAAGGTGCCGGTTCAGAACTGCCTGAGAAGCGTCGGCCCCGGCAATATTCTGTATGTTGTCCTGACTTACCAGACGCCTTACATCGTTAAAGGGGCCAGTGGTGCGCTGCACTACGCCTTAGATTCGTATATAGGTGACATTTGGGACCAGTATGCCTCGAAAGACTTTTATCCATATCCTTCGCATCTCCAGCCGTATTACGAGGACGCCCAGAGCGAGGGAAATTTGTACCAGAGTTTCGTCTCTTTCGCCGACTACCGGGGGCAGAAGGGTGCGTTGCTGATTTATTCCGTCTGGAGGCTGGATGGGGCAAGCGCTCCACTGGCCGAGGGCCTGGTGGACAAAGCGATTGCGGCGGAATCCTCTGGCCTGCTTGGGCAAGCCTGCCTCGACCGGCGGGATGGGCCCATCTCCGGAGTCTACGATTCGGATTATGGCGAAGGAGAATGGGACCTCCACCAGGCTGCAACATTTGCCCGCCAGGTGGGATTCCCGGTGATAGAAGACAGCCATCCTCAAGAGTTCGGAACGCTGCCTGCGCCGGATTGTCCCGACGCTGCCATGTATTCGGGGTGGTACTCTCTGGATCACTACAACGATGCATTTACCTGGAACACGGGGGCCATCGGATTTCACCTTGACAGCAGCTCCGCCGCAGATCCTCGTGGAGGAAAAAACTGGTCGGCCAACGCGATCATCAAGGGCATCACTGTCACCAGCGGCTCCGTAATGGAGCCCTATCTTCAGGGTCTGGCGCGTCCCGGGGGTACGTTTCGTGACCTGTACCAGGGAGCCAACCTCGGCGACGCCTTCCTGCGCAACACACGATGGCTCAAGTGGATGATTCTCTACCTCGGCGACCCCCTGTACTTGCCCTTTCCGAATGGACTGCCACCTCTTAATCCGCCGCCTGCGCAATACTCGCTTGGTCTTTCGCCGCGCTACATCGTGAACGGAGCCACTGCGACCGGTACCGTCACCTTGGCGAATCCAGCACCTGCCGGCGGAACTCTGGTCAGCCTGACCAGCGGGAATACTGTATTGATCCAGGTACCTGCCAGTGTCACCGTCCTTGAGGGTCAGCGCAGTGCCACGTTCATTGCAACTGCCGCGGCAACCCCACTGGTGATCAAGGACACCTATGCGAGGATAACCGCTGCCGGCGTAGGTCAAAACAGTCTGACCGTTTCACCATGGTTGGGAGGACTCTTCATAACTCCGGGTTTGATCTTCAGCACCGCTCAGGCCACCGGTCTGGTGGTTCTCAATAGCAACGCTCCGGTTGGCGGTACGGTGGTTTTTCTAAAGGCCGACAGTGTGGCGGTTAGGGTTCCGGCGAAGGTAACCGTGCCACAGGGGAAAAGCCAGATAAATTTCACGATCAAGTCCTCTTCGGTATCGTCCACTACAAGGGTAACCATCACTGCGTCGCTCAATGGAGCCCAGGCATCAAGCACCCTTACGGTGAGACCAGGCCTGCAATGACTGTTCAGCGAATCGTGAATAAATACCCATGCGGCGAGAAAACCCATCAAAGGGTGAGCGCATTCGATGATCTAACCAACATGCGAGCCTCTAACCCACTATTCCCTGGTGCCAGTGATTCTAGATTTTACGCTGAGTTGCTGACGCCTACCTGTCGGCAGCGTTTCGACTTGTTGCTACACCCGATGGTTCGTCGAAATTGACGACTCGAACGGTTTATCCAGTGGCACACGCAAGACCGACGCATCCCGCGTGCAATCGCACATATTGCTCGACTCGGAAGCTATTGGTTTCCGGAGCTCTTGGTGGTTTTCCAAGTGCCGGCATCGCCAGGAGAATCATCTGCCAGCGACTTCGTCTTATACGTCCCGCTCAGTACCTTCTCATGCAACTCCCCGGAGACGATCGCTTCATAGCGGCTGCCTTCGCCGTAGTCCATAACCAACAGCAGTTTTGAACCGTCAAGTTTGACTGATTTAACGTCGCATTTGACCGTTTCGCCCCCATTGGTGAACGAAACGTCAGCCTTAACTGAGCCGGAATCGCCGCTGAAGTTCATCGTCAAATCACCGCCGCCTTGGCTGTCAGAAGCCCATGTACCTTTGTAAGTTCCGTTGAGATCGCTGGCGAAGGCCAACCCGACCAACACAATCAGAGCGAGAAGCAGCGAGAGTTGACGCATAATTCGTCACGCTAACACACAAACCAGGACCGGGGCAATGCTCCTGCTGTACGCTCGCGGCTGCCCTGCACGGCCGCCATTGAGATCCCGATGCGGTACGGGACAGGACGGAAGGACGAGCCCCTCCGTCAACGAATTTTGGGGGCACAAAAGGGACACTCCGATGGAGCGCAACAGGCATTCCTCGTTTCAGTTGAACAAGTTCAGTATTGCCGCAAAGGCGCAGCACCCACCAGTGAACCGGAGATCAGTGATAGCCAATGGCTATTGGGGTCCCGGGCCCCATTCTCTCCCGTAGCTGTTCAAGATACAAACTGTCAGGCGCTTGCTTGAGCGGAGAGAGAAACGATTACAAATAGAAGAAATTCCAGCCTCGCGATCTGAAACGTTGGGCCGCAACCCGGACAGGCACTGATTGGGGTATGGCGATCCTTGATTGGGAGTTGAAGACGCGAGTTGATCGTGCATTCCATACTTACTCCTGGCCAATCGCAGCACGCACCGAACCCGAGCGCGGCAGTCGAGCAGTTGGGAATAAGAATAACGATATTCTTGGGAGAGTCACCCTTACGACCATTCCAAAGTATGCACGAATCTGCGGGCAGCTCGACACTCAAAGATCAAAGAGCGTCAACGAGTACCAGCTGAACCCGGGTGTCCGGGCCACGGTTGGAGAGTACTACGACATGACTAGGATCTCCTGTCGAGTCGCCGCCGGATCGAGCACGATCGCATCAGAAGTAATCCCAGTTTTTGACTGCCACGTTAGAAGTTCAGCCGGCGGGCTCGGAAGGCGCCCCATACCTGTACAGACCCGTTCCCTGCCGCGCGGTCGGCCAGGCCAGCGACCGATTTGATGCCGCCAAACCGGCCATCGCGGCAGATGCTGTCTTCAGGAATCCTCTGCGCGAACTCCCCGTCGTCTCTACGCCCCCTCCCTATAACCAACCAGACATGTTTAATGGGATTTCTTGAAGTCGAAATATGCAAGATTCATATTGCCTTCGTTGAGAATGTGAATGGTCAGAACATTTTTTCCCGCTTCGAGCCGAATTCTCGCGATCGCTGTCATGACGTTCCAGTGATGCCACTGGCGCCACGGAATTGGATCGGAACCATTGTACGTGGATAGGACGCTTAGGGGCCGAGTAGCGGGCTTTCCGTTCACATCGATCGAGATAGTTCCGCCGCGATTCGAGGTATACAAAAGGTCGGCGCTATATAGGCCAGCCTGGGCAACTTCAACTGTGACGTCAAACCATTCTCCGGGCTCGGTCCAACCCACATAGAGCTGGTTTTCGGGCGGCTGAACAAGGTCATAAGGGCTATTGTCAATCTGATCGTGAAACTTGGTATAGGAAATGTCGACGCCCTCGTCCATTCGGAATTGGTTCAAGTAGGTTCCGTCGGATGGGTTAAGCTCTCCGCTGCCGTGGTTCCTGGCATCAGCATCGTGATACGCGACTCCTTCTCCGCCCCGATCGTAGTAGGCGCACTCCACCCTTCCCGGAATTTTCTGCGGCCCACCGCGATAGCGCTCGTCCTGAAAAGGAGTGCCTCTGTATTTCGTCACGAAGTGCGCTTTCGGCGCCGTAAAAGCCGGGCAGGTAAGAAAAAAGAAAAAGGCTGCGGGGAACAAAGATCCTTTCACATACCGCAACGTTCTCGTCTCGCCGGAATTCGGTTTCATGCTGGCGAAGTCCTTCACGAGAAGTGCAACAACGTGCGACTTCTCAAACCAAAAGACGGGTGGTCGATCGGCGCACCACCAGTGCTGGCTCGATCACAATCTCGGGCACACAGTCAGTGCGCCCCTCAATCAGGTCTAGGAGGGTCCTGGCGGCGACCTCGCCCATTTTAAGCAGAGGCTGCCTCACGGTCGTCAGCGGGGGTGTGACGTAGGCAGCCGTCTGAATGTCATCGAAACCCACCACGGATACATCCTCAGGCACTCGCAAACCTGCTTCATGAAAAGCACAAATGGACCCAATGGCAGAAATGTCGTTGTAAGCAAACAGAGCGGAGAATTCCTGTTTACGAGCGAGCAGTTGCTTGGCGAATGGGTAGCCCAGATTGGGTGTGGGATCCACTCCTTTGAGTTCTACGATCAATTCTGGCCGCATTCTGACGCCCAGACCGGCAGCCGCTTCGCAGATCGCATTCCAGCGCTCGACCGTATCAGCGCTCAACGCCGCACCCTTCATGAATGCGATCTTCTCATGACCCAACTCCACCAAATGTTTCAAAGCCAGCGAGGCGGCAAGCCGGTGGTCTAGAACTATGTTGGTGACGCCCTTAATCTGCCGATGTCCTGCGACCGCTACCGTCGGCACAGAAGACGCTTCGGCAAGCATAGTGTCTACTGTGATGAACCCCTCGACCCCTCGTTCCCGAAGCACAGTGGAATAGGATTCGAGCAGTTTCTTATCGTGCCGATGGGCCACGGTAAGAAAGAAAATATTCCGCGCTCGGAGGTAACGTTCGATCCCGCTGATTATGACCGAGCCGTACGCGTCCCCAATCTCCTCGAGGATTACTCCGACCATGTAGGTGCGTCGGGCGCGAAGTGAACGGGCAAAAAAATTAGGCCGATAATCCAGGGCGCGAGCCGCTTCCAAAATTCGCCTTTTTGTCTGCTCAGGAACGGAGCGCGAGGCTGAAGAACTGTTCAGAACCGCTGACACTGTGCTCGCAGTGAGCCCAACCAGTTCCGCCACAGACTTTAGCGTTATCGCTGGCTTCTTACTCCGATCTCCCCCTGTCCTATGCGCTTTCATTCGACAATGGCCTCACTGGTTTCACTGCCCGCCCTCAGCTTGCTTCGCGGCTGGTACGCCACCGGCGGGTTTACCCAGGGCCCTCCTTCTAAGAATATCGATATTTTCCGCTTGACAACCAGCAGCGCTTCGGTCTAAACGTTCGTTGCAGGGCGAAATAATACCGATTGATGACAAAAGTCTTTGCACACGATTGTAAGGTCGGCTACTTTCAACCGTCCTTTTCTCTTCTGTGCTGGGCGATCGTACCATTGGAGCCACGGGTGTCGACAAGTTTGCCTCTGCTTAGCAGTGTTCCTACTCCGTAGGCCGAATTTCCTGCCTTTCCCAGATAAAGCAGCGCCAAGCCATCGAGCGGAGATCAAGCTCGCCGCCAAAGGCAAAGGAATATTTGACTCAGAACAGGCCGGACCTGGCGTTCCAGGATTTCGTGCCATTGTTTGCGCAGCAGAGCGCTCCTTTGCTGACGTTGGTAGCGGCCCGAATTGTATCGATCCGGCACTCTGGAAGCCATATCTGTAGGCAGTCGCGTGTACGCTCTGGATCACGGAAGTCCTTCGCTTCCCCGCGTGTGACATAGAGCTGAGTATGTATGTTAGTCATCTGTAAATCAAGCGGATTGATTCAGATTACTCTTAGTTGCTCGCGCTCTCAGATTTCGTAGCCTCTCGTCAGTGTGTGTATGAGAAGTTGGAGAAAAGGCTCGATCGAGCGTTTCGAGATTGGCCCGGGACGTTGTTATTCCATCCTTCGGCTGCGCAGTCCGAAATCTCTGGCCTGTGGTGCCACGTAATTGTTCTGCAGGTGGAACACCACATGCTTCCTGTCTGAATTGGACATTAACCCGCAGCAAGGTGGCTGCGGAATCCTGGATACTGGTTACAGCGATATCGAAACATACTATCGAAACATTCGTTGTAAAAACCAGTAAAACAACGCTATTTTTGCTGGTTCTCCGACGTTGACGCGGCTGCCGGGAAGTTGGATACCGTCTGCGGTCAAGGCAATGTTCAAAGAAGCCGGCTCCGAACAACTTCGACACATAGGAGGAACTCCGTGACGAGCTTTAATCGCTGTGCACTCGCATCTTGCCTTGTTCTGTTTGCAGCCGCCGTGGCGATCGCGCAGAATACTAATTCTGGTGACATTCGTGGCACAGTGACGGATCCATCCGGCGCTGTTCTGCCAGGAGTGACAGTCACGGTTACCAATATTGATACCGGCGGCTCTAAAGTGCTCACCACGAATAACGACGGTCTTTACGATACCGCTTCAATTTTGCCCGGAAATTATCGCGTTACCTTCACCAAAGAGGGGTTCCAGAAGCTCGTGTATGGCCCGATCAACCTCCAAGTTGGGATCATTACGGTTGACGGTCCCATGAAAGTCGGCGCCACTTCTGAAGCGGTGACGGTCACGACAGAGGCGCCACTCCTCAAAACCGAGACAGCGGAGCAATCCACTACCTTCGATTCGCAAACCATGATCAATCTGCCGCAGGTCGGGGTCAACGGACAGAACTGGGGTCCCGTCGCGCAGTTGCTCCCGGGAGCTGCCGGCTCGCCTACGCAGACCACCGCCTCGGGTAACTCGGGTGATCCCGGCATCGCGATTGCGGTGAATGGGAATTTGCCCTTCTACGACAATTTTCTTCAGGATGGAGCTTCGACCAACCTCCCGATTAGCCAAAACGTCGATATCGCAACCTTCGAAACCATCTCTGAAGTGCAGGCGAGCACGTCAACGTTCTCGGCACAATACGGGATCGGCGGGGCAGTATTTAATCAAATCACCAAAAGTGGTTCTAACCGCTTCCATGGCGCAGCTTACGAGTATTTCGGTGCGGACTGGTTGAAGGCCAACAGCTACAATTTCAGCAGCGGTCCCGCCGCACCGAAGCCATTCTCCCGGTATCACAACTATGGTGGCGCGATCGGCGGTCCGATTCTTAAGGACAAGCTGTTCTTTTACTTCAACGTAGACAAGATTTACAACAAGGGAGGTGGTGCGACCCAGTTGGCAACCGTCCCGACATTGGCCATGAGATCGGGCGACTTCAGTGACATGCCCACCATCTATGATCCCGCAACTCCGATAGCGGCCAAAACAGACTCACGAACTTCCTTTATTTCCGAAACCGGATCGAACGCCATCCCGGCCGGCAGAATTGACCCGGTGGCGAATGCGCTACAGGCCTACTATCCACTGCCCAACACTCAAGGGCAGATGCCCAATCCGGCGTTCCAGGGGGTCGTGGTCAACAACTTCGCATATTCGTCTCCCAATCTAAACCCATTCCTCAAATTTTTTGGCCGATTGGACTACAACCTGTCGGACAAAAACAGGATCAACTTTTCGATTACCCAGCGCAATAACCCCGGAACCAACACGAATTTCCAAGTCTGCCCCATAGACTGTTTCTCTGGCGACGTTGACAGCTACAACGCGCAGGTTTCCCATGTGTATATGTTCAGTGCGAACTTGGTCAATGAGGCCCGCTTTGGCTATACCCGGCAGGGGAATTGGTTCATTCCTTACTCGATCGGAAAGGGTTATCCGCAAAAAGTCGGCTTGCAGTACTCCAAGGCAGATGTCTTTCCGCAGGTCAGCGTCAGTCAATCGGCGACCGCATCGGGCAGCGGAGGATCAGGCAACGTAGCAATCTGCTGCAGCGCCATTCTTCAGCCTGGCACCAACGCGATTTATATTGAGAATACCTTCGAACCATCCGATGTTGTCACTCTGATTCGCGGGAAGCACATTCTGCATTTCGGCGGTGAGTTGCTCGTTTATCAGGGAAATCTCACTCCTTGGGGCAATGTGCAGTCGGGGTCCTGGACGTTCACTGGGGTGTATACCCAGCAGAACGGTACGATCGGCACCGGTGGTTCCGCATACGCGGACTTTCTGCTCGGCGATGTAAACAGCTGGAGTGCAACCAACCAGCCGGAATCCGGAATGCGGATGAAGAGCCCACAAGTCTTCGTGCAGGACGATATAAAGATCAGGCCAAACCTCACCGTAAACCTTGGTCTTCGCTATGAGTCCCAGTTTGGTTGGAGCGAAGTAAAGAATCACCTTGGCTCTTTTGACCCGACCATATCCAATCCGCTAACCACTACACCGGGTGCGATGTGGTTCGCCGGCGAGACCTCACGGGCTCGACTTCAGCAGAACGTGAATGACATCTTCCTGCCGCGCTTCGGGTTTGCCTGGAATCCAAAAGGTACCACCGTGGTCCGGGGCGGGTTCGGAATTTACGCAGTCACGCTCAGTCTGGATGACTACGGTCAAGGAGCTGGTATCGGCAACAACAGCACCGGGAGCGCTTCCGACTCCAGTAGCGGAGTGAGTCCTGTGACCACCCTCAGCGGCCCGGGCGTTTTTGGAAACAAACAGACTGGTGAACCCGCCGGCACACCTTTGCCGTACGTCGTGGACAACCGAAACCCCGGAGGGTACAACGGGGTCAACGTGCCTTACAACCAGTACTCCCTTAAGATTCCGACGATCAATCAGTGGTCCTTAAGTGTGGAACGTCAGCTGACCAAGAACACGGAAGGGGAGATCGCCTATGTGGGCAGCCATGGCAATCACCTGGGCTATCCGGTTGATATCAACCAGATACCGGCAGCTCTTTTGTCATCGACTTTCAATAAGGCCAATACACCGTACCCGCAATTCGGAACGATCGCGGGAGCGATTGACGAGTCCAAGTCCAACTACAATTCTCTGCAGCTACAGGTAAACCACCGTCTCTCGGCTGGACTTTCCTTCAGCGGAAATTACGTCTGGTCGCACTTCCTGGATGATATTGACTCGGCCGGATGGGGTGGCCGCGGTGGTACGCAAGTCTACCAAAATGCATTCAATGCGTCCTCCAACTACGGGAACTCCAATTTTGATGTCAGACACGCGGTCAAGGGAATGTTTGTGTACGAGATTCCACTCGGGAAAGGAAGACGCTTCCTGAACAACAATGCCATCCTCGATGAGGTCATCGGCGGGTGGCAGACCTCGGCAACCGTATGGTGGCATACCGGCCAGCCGTATAGCGTAATTGCAGCTAACAATAACTCTCAGTCAGAAAATCTTGGAGGAACCAACGAGTCATCCCAGTTCCTGAATGTGATTGGCGATCCCACTCCGGCTCAACGCACCCTCCAAAACTGGTACAACGCCAATGCTTTTGCACAACCGGCTGCCGGAACATTTGGAGATGAGAGGCGAAACCAGCTGTTCGGACCGCGGTTCTCTGAGGTTAACTTCTCATTGGGCAAGAATTTCACCGTCACGGAGAGAGTGGGACTCCAATTCCGCATAGATTCGTACAACCTCTTCAACCACCCAAGCTTCTCAAATCCGAACACTGGAGAGAGCTTCGCGAATGGAGCGCCGTCAAGCTCCGGCAACATTACCTCAACAGCAACCGGGCCGCGAGCATTCCAATTGAATGCTCGAGTCTCATTTTGATAATCATAGTGCCGGCACACGATGATAAGGACGGCTACTCTCAGCCGTCCTTTTCTCTTCTGTGCTGGGCGATCTTATCATTGGAGCCGTGAGTGTCCACAAGTCTGCCCCTGCTTAGCAGTGTTCCTAGGCTCCCAGGTAAGCAGCGCCAAGCCCTCGAGCGGAGATTCAAGCTCACCGCCAAAAGGCAAAGGAATATTTGACTCAGAACAGGCCGGACCCGGCCCCTCCAGAATTTCGTGCTATTGTTTGCGCTGGATCCGAAGCCGCTATCGTCAAAGATTGAGGCTCTTCATGGCATCGCAGAAAAACGGACCGGCGACATCAGCACAGGCCGCCAGAATCCGGAGCAAGCATTCCCCAAAGTGCAGGACAGGAAGATCCGCGTGCCTAACGTAACGACGCCTTCACACTCGCTGTAGATGGGTGTCCTTGAAGAAGGTAGGATATTTCAACCCGACGCCGATTAGGCGGTCAAAGCCTATATGGCACAGCCAAATGATGGCGAAGGCGAGCAGGGATGTTCGGTGCAGCGCAAACGACGATGCGGCGAGAGCGGCCGGTAGAACCTCGGTGTGCACGAGGTTGTAGAGGCGTGACCCCAGTTTCGGGTTTACCAGGTAGCCCAGCATCGAGATGTCCGGCCAGAGAAAGAGCGTCACGAAGAGGATCCAACCGGCTCCCAGAGAGTGATAGAAGAAGATGCCACAGAAGAATAGAGCAGCACCTTCCAACCGGAGCAATAGCGCAGGAGGCATACCGAAAATATACTCTGGAATATACTCCGACGTCGATTACTTGTATTCGAGACCCGCGGGCGAAAAGTCGGTTCTGGACATTCAGCGACAATCATTCGGCCAGTGAAATCAATACAGTCGAATCCACAAGGACGTGAAGTCGGCTACGCGTAGAAGTGGCTGGCCGCTCCCCAGAACGGCGCTACCGGGAATTCCCTTATGTGGTATCGACAGCCGGGACAATTCAGTGGAAGAATATCAAGAGTACAAAGCTAAAGAAAAAGTTGCGAACCATTTATCACGTTATCACGACTTGCATGAGCAACCAGGCGCCGACGAAAACGAAGGCACCAACCAACAGTGACAATCTCGAGGGCGAAACAATACAAACCGCTCATCGGAATTGCAGGAGTAGCTTTCCTGGGTTGACACTGGGTGCAGGATCTCTCATCACCGGTCAGGACCGTCGCCGGGCAGGACTAGTTTTCGTCCTTGGCACTCCAATCATGGGGTTTTGCGGGAGTCCAGATGCAGGGTTCTTGGTCTCCGAAAAGATTGGAGATGGCGTTTTCGATTCGCCCTTTCGGTGGATAGCGTTCGGCTTGTCGCTACTGTTCGGCCTTGGCGTTATTCTGTGACTCGGGTTTCTGCACTGCCTTACACACGCATGCCATTCGACCGCCGCAATTTCGTCAAAGGCTCCGCCGCAGTCTCGCTGGCCCTCGCTGCAGGGCGCGGATTGGTGTTCGCAAAGCGCCACGACGATAATGCCCTGCTTGACGACCTCGCCCATTGCTGCTTCCAGTACTTCTGGGATGCCGGCGATCCCGAGACCGGAATCTGCAGGGATTTGATTCACGGCGATCCCGCTGACAACCTCAAGAAGGGGGATGAAGCCCGTGGTAGTACGGGAGTTACGGGATTCTGTCTGACGGCCCTGTGCATCGGAGCCGAGCGGAAGTGGGTCGCTCGCAATGATGCCAAGGATCGTGTACGTCGCGCGCTTCGCAGTTACACCAATGGCACGGTGTTTGCCCAGCATGGATGGTTCTATCATTTCAACGATATTCACACTGGCCAGCGCTGGAAAAACGTGGAGGTCTCCACCAGCGATTCCATCTGGCTGCTGGCTGGCGCACTGACCTGCCGCCAGTACTTTCACGAAGATCACGAAATCGGCGATCTCGCAACCCAACTCTATAGCGGATATGACTTTCCCTGGATGACCAACGGTGACGGCAAGCTCCTCTCGCATGGCTGGCGGCCTGAAGGCTTCATCCGTTTCCGTTATGACAAATACTGCCAACTCGCTGCGATGTACCTGCTTGGAATCGGCTCGCCGAGCCATCCCCTTCCGCCGGACGCGTGGTCCGCCTGGCAGCGCGATCCCAATTCCTACGGCAACTACCACTACATCGGCACTTCCCTGCTGTGGACCTACCAATATCCCTTCGCGTGGTTCGATTTTCGCCGACGTCGTGAAACTGGCGGCACGAAAGTGGATTGGTTTGAAAACAGCCGCATTGCTACACAAGCGCATCGCGAATGGTGCTACACCGATTTGGGGAAACAGTTTCCCGGTTACAGCTCGAGCATCTGGGGCATCAGCAGCTCCTCGAGCCCCAAAGGATATGCTGCCTGGGGGGGCCCGCCCGCGCACGGCAAAATCGATGGAACAGTGGTTCCCTGCGCTGCGGCGGGTTCGCTGATGCTCACTCCCGACATTTGCATCCCCGCTCTGCATGCCATGAAGGACAAGTACGGCGCCGGCATCTTTGGCCGATACGGCCTTGCGGACGCCTTCAATCCTCAATCGGGATGGGTTTCCAGCGATACGCTCGGGCTGGACGCGGGCATCACTCTGCTCAGCGCGGAGAATCTCCGCCGTCGCAGCGTCTGGCAATGGTTCATGGCCAACCCCGAACCGCAGCGGGCCATGCGCCTCGCCGGCATTGCCCGCGTGTGACACCCCGAACTTACGTGTGCCGCGCCTGCACCTGCACTTCGTTATTTCCAAAATCTCAGTGTCGTCCGATCCCATGTTTCGGGTGCCGGGGTCCACAGCCGGAGAAGTGCAGTTTCTACGAATGTGCAGGATGCTGGGCGGGGAGTGACCGATCACTTGTGTGAGGATTCAGACACCCCGCTGCCCTGAGGCGACCGGCGAACCTGTTGTCTTAGGCTATAGATCCAGAAGTATTCGAGCTTGGCGGCGGCTTATTATTTTCGGACCTCATTCGCAATTTCATGAGAAGCACTCTCCGCCTCCGCAAGATCGCGGGGGTAGAAATCCAGGCCGCCCGATGCCTCCGCCAATTGCGCCAGCTCGGTCCTGGCCGCCCCTGCCGGGCGTGGGTCCCCACTCAGCAACCCGATGCTGTAGATCGGCACGCCGCTGTGCTTGACCTCACGCAACAACTCCTCCTGCGTGACCTTGCTCGAAGTATCGTTCCCGTCGGTGATCAGCACGAGGACCTTTCGGTGATTGTGCGCGATTGCTTCAACTTGATCGGTCGAGGTCCGGACGGCATCGCGCATCGCCGTGCCTCCCCGCGAGCCGATATGGGCGAGCGCCTCTTTCATTTCCTTAATATCGCTGGTGAAATTTTCGCCGTGCGGGAGCCCGTTGAATACCTCGTCGTCAAAACCTACGATGCATACTTGGTCGTACGGCTTGGATGCGCTCACCAAAACGAGCGCGGCGGCTTTCATTTCGTCTCGCTTATTGTCCATGCTGCCGCTACTATCGATGATGATGCACATCGCCAGGGGAGGGGAGTCTTGACCCCGGCGAAGCAGCGTTGCAGGTCTGGGATCTGGATCAGGAGCCGTTTGCGCGATCCGCGTCCTCGATGATTTCTGCCCGGCAACATGGGATGTGATTTCCTTAACGCTCGGCCGCTCTTTCACGTAAATATGGAGAATCCAGCCTTTGGGTGTCGCCGCCCGCTCAAAGCGGAGGTCTTCGAAAAATCCCGTGTTCCAGAGAGAATGGAAGTCCCGCTCGACCGATGCTTGGTCGAAAATGTCACCCCGCTGGCTAAGCACGTGGGCCAAGATTAGGTCACGTCGAACGCTCTGGTTTCCATGCACTCTGATATCGACGATGCGCGCCTCGTCGGGCGGACGCAATACAGAGGAAGCTAATACCTTCGAATCCCGATTTGCCGAGGCGATCTTCACGGTCGAGGACAGATAAATTACCGGCAGGCTGCACGCCAAAAGCGTCGCCCAAGCGAGGCGGCCGAATGGTTTCCGGACCTCGAACCTTCGGTTAAGAATTCGATTCACCCTTTGGGCCACGTTTGGCTGGCGCGCCATGGCAATAACACGCCAATTTAATACTCGGCGATGCGCGGTAGCCGCCAGGGCAATATCCACGAGCGTTGCGGCATATTCTTCCCTGTCGTCAGTCTCCAAGAGAGCAACATCGTCGCAGACCTCTTCTGCCAGTCGTGCGAGCTCACACTCCACCCACCAAGCGAGGGGATGAAACCAGAAAACGCAAACATTCAGCTGCGAGGCGATACGTATGAGCCAGTCCCGGCGCTGGATATGAGCTCTCTCATGGGCGAGAACGGCTCGGAGCTTCACGGGACTCCAGTGCCTCCAGGCTTCCGGGAGGACAATCCTCGGTCGTAAGCACCCGACCGAGCCCGGTGCCGGCAGTAAGTCGGTCTCGACAACATCAGGACCCAGGCCCCGAACGGGCTTGGCGCCTCGCAAGATTTCGTTCAGTTTCCAAAATCCGAAGGCCATGCGGAGAAACAGTAGGGCGAGGACTGTAAAGTACGCCACGGTGAGTATTGTGCTAGACGACGCCGACGGCGACCATTTGCTCTGCAGCTGTCTGGCGGTACGACTCACGGGCGGCAGAGTTGGCGTTGCCGATACAGACGGACGTGATGCCTTCGTTACGTCCTCTTGTATGTGAGCAGCGAGTGTTGGCGGCACTCTTAGTGGGACCACAGGAGCCAGTAGCCCCAAGGGAATTTGAAGAAGCATGCCGACGAGCACGACTGTCCAGGTGGCGTGCCGGGTGGCTGAGGATCGGACACGGAACACAAACAAGCTCGCGGAGCTCACAAGACCCAAGACACAAGCACGAATCGCAGCGCTGACCAGTGAGAGCACAAGATCAGTTAGCATCCAGCCCCCTCCGAATTCGACTCTTACGTTGTGACAGTTTTTCGGCGAGACGTCGAAGCTCCCGCTCATCTAAAAGCTCGCGGTCGACCATGCCGACGATCAGCTGTTCCACGGAACCGCCGCAGAGCCGATCGATGATCTGCTGAACCGCCGTTACAGCCAAGTTTCGGGGTGGTTCGCAAACCCGATATACATTCGTGCGGCCTTCGACATGATGCCGGACATAGCCCTTTTCTTCTAAACGTTTGAGAATGGTCCGCGCAGTAGAGTCCTTCATGGGATGACGGACCGCGAGCGCCTGGCGCACATCCTCAGACGTAGTTTGAGAGCGCTTCCACAGGACATCCATCACCAGAAGTTCCAGTTCGGAGAGGGGTTTGCGATGTTTTTCCGCGCGAAACATTGTAGCGCTACAGATTGTAGCGTTGTGAGCTGACGCATGTCAAGACTTGGCGGGACTGGTAAATGGAAGGCATGTCATGGGCCATTAGGAGCAGCAGCAGGATGACACTGCGAATCCTCAACGTTCGACCGGTCAGAGCGGGGAAACCCCGCAACCCTTTGCGCGGTCTGTTCGCCCTGGGGTCTCAACCAACCGACGAGATCCCGGATTTGAAATTTTCCGAGTACCTTCGCTTCAAACCGGCGCACGAATGTTCCGCACCGGGCGAGCAGCCCCGATCCGCAGTGGCGACACTCCTATGTCTACGAAAGGTGCTTAAGGAATCGTAAATAGAAGGCTGCAAACACCAGAACGATTCCGATGTTCGCCATCAGTCGTTCCCAGAAATAATTCCGGAAGATCAGCGCATCTACCGTGACGATGACGGCTATCATCGCCACCACGTAGGGCACGGCAATCAGAGGTCTTGCCATCGGGAATTATCCGGATTTTGCCAGTTGAGCTGGGATCGCTAAATGATTCGTCACCTGCCCATTTTGGTTGCGGCAGGCGCACTTCGCGCTCTTATCAGCTGTTAGGTGTTGTCCCGGTATTAGGGGTTGCGTCCAAGTTTTGTGGAGTCCGGACATTTTGAGGCGATGTTTCGCCAACCGGCTATGTCAGCTCATTGAGAAGCCTGGTGAGCGGCTTTGGACATAACCAACAATTCCAATATTCTGCGCAGGAATTGCACATCGGTTACGACGTAAGAAGCTCGTGTAGGGCCCGGGCCGACATGTACACTCCAGGCATTACCAGGTAAGCGCTCGAAAAGATCTTCGTCGGTGCGATCATCGCCAGCGGCAAGAATGAAATCAGGATCCGAAAAATCCTTTAGCAGCCGTTCGAGTGCCTCGCCCTTAGTTACCCAGACCGGCTTCACCTCTACGATTTTCTCTCCGCGAAATGCCCTGAGCTCAGTCTCGGCGAGCATCGCTTCCAGCATTGACACCAGTTCGTTTGCCAGCCACTCACCGAACTCTGGCTCGGCCATGCGATAGTGCCACACCAGGGCATATTTCTTTTCTTCGACGAAACTGCCAGGCGTGCGATCCACAAAGTGCTCAAGGATCGGCATGACCGTAGCCTTCCAATCGTTGGGCGGTTGCGGCCGCAAGGATTCCCATGCGAAAGCCGACGAAGTTCTGATTTCTGCACCATGTTCGGCCACCAGGCATAGTTGTGGAATATTTCCAAACCATCGTTCGAGGTTTTCGGCCGATCTTCCCGAGATCAGAGCTACGCGATTGCCCGACTCGGAAGCCAAGGCGCCCAGGAGGTCGAGCACGGCCGGCGGCGGGACCGCTTGTTGCGGCCGTCGTGCGAACGGAACCAGGGTTCCGTCGTAGTCGATAATCAGCAAACGGCGACTCGACTGGAGGTACGCATCCCGGAATTCCTCCGGTCGCAGTCTTTGCGGTTGGGTATCAATATAACGACCGCGTTCGGAGACAGCATCCTCAAGCGAAGCTAGAAATCGTTCTCCCCAGTGAAACACGTCATTGCGGAGAACTCGGTTGTGAAGAGCCGTCATGCGCAGACGACGCTCCTGTTCATCAAGTGAAAGAGCGCGTTTGACGGTGGCCGCCGTTCTTTCTTCGTCATAGGGATTAATCATCAGCGCTTCACCCATCTCGGCTGCCGCACCCGCGAATTCGCTTAACACCAGCACGCCATTCCCCTCGGCCTTGCATGCCACATATTCCTTCGCAACCAGGTTCATCCCATCGCGAAGCGGTCCAATCCAGCAGACGTCAGCCAACTTGTACAGGCCTACAAGCTCGTGTCGTTCAATCGAGCGGTTGATATAGACCAGCGGGGTCCATTCCGGGGTCCCGAGTGTGCCGTTGATCTCCCCGACAAGCCGATTCACCTCGGTTCGCAAGTCCTGATAGGTGTCAATTCCTTCCCGCGTGGGAATAGCAATTTGGATGAGAGTGACCTTTTCTTTAAGCTCTGGTGACGACCGGAGCAGATGCGCGTAAGCTCGCAGTCGTTCGGGAACCCCTTTCGTATAATCCAGCCGATCCACCGCGAGGAGCACCTTTCTGCCGCGGTATCGTTCCACCCATTCGGAGTATTGCTGCGCCGTTTTTTCATGGCCGTTCAATAAGCTGGTATATTCCTCAGCAGCTATGCCAATCGGAAGCGCTTCCAAGCGAACCGGACGGCTTCCTAGTGCCACCCCGGCAATCTTGGTTTCCAAGCCGAGCACGCGAAGCAAGGCAGCGCGAAAATGCTGCAAATGCCCGTGCGTCTGAAAAGCGAGCAAGTCGGCCCCGAGCAGACCTTCGAGGAGTTCTTCGCGCCTCGGCAAGACCGAGAAGATTTCTGAAGAAGGAAAAGGGATGTGCAGGAAAAAACCAATGGCGGCGTCCGGCCGCGCATCTCGTAACATGCTCGGCAGCAGCATCAAATGGTAGTCGTGGACCCAGATCAGATCATTCGGCCGATATCGACTGACGACTGCCTCCGAGAAGATTCGGTTGGCCTCGACGTAGGCCTCCCAGTCCTGCGCGTCGAACTTCAATCGCGAGGGGAAGTTGTGAAACACCGGCCAGAGCGTTTGGTTGGCGTAGCCTTCGTAAAAGCCTGCAGCGACGTCTTTCGGCAGATTGACCGCAAAATTGTGATGCTTCTCGGCCCATTTGCCAAGAATTGCTTGGCGCTGCTCGCTGTCTTCTTCTCCAATGTCTCCAGCCCACCCGATCCAGTCTCCGCCGGTTTTATCGAGCAACGGGTTCATCGCGTTCGCCAATCCGCCGGCGCTTTGTACCGTCTCCCAGCCTTGCTCTTTTTTCTTCAGGGTCAGAGGAAGACGGTTTGAGACGACGATGAGCCGGGCGCCTGCTACCTCTTTCATTACTTCCAGCTTGGGGATTGCAAGTTGACTCACGTGTTCCTCAATCAATCTCGCCTCGATGCGACGGGCTGGCAACCGAGGTTGCTGCCAGGCCACAGATTTCGATGCTGAATTCCAGGCCAACGGTCGCAATTGGTCTGAATCTTTGTTTCGTTGTTCTTGTTGCTAGTGAACCTGCCAGTCCGTCGGTCGAACAGGCGCGGAAAGAGGAAGGTTGATCACGTTTCGAGATGACAGTGCAATTGCCGCTTTCCGTGGAGGATCCCTGTGCCGGCACCTTTCGCCAGACCCGGTGCGAATACAGCTCACACACAACTCTGCCGCCTTTGGGAAAAGCGGCCGTCAGGACTGTCCGACAATGTCGATCGCGGCCAGCCCGTCTGGCATACCGGCGGCACACAAAGCTTGTGCCCACACACGACTTCCGGATTGCTGGTGACCGCCGGCCAGAGCTGCGAAATCAGAAAGGCAAGCCCGTTTTGCGGATATCGATCGTCATTTTCCCCACTGGGTCGTACCCGGTCCGGGACACGCGATCGTGCAAGGATTTGCGGCCGGAATGGGTCTTCCTCGCTACCAGCAAGAACAAGGCCGGAAGGAAGGGCCACTCAGCTGGCTTCGCATTTCAGTCCCAATTATTGGCGGGTTCCATAATCAGGCGATGTCTCCCTGGCTCTGTGTCAGCCAGGAAGGCGCTCTGAGCCTACCCACAGCTGAGCCAGATCTCTCAGGTTTTCTTTGTATGTACGCGTTACCAGGTATTCCTGCCCACCTGTTACACGCAGCCTGTACTCTCCCGTCGGTAAAGGCTCGATCTCCTCGACTGCCGAAATATTCACGACGACCGAGCGGTGGATGCGAATAAAGCCGTAGGGTTTGAGCTTTTCCGCCATGGACGAGATGGACTCGCGCAGCAAATAGGGATTGGGTCGGTGTCGCAACGAAACATAATTGCCTTCGGCTTGCACTGCAACGATCTCGGCCAAATCCAAGAACAGGATTCTACCCTTTGTCTTGAACGCGATTCTTGGCGCCTGTCGTTTTGCTATAACCTCCAACTTCCGCAAGGCCGGGATGAGGTATGCAGCCTCAACTCGGGTTACCGGCTGCAATGATGTATCTGCCCTCGACTCAAGAGCGTAATTCCGTCTGCTCTTGATCGAGCAAATTGTGTCTTGCTGCAGGGGGCCAGCCAAAACCTCCCCATTATCGTGAGCTGCTTGTTGAACAAACATCTCACGTGCACTTCCCTTCTGACCCTGAATCTCGCGGGCGCTCATAATGGAACCCCTCCGGCCGATTTTCGCTACGACATGGTTCCCCTATACAAAACTGCCCCTCTGGAGTGAGCGGCAGGGTCATTCTCCTGTGTTCATCACGATCCTCGATTTATTCATCACTCTCAGCGCTGGATTTGCAGGCCTGTAGGTTACTTCTGCCCAGTGCTCACCGCTGACGGAAAGCTGGATTGTGCGCCGAAATAGCACTCAAGGCATTCCAACTGTCCGTTCTTTATTCGGAGATATTCCACGTTCCGGAACGACTTACCGTCCTTGGTGTGGCAAAGATACTTCACAAAAGCATCCTCTGGGCCAGTGGTGACCCGCTCCAGGTCAAAACGTCCAATGAAATCGACCTGTGTTTCCCAGCATCGCGTTTTGAAAGTGCTCTTGCTGATGTGGTCGTCGCCGGCCGCGCTCGTGAACGTGAAGCTGTCGGCGAGCAGGCTATCCACCGGGCCCCAGTCTTTCTTCTCCCAGGCTGCGTACCACTTCCGGACCACGTCCTCGTTCGTTAAGTTCTGTCCCCCCAATGCGATGGCACCTGCGGGGCCCGGCAGGCTCACGGCACCCACCAGAGCGCAAGCTCCCGTTGCGAGCAGATTTCTACGCGGAACTTTGATCCCTGTCATTGTTCCCTCTCCTTTCACGATGTCGGTTGGCTTGCCCGATCTCCCCGTGCCTAGCATACGAACCGATTAGTATGTAACGGCGTCAGACCCAACCTTCGGGGTCGGTGCGATCAGCCCCGCTTGTGTTTGCCCGATGCGCGAAGAGACTTCAGCCACCTCACGATATTTCTGATTCCCGCTTCCCACACCTTCGCATCTTGAGAATTCTTTGCTAACACTTCGTAGCCTTCGACCATCGCGATCAGAAAGCTTGCAGTCTCTTCCGGAACCAAGTCGCGGCGGACTGTTCCCTGATACTGCCCCCTCCGCAAAACCATGGCAATGGCTTCTTGCCAGGCAAGGAATAGCCTCTGCGTTCGCTTGCGGAATTGTTCGTCGAGCTGAGACATCTCCTGCGCCAGATTGGCCAGTGCACAACCGCCCCTTACGTCCCTTGGCCGAGCTGGTATCGCCCGTACAATGCCGACCAAAGCATCGATGGGGTCCTTGTCTTTGCTCCGTTCGAGAGGAAGCAACCACCTGTCGTGGACAAGTTTCGCGACGATCTCGTCGACGACGGCATGTCCTAATGCTTCCTTGCTGTCGAAGTGGTAGTAAAGCGCTCCTTTGGTGACGTTGGTGGCGGCCAGAATTGTATCGATCCCGGCATTCTGGAAGCCGAATCTGTAGACCTCCTGAAAAGCGGCTCGCAGCAACCGGTCGCGCGTACGCTCTGGACCACGGAGCCTTCGCTTCTCCTCGTGGCCGATTGACATACAGACGAGTATGTATGTTAGTTATTGGAAAATCAAGGGAATTGATTCAGATTACTCTTGGTTGCCCGCGCTCTCAAATTTCGCACCCTCTCCTCAGCGCGCGTATGAAAAGTTGGAGAAAAGGCTCGATCGAGCGTTTCGAGATCGCCCCAGGACGTTGTCAGTCCATCCTTCGGCTGCGCAATCCGAAATCTCTGCCTGTTGTGCCACGTAATTGTTCTACAAGTGGAACACAACATTACGTTTAGGCCGTGGATGCACGGATAGTCACTCTTCTTCCAGACCGGGCGCTACTCGGATCGCAGGGCGACCATGGGATCGATTTTCGCTGCTCGGCGCGCGGGCATGTAGGAACCGGCGAGCAAACAAGCGCTGATAGTCAGCACAGCCGAAATCAGGGTCAGCGGGTCTGCCGGATCGACACCGAACAAACCTGCCCGAATGGCTCGGCTTGCTGCGAGGCTGACCGGGATGCCGAGGAAAATTCCGATCGCGAGCAGCAAGATGGACTCTTTCAATACCATCCAAACGAGCACCGCCTTGGAGGCGCCCAACGCCATGCGAACCCCGAGCTCGCTCCTGCGTCGCTCTACACTATATGTCATCACCCCGTAGAGCCCAATGCACGCGAGAGTGAGCGCCAGTAATGCGAACAATCCTGCGAGTTTCGAGACGAACGTCTGCTGGTCGAGCAACTCGTCGAACTGCTCACTGATGGTCTCGATCTTGTCGATTGGGAGGTTGGGATCGATCTCGGCCAATGCAGCGCGGACTTCTCCTGTGATCTTCGCGGGATCACCGGCGGTCCTGACTTCCAACCAACCGGCATACTGATGAGTTACGGCGAGATAGGCGAACGGCTGGGGCTTCTCTGCGGGGTTTTCATGTTTTGAATCGCGCACAATGCCCACAATGCGCCAGACGCCCGGAGCGTCGGGATCGGCGATCGTGAAGCTGTGACCGATCGCATCTCCGTTGGGGAAATAACGGTCGGCAAACGTCTGGTTCACCACCGCGGATTTCACGGCATCTGAATCGTCTATTGGTTGAATCGTGCGACCGCGGAGTAGCGGAATCCCCAAAGTTTCAAAAAAGCCGGCCGACACGCGGTTCAGCAGCGTGCTTACATTCTCGTTTGGCGGTGTGGGGCGGCCGTCGATATCGATCGGCGATCCCCAGGTTCCCTGGTGGAAGGGTGGGCCTCCGGACAGGCTGGCGGAACGAATGCCAGGAAGCGCGTCAACCCGGCTAAGGATGCGGGCGTAGAGCGCATTAAGTCGTTCAGGCTGATAACCGGCAAACTTGGGATCAGTCCGGATGAGCAGAATGTTGCTGCGAGTCATTCCAGTGTCCTGCGCGCGCAGGTTTTGCAGAGTTCGCTGCAGCAGCCCGGCGATAGTCAGCAGTACAAGTGAGAAAGTCACCTGGGTGACGATCAGTATCTTGGGCGGTAAACGGTTGGATCGGGCAGCCGTACCACTTTCCGTGCGTGCGCTTGCATTCAGTGCTCCGGCAGTGTCGGTACGCGAACCCCGCATCGCTGGAGCCATACCAAATAGAACAGCCGTCAGGATGCACGTGCCAAAGGTAAACAGCAGCACATGCAGGTCGGGTGTTGCCGAAAGAGCAGTGTGCGCAGCCCCCTGGTCGATGAAATGGATGATCACGCGTGTGGACCAGAAGGCCAAAGCGAGTCCGAGTCCACCACCCGTCAGCGCGAGCACCAGCGCCTCAATGAGGATCTGGCGCGCGATTCGACCGCGGCTCGATCCGAGGGCAAGGCGGGTACAGAATTCGCGCTTGCGCGATGCCGCTTTCGCCAGCAACAGGTTGGCAATATTTGCGCATGCCACCAGCAAAACGACGCCCACCATTACCATCAAGACGATCAATGGAGTCTTATAGGCCGTGCGCAGACGGGACAGTCCCGACCCTCCCGGCTCGAGCGGAATGAAGGTTCCGCTTATCTGCTTCCGCCTCCACGCGGAAACCTGGTTTCCCGCCCGTTCTGTAAGAAATCGCTGGAATTCTACCGTCGCCCATGACTGTGCCTGCGCCACCGAGACTTCGGGATTGCGACGCGCCATGATACGAATCCAGAACAGGCCATCGGGCTTCAACAAGGAGGCCCAATTCCTGCTACCCCCGACCTGCGTCGGTTGCATCAACGGCCACATCATCGTAATGGGTAACCACAGATCGGGGGACTGCTCGTTGGGCTCCACCCCGTAGAACGAAGCAGGCATCACTCCGATCACCACAAACGACGTGGCGTTAATCGTGATTGGACGGCCGACGACGCGAGGATCTGCAGACAGGCTCTCCTGCCAGTAGCGATAGCTGATAACGGCAACCGCGTTGCGCCCCTCGGTCACCGCGTCGTCCGGATCGAGGGCGCGTCCGAGGAGTGGCTGTGCTCCCAGGACACTGAAAAACGTTCCCGAAACCAGATGGCTGATCGCCTGGGGTGCAGGTCCTCTCGTTCCTGAACCTATGCGCACACTCACCATGGTGGGAAAACTGGCAAATGCGCAGATTCCCTCAAACTCATTTCGGTCGCCCGAGATGCGGCGATAAAACTCGTAAGGGAAGATGTCATAGGCACCAGGACTGGATGGCGCGACGATTTCGCCACCGGCTCCCCCGCCGAACGAAACGAGCATACGAGGATCGCGGACGGGCAATTGCTTGAGCAACAGGTCATTGATGACCGTGAAAATAGCGGTGTTGGCGCCAATTCCGAGGGTCAGAGACAAAATCGCGACGATGGAGAGTCCCGGGGAGCGCAAGATCTGCCGGAAACCATGGCCCGCATCTTTCCACAGTGACTCCACCCGAGATTCCCACCCCGCGGCCCAGACCTTATGCCTGACTACCTCCGCACTCCCCATCTCGGCGCGGGCGGCGTGCTCGGCATCATCGCGGCTCATTCCTTGCCGCATCTTGTGCTCCACGGCTGACTCGAAAAAACTCCGTATCTCGGATTCAATTTCGGCATTGCGTTTCGCCGGACGGAAAAGCGACCTGATTCCCGACACGACGCTTCGGAACAGCATGAGCTTTTCCTTCTGCTACGCTTCGAGGATTTTTCCAATCGCCGCAACCTGGCGGTTCCACTGCTGCCGTTCCTTTTCCAGCGCCTTCAGGCCACGTGGTGTCAGGGCGTAATACTTGGCGCGCCGGTTGTTTTCTGAGGACCGCCACTCGGATTTCAACCGGCCAGCGCGCTCCATGCGACTCAGTGCCGGCAGAAGCGATCCTGGATTCACTCTGAAGGTTCCGGCGCTGATCTGCTCAATTCGCAGAGCAATGCCGTAGCCGTGCATGGGTTCGAGAGCCAGGGTCTTCAGCACAAGCATCTCAAGAGTTCCCGGCACAAGCTCGCGGGATTCGTCCGCCACTCTCTCCTCCACTAGATAAACAAGAGGTATAGTCCACTCTCATCTGGGTTGTCAAGAGGAACACCAGGAAGAGTACCGTTCCATGAGGGTATCAGCCGAATGCGCTCATCCTATGAAAGAAAATGAGCTCACCGACGAACTTATCTCCCGCCAAAGACCCACCCGAGCCCAGAGCAGTGGAGCGGCCGAAGGGCACGTGGTCCGATTCCGCAGGTCGGCGGGTTACACCACCAGCACCGGGCGTCAGGTGGTCCGCAGGCTGATTGGCGACTGTTCCCGGCGCTTCTCCGGAACAACTATAATGACGGTCTCTCTCGCCCCGAAGGACCGTACTCGGGCGGGAGTATGCTTCCCCTAAAGCCGTTCCGGAGCGTTCCATGAAGCGCTGCGCTCTGCTCGCCGCTTCCATGCTGACGTTGGCAGTCAGCGGGTGTGCCGCCCAAGTCACGACGTCGCAGTACAACAACTCTCGCACCGCCGCGACGTTGCACGAGAAGATTCTCACACCGCGGAACGTCAACGCGCAGCAGTTCGGCAAGCTCGGCGCATTCAACGTCGACGGCGCCGTCTATGCGCAACCGCTCTATGTCCCAGCCGTCCCCATCCCCGGGAGAGAGACGCACGACGTTCTCTACGTCGCCACAGAGCACGATAGCGTCTACGCCTTCGACGCAAATCGCCCCGGCGACCCTCCGCTCTGGAAGGTGAGCTTCCTCGACAAAGCACGGGGAGTCACTACTCTTTCCGAAGACGCTGTGGCCTGCCCGTTTATTCGTCCGGAGGTTGGCATCACGTCCACCCCCGTGATCGACCTCAAGACCGGCACGCTCTACGTGCTCG
>Ga0123356_10001582_pt1 | contig 25027 bp, 25 predicted proteins | sample TergutEmb28metaG_2_FD_92546 | JGI IMG/M metagenome (GOLD analysis project Ga0123356, IMG submission 92546) | Embiratermes neotenicus P3 segment gut microbial communities from Petit-Saut dam, French Guiana - Emb289 P3 | ecosystem: Host-associated > Arthropoda: Insects > Digestive system > Gut ...
CCATAAGTAGCATACAAGCTTTGAAGTGGGGTTTTTCATTACTGTTTGAGCTGTTTAGGCATCCAAAAAATACTGAATCTATCATGCCTTAACGATAGAAATACCTGATACTGACCCGAAAAAATTTACTCCACAACTTGTGTATGTGACTTATGGACACATGGAAAAAAAATAAGGTAACAAAAAATGGCAGATGATTTTGCCGTGTTTATTTATTTGTTGTCCGTCAAATGTGTTGCCAGTGAGTGAGTTAGCTATTTTTTACAGGACAGATGGGTAATATTGTTTCGTTGTTGGTTTCGTTGATAACTTCGGCTATTCCAAGATATACGGCGCTTAAGCCACATATTATGCCTTCTATGCCTACAATTGTGCTAAACCATGCGGGGTTGCCAAGTAATTCTTTTGTTGTTAGCAGGAAGAACAGTATGGCTAAGCTTAGGAATACAAATTGTAGAGCGCGATTAGTTTTAAGTGTTCCAAAGAACATTGCAAAGGTGAAAATGCCCCACATTAAAAAGTATGCAGCCATTGCAATGTTATCAGTAGGCGCTACTGTTCCAAAGAAGGGCATGTTGGGCATAAGAATTAACAGCACAAGAGACCACCAAAAGAAACCATAAGACGAAAACGCCACAGTACCAAACGTGTTGCCTCGACGATACTCCATAGCACCTACAATTATTTGTGCCAAACCACCAAAAGCTATACCCATTGCAAGTATCATACTGTTTAGAGAAAATAAGCCTGCATTATGTAAATTCAAAAGAACCGTTGTTAAACCAAAAGCCAATAAACCTAAAGGCGCAGGATTTGCTAATTTATAGTTACTCATTTTTCCACTTTAGACTGATGATAAAAAAGAAGAGTCAAAAGAAAGTTTTTAACTCTTTCTACAACATTCAACACTTTCCTCTTAAACCCAAACACATCATCAACAGCCAAGCTCTGCACTAAAAGCCTTGCCAATATTTTTGCACCACTTTTCTATGGTGTCTGCTATATGACTCAAACAACATCGTCACACAAGATAACAAGGCATACAACCGTAGATTAGCAATAAACCTGCAAATACGCTAACGTCACCATCTATGCAAGCAAATCATATCTGAAAAAGCATCAACACCACCTAAACTCTGAAAATTATAGTGTAGAGTTAGATAATAATGCAGTAAAGTAACGTTTAATAGCTTAAATCTATCAACATCAGTATAAGAGATAAAATACAGGAGTATGAATAGTAAATGCCTGCGTTACATCGTCTTCTTTATAATCGGAAAACTTTGATTTTTGTTGTTTTACTATTCATGGCAACGTTAGTTTTTTCTTGTTTTGTCGTTACTTTTAATGTCATTTCTCCATTTGCATCAGGAACTTCGGATAAAAATGTTAGTACTGAAACGGAACTTAGAGAGGCAATTAACAATGTATCAACTAAAAAAGCATACACCATAGCTTTAAACAATGACATCACCCTAACAGACTCTACACTTAACATTCCAGCCAACAAACACATCAGACTCACAAGCAACAAAGCAGAAGGCCACTACAAACTAATAGGTACTGCACATTGGCAGTCGCCGGTCATGGTTGTAGAGTCTAGTGTGAGCACTATTACTGTTAATGGCGATGGTATATTAGAGCTTGACGACATATGTATAACTCATACACATAATGCTTCTTTGGGTTATGTAGTATCTGTTAATGAGAATGGTCAACTTATCATGCATAAGGGTTTAATCTCAAGCAACATTGGCGGCATATACAACGGCGGTATTTTTTTAATGCATAATGGAGAGATTTCTGGCAACACTGCCATAAATGGTGGGGGCGTATTTAATAGGGGGGTATTTAGAATGTTTGGAGGGGAAATTGCCGGCAATAGTGCGGGAAATAATGGCGGTGGCGTATACAACGAGGCTGGAGGCACCTTTGAAATGTCTGGGGGCAAAATTTTTGGTAATACCGCAGCCACAGGAGGAGGAATAATTAACTATGGTGGCGTCATTTTTATAGATTACACGTTTACAGGAACGTATACAAAAGAGATTTCAGGGTATGATCAACATGAGGGTAGTTTTACTTTATCGGGTGGTGTAATCGCGGGTAATACAGCATGGCGAGGGGGTGGCGTTGGTAATTGTGGTGTTTTTATCATGAATGGGGGTGTGATTTCGGACAACACTGGTATAGGGAGTGGTGGCGGTGTAGATAACGGGTGTGCTAGTTCTAGTTTTGTGGGTAATTTTGAAATGTCTGGGGGTGAAATTTATGGTAATACTGCTGAGAAGGGTGGTGGGGTGTATAATTTTTTTAATAGTTTATTTAGTTTGACGGGTAGTGGGGTGATTTCGGGCAATACCGCTAAATGGGGTGGTGGGGGTGTGTGTATTGATAACGATTTTGATATGAGTGGGGGTGTGATTTCGGACAACACTGCTCAAATGGGTGGGGGTGTGTATGTTGGAAATGGCGTTTTTAAGTTGTCGGGGGGCAAAATTTCGGGTAATGTAGCTTCAAGTAGTAATGATGTGTATGTTGGAAATGGCGTTTTTGAGCAGACGGGGGGCAAAATTTCGGGTAATGTAGCGGGTTATTTGGGTGTTATTGTTGTAACTGTTTGTATTGTCATTGTATGTTTATTTTTGTATTTCAAAAAAAGGAAAAAGAAAGTTTTAAGTGAGATAACCTCAAATATCAAGTGTAGTTAACATTTTTCAATACTTTTCTTTTAATCTTGGAGGATGTTTCAAGTTTGTGTGTTAAAAGCTATTTTTGTTTTTTGTAACGTTTTTCGGAGGGTATTTTCGATAAGGGTTTCAATACTCATAAGATAACAAAAAGGAATAGTTACTATTGTAGAAGTTGTTGTGGTTAAGTTTTGTGTTGTTTGTGTAATTTAGAGTTAATTTTTTATTAAGCGAAGTTATTGTTGATGTTGTGAGGTAGTTTGTTTGGAAGGCAGTCTTAGGGTGCAGTTAGCGGGTTTATCTCTTGATTATCCGGGTATTTTGGCGTCGGGGGTTTTAGGTTATTCTGCTGAGTCTATGCAGAGGGTAATAGAGGGGGGTGCTGGGGCTGTGGTAACAAAATCTGTGGGTTTGCATCCTAGAGATGGTTATGTTAATCCTACGGTGGTTCAGGTAAAGAGTGGGTTGATTAATGCTATGGGGTTGCCTAATCCGGGGATAGAGGGGTATGTTGGAGAGATTAAGCATGTAAAGGGGTTAATTTGTCAGCCGTTGATTGTAAGTGTGTTTGGTTATTCGTCGGAGGAGTATGCGGTTGTGGCAAAAAAGGCGGCGGAGGCGGGTGCGGATGCTTTGGAGTTAAATGTTTCTTGTCCGCATGTTAAGCAAACGGGTTCAGAGATTGGACAAAATCCTAATCTTTTATCTGAAGTAGTGAGATCTGTAAAAGATGTAGTAAAAGTTCCTGTGTTTGTCAAGCTTTCGCCTAATGTAACAGATATTGTGCGTTTAGCAGAGGCAGCTGTAAATGCAGGGGCAGATGCGTTAACGGCTGTTAACACTCTTAGAGCAATTGCAATTGATGTTGAAACTACAAAACCAATCTTAAGTAACATAAAAGGCGGTTTGTCAGGTCCAGCAATGAAAAATGTTGCCCTACGTTGTGTTTATGATTTAAGAGAGAAATTGCCTGAGGTTTCAATAATTGGGTGTGGGGGAGTTAGTAATTGGCAGGATGCGGTGGAATTCTTTTTAGCAGGAGCTAATGCTGTGCAAATTGGCACCGCCATAGCTTTTGAAGGTACAAAAGTTTTTCAAACTATAAATCAGGGCATTAAGAATTATTTAGAAAAGAAACAGTTTGGGAGTGTTGAGGAAATTGTCGGATTGTCTCACCGCAGCTAACACCCTGCGAACAACTAAAATAACACAGGTAATAACTGAGAGTCCCTCAGTTAAAACCTACGTCTTTAGGGATATGCAATGTGCCAAAGCTAAACCGGGTCAATTTTTAATGCTTTGGATACCGGGTGTAGATGAGATTCCCTTAAGCATTCTTAACGCCACAGAAGGAGGCGAAATTAGTGTGTCAGTAAAAGCTGTAGGTGATGCAACACAGCATCTGCACCGTATGACAGTTGGAGCAACCATTGGCATACGGGGTCCATTTGGAAACAACTTTACCCAAACCCACGGAAACATATTACTAATAGGCGGAGGAACCGGCACAGCACCTCTGCTATTTTTAGCAAAAACTCTTCTTGAGCAGTCAACTGAAAACATAAAATTAACGTTTATAGTAGGCGCTAGAACCAAAAATGAACTTTTATTTATAGATCAGCTAAACAATGTCTGCCAAAAAGGAAGATTAATCCCCACCACCAACGATGGCACCTATGGACGGCAAGGCGTAGTTACAGAACCCTTAACGGAACTTTTAAATCAAGAACAATTTGATGCCATATACACTTGCGGTCCAGAGGTTATGGTTAAAAAAATTTTTGAAATAACCCAAACACACAAACAACCCCTACAAGCCAGCTTAGAACGCCTAATGCGATGCGGCATAGGCCTATGCGGTAGCTGTGTTATAGGTAAATACCGAGTTTGTAAAGACGGCCCCATATTCAACAACACTCAGCTAGACGAAATCAAAAACGAATTAGGCATCTCAAAATTAAGCCTCAATGGCAGCAAAACACCCCTATAACCTCACCACATAAAAACTTGTCCTGACCTCAAAAGAATGTTTACAGAAACTAGGTAGGAATACCCCCTTGGGATTATTTGGTCTGTTAGTTAGGGGAGGTTATAGTTGTAGACGTCTTTGTTAAGATCCGCTGTGTTGCCAGAAATTTCTCCGCCAGACACATTAAATGCACCCCAGTTATGGTACACACCACCAGCATTCATAGCAGTGTTGCCTGAAATCACACCCCCATACATCTCAAAACTACCTCCATTAAGATACACTCCACCCCCACAAGAATCAGCCATGTTACCCGAAATAATACCACCAGACATACTAATGCTACCCCAATTATATATGCCACCACCACCAGGACCATGACTATTAACGCGATATGGATATACAGCTATGTTGCCAGAAATTGTTCCGCCAAACATGTTAAATGTACCACTATTGCACACGCCACCACCAGATGAACCTATGTTACCCGAAATCACACCACCAAACATCTCAAAAATACCAGCATTAGACACACCACCACCAATACCACCATTATATCTATCAGTAGCAACGTTATTGTTGGAAATTTCACCATCATACAGTATAAGGGTAGCACCAGTACCAACCCCTACTCCGCTACCATAAACACCATTTTCATGAGTAACAATAATGCCGTCAAGCCGTAACACCCCACCACCCTCAACACCAAGAACAGCATTATCCGCAGGACCAAGCAATCTAAAAAATTCAGCGCCACCATTACTCTTCAAGGTAATATCCTTACCAACTGGAATTATAAGGGTGCCTATGAGGGCAATATCGCGGTCAAGGATAATAGTAGCAGACTCACCAAATTTCACATCATCAATAGCCCGCCTAAGCTCAACCTCACTTTTAACATGAATAGACCCACCCGTATTATCCACCACTAACACATAAACAGCCAAAGATGAAACCAACACAACCACAAGTATCAAAGAAATAACTATCAGAGTTTTATTGTGGGTACCACGTGAACTATGTTTGGACTTAACAGCCATACGCTATAAACACACACCTTACAAAGAAAATAGGCCACTTCAAACACATATATGTTTATGTGATACAACACAAAGCACTATCAAAAACATTAAACTAAGCATGAAAATTTTAAACAAACACAAAAAACAAGCTCAGGATCCTAAGCCCTCCATTTACTTAAATTTAAAAAATCAGAAATACAAAAAAAATAATCAACAAGAGTTAGTTATCAAGTTGATGATGTGCCTGTTTTGTTAGGCTACGTTATGTATATCCTTGCCTATGTTGGCTGTGTTGCCTGAAAACTCGCCGCCTGATCTATTGAATGTGCCATACCAGTTGCATACTCCACCACCCTGATGTGCAGTGTTGTCCGAAACTAGACCCCCCAACATATTAAACTCGCCATAATAAATGAACACTCCACCGCCATCAGTAGCCTTGTTGTTAATAATTACACCATCGTCATACAAATTAAAAGTTGCTTGAGTAGTTATGTATACACCACCACCCCAAACAGCGGTGTTACCCGAAATTTCTCCACCACGCATTTCAAAAACACCTGCATAACTGTATACACCACCACCGCTGCCATCACCATTAGCCACATTATTAGCAATAACACCACCCATCATAACAAAAGTTCCCCCACTAGACACTCCACCACCCGTACCTCCCTCATTCCACCCAGTAGCAAAACCAGTGTTACCAACAATTTCACCCCCGTACATACTAAAATAACCCCAAGGCACATTCACACCACCGCTACAACCAATTGCAGTGTTGTCAGAAATTACACCCCCATACATCTCAAAAACGCCTCCTCTAACAGTTACACCACCTCCACCATTACCCGCCAAGTTGCCAGAAATCTTTCCATCATTCATTATGAGCACCCCACCAGCCTCAACAACTACACCTGCACCATCAGCACCCCCATGAGTTACGGTAATACCATCAAGCGTTAACCGTCCACCACGCTCAACAGTAATAACACTTACCCCAGACACACCAATCAGTTTAAAAAAACCATTTCCACCAGAACTAGTTAACGCAATATCTGCACCCGCTGGAATAACAAGTGTGCCAAGTGAAATATCCTCAGTAAGAGCAATATTAAGTTGTACACCCACCTCAGCATTATTGATGGCGTCTCGAAGTTCATTTGCAGTTTTGACACGTATAAAACCATCATCCATTAAAGGTCGGTAAACAAACAAAGAACAAACCAACACTGCAACTACAAGTATCAAAGAAACAATTACCAAAGATTTACGATGTGAACCAGTTTTAGATTTAACACTCATGCCAAATACCACGTTACAAATATGGGATTAAATAAAAGTAAAGAAGCACATAAATATTTTGCTTTTTTGCAAAGCTGCTTATTTCCAACAAGTTTACAAGATTTTTTATTCATTGATTTTGATGGACATCACTACCAATAGCTGCGGTATTGCCAAAAATTTTTCCACCAGATTTATCAAAAGTTCCATTAAAGTTGTACACGCCTCCACCAGTTGAAGCAGTGTTGCCTGAAATTCTTCCATCACGCAAGTTAAAAACACTATTAGCATGGTGAACATACACACCACCACCATCCATAGAAGCTTTGTTGTTGGCAACCACGCCACCATTTGATATAGTAAATGAACTGTAACTCATGTATACGCCACCACCATACCATGCAGTGTTGTTAGCAATCACACCACCAGACGAACTAAAAGAGACTGCTCGTACGTACACACCTCCACCATGATAATGTGCTGTATTGTTAACAATCACACCACCCGCATGTATAACAAAACGGCTAAAAGAATTAGAAGCCCCCACAACATACACACCCCCACCACTTCTTTTAGCTGTGTTACCCGAAATCACAGCATCACCAAACAAACTAAAAGAACCGGAAGACAAATACACACCACCACCCTCACCATCAGCCATATTGCCAGAAATATCGCCACCATACATACGAAAATCAGAACAAAACACATACACACCACCACCCTCACCATTAGCAACATTGCTATCAATTACACCATTATACATCACAAAAGACCCCTCAGAATTCACATACACACCACCACCAGCAAAAGAGGTATTGTTAGCAATCACACCACCATGTAACTCAAAAAAACCACCAGAATGCACATACACGCCACCACCGCCACCATCATCAGCTGTAACATAATTGTCGGAAATTTCACCACTATTCATGTTAAGCATACCACCACTATTAACAATCACTCCACGGCCAACATCACCACTTTTGTGAGATACAATAACTCCATCAAGCGTCAACCGTCCACCAGCATCAACAATTAGAGTACTCGCACTATTTGCACCAATTAATTTGAAAAAAGCAACATTGTTGTTACTTGTTAGCGCAATATTTTTGCCAGCTGGAATAACAATCGGCGCTGAAAGTTTAATGTTTCTACTAAGGGCGATAATTAGGGGTTCTGTAGCGTTATCAACTGCATTTCTAAAGGAAGTTTCATTACCAACCTTAACAACAGCTTTTAAAGAAGCTTCATCATCAACCGTTTCCTCTTCATCAGAAATCCAGTCAGCTGTAAATGTAACAGACTCACTAGGCATCTCAAAAGCATCACCAAACCAATACGTCTCACCATCAAAACTTGAAACCCATCCGTTGAAAACATAGCTAACCCTTGTAGGTTCAGCCTCCAACACATGCACAACATCACCCACACTATACTCATTAAAATCAACTATCAAATCATCACTATCGCCACCATTAAGAGCGTACGTTACTGAAAAACTGTTAAAAACCATACCAACAATCAAAGAAGAAACCAACACTAACATAAAAGTCACAATCAAAGAAACAACTAACAAAGACCTACGACGTGAACCAACCAAACCAGTCTTGAATTTAACAGTCATAACAGACACTACTACAAATATAAAATAATATAAAAGTAAATAAACATATACACTTATTTTACATCAAATTTTACTTATTTTAAACAATTTTACAAAATACATCATTTTTTGTCAGACTAAACAGCCTCGTAGAGTGTTTATTCAACCACTCCACTGATGGACATCATTACCAACAGCTGCAGTATTATCAAAAATTTCACCTCCAAGCTTATCAAACGTTCCATTATAGGTGTACACACCTCCACCATAACCATTCAGAGCATAGTTATCAGAAATGGTGCCTCCAGACATCATAAAAGAAGAAAACGTGTCTCCAGATAGCACATAAAAACTAACCCAGATGAATGCACCACCGCCAGAAACATTAGCAACATTATTTGAAATCACACCACCAAACATACTAAAAGATCCCGTACAATCCACACCACCACCCGAGTTAGATGCGGCATTGCCAGAAATCACACCACCAAACATACTAAAATCACCAGCATTGGACACCCCACCACCCCTACCGGCAACTGTGTTATCTGAAATTTTGCCACCATACATTTTAAAAGTGCCAGCATTGGACACTCCACCGCCATAACCAGCATCATCACGACTAGCTGTGTTACCCGAAATCACACCACCAATTAACTCAAAGACACCACCCGAGTGCACTTGCACACCACCACCATAAAAAGCGGTGTTACCGGAAATCACACCATCAATCATAATAAGTGCACCACCAGACTCAACAATAACACCATTACCAATAGAATCAGCAACATGAGTTACAATAACACCATCAAGCGTTAACCGCCCACCACTCTGAACAGTAATAACACTCCCACCAGTTAAACCAACCAACTTGAAAAAACCAGCTCCACCAACACTTCTCAACGTGATATCTGCACCTGCAGGAATAGTAAGTGCTGATCCAAGCGAAATATCCTCAGTAAGAGCAATACTGAGCTGCACACAAACCTCAACATTATTAACAGCATCCCGAAGCTCAACTGCAGACTTAACACGCACAAAACCATCATCCGCCATTAAAGACTGATAAACAAACAAAGAACAAACCAACAACACTACAACCACAAGCAACAAAGAAACAAGAACCAAAAATTTACGACGTGAACCACGTAACCCAGTCTTAGATTTAACACTCATACCAAACACCACGCTACAAATATAGAACAAAATAAAAACAAAGAAGCACATAAACATTTTGTTTTTTTACAAAATTGCTTATTTTCAATAATTTTACAAGAATTCTATTTCTTGTATAAACTAAATAGTGGGAGAAAAATTATTTAACTATTTTTTGATGGACATCATTGCTGACATCAGCTGTATTGTCAAAAAGTCTTCCACCTGACCTATAAAAAACTCCATTAAAGTTGTACACGCCTCCACCAGTTGAAGCAGTATTACCGTAAATTCTTCCATCACACAAGTTAAAAACACTATTAACATTGTGAACATACACACCACCACCCATAGAAGCAGTATTATTAGCAATCACACCATCATCTGACATAGTAAATGAACCGTAACCCACGTATACACCACCACCGTACCATCCAGTGTTATTAGCAATCACACCACCAGACGAACTAAAAGAGACTGCATGCAAAGACACGCCACCACCATGATAATACGCTGTATTGTTAGCAATCACACCACCGTTATACATAACAAAGTTAGTATAAACAGTAGAAACACCACTAATATACACACCACCACCACTTCGTTTAGCTGTGTTACCGGAAATCACTGCATTCTCATACAAACTAAGAGACCCAAAAGAAAATAAGCACACACCACCACCCTCACCATCAGCCATATTATCAGAAATAACACCACCATACATACTAAAATCAGGATACATACTAACGCCAGAATAACTTACATACACACCACCACCATTACCAATAGCTTTGTTGTTAGCAATCACACCACCATACATCGCAAAAGACCCCGAAGAACACACACCACCACCATGCCTATCAGCTGTATTGTCCGTAATAACACCACCGTGCAACTCAAAAAATCCGTCAGAATCCACAAACACACCACCACCAGTTAAAGCGGTGTTACCCGAAACCTCACCCTCAGACATTATAAGGGTACCACCAGACTCAACAATTAACCCCTGACCAGTGTCACCATACTTATGAGTTACAATAATACCGTCAAGCCTTAACACTCCACCATCATCAACAGTAATAGTACTCACATTATTTGCGCCAATTAGTTTGAAAAACTTGGCATTATTGCTATTACTTGCTAGAGTGATGTCTTTGCTTGCAGGAATAAAAAGTGTTTCTGTAAGAGTAATATCGTTATTGAGTTTAATAATTGTGGGTTCTACAGCATTATTAACAGCCTTTCTAAGCTTTGCCTCATTACTAATCACGTTATCAAGAAACATGTAAACAATCAAAGAAGAAAACAACACTAATACAACAATCACAATCAAAGAAATAACTATCAGAGATCTATACTTGCGTGAAGCATACAAAACATTCTTGAATTTAGCAGTCATGCCACATAGCGCTTTGCGAATATAAGATACAACAGAATTAACCGACCCCTTCACTACAAACAGTTTTCGCCAAGAATTGCGCACCGCAGGCGGACAGATTTTACACATATGACCACCCGACCCCTTCACTACAAACAGTTTTCGCTTCTTTGAACGATAAAAAAGCAAACTACCAACAACAACAAAACAAACAACAGCAACCACCGCAAAGAGTAAAAGATAAAGCTGCACAGCTCCGTTCCCTTCGGGAAACACATCATGACCCTCACCATTTAGAGCGGTATTTGACTTAATAGACCCTGTGTAGCCTTTCTCGTATTTAATAAAAGTGCCAATATTGTACACACCCCCACCCTTCGTAGCAATATTACCAAAGATATGAGCATTGGTCATATAGAAAGCCCCCTCGTTATACACACCACCCCCTACACCAATAGAAGTTTCCGTGTCGGTACACTCATTATAACGAATATCGCCACCACACAGTGAAAAGTTGCCAGCATTATACACACCCCCACCCTCAACAGCACTATTGTTAGAGATGTGACCCCCGAACATAAAGAAATCACCCTCGTTATATACACCCCCACCCTCAACAGCACTATTGCCAAAAATTCCACCATTACTCAATATTGTAAAGTTGCCACCACGCTCAACATACACTCCACGACCACTAGTACCCGCCGCATGAGTTACATCAACGCCAAACCAAAGCGTCAACGACCCCCCAGACTTAACAATAACAGTATCCATACCATCAGCCCCAATCAAAGAAAAACCAGTACCCTCCGCTATCAACATAACAAACTTACCATCAGGAATTTCAAGCGACTTTTCTAATACAATATCCTTCAAAAGTTTAATCCTGTCCAAACGCATGAGACGCGGATCATTAATAGCAGCTCTAAGTTCAACCTCATTTTCAACATCAATAGGAGGTGGCGAATGCCCACTAACCTCAAGAACAAATAGAGAGGAAAACAATAATACCGTCATGAAGAGCAAAGAAATAAACAACAAAGTCTTTTTACTAAAAAGACAACATAAACCATATTTAAAGTTAGATTTAACAGCTACAACCACATAAACCACTGCCTTTGATTGATGGATGCAATTGATACTATCCACATAGTCAAAAGAGTATATATACATATTGTTTTTTTTGCTAATTAACTTATTTTCAACAATTCAACGATTAAATTTAACTTTATACAAAAATACAGCAGATAGTTAACTCCAACCCCCATATTTTTCGGCAACAAATCATTTAAATTTGTTCAGACTTTACTGTAAAAACAAAAATAACTCATTTTTCACCACAATTACGTGAAAAATTCAACAACAACACACCACCAATATTGGTAATAACTATTACGCTGTCACAATTAAATTTTAGTTTTGTTTACATCTAACTGATGCTAGTTGCACTAAAAGTTGATTGTGTCAACGTACTACGCTGAAAATTTTCACATAATTATAACGTAATTTAAGATTATTTTGAATTTTAACTACCTAATGAATGCAAAAAAGTTAACATAACTAGTTATCACACCGGTTATTTCTTATGCGATACATCACCATTTTTTTAAATTTCTCCGTGACTGTTATGTTCTGGACATTTTCATCAGTCAGGTTTATTGTCGCTTATCGAGGAAAAATTAACGAGTTAACACGTGTGCAATTAATAGATATAGCGTTTTTACAAAGCCTCGTATTTACACTGTGGTTTATGGTTGTAGTTGCAATGTATCTAATTCTAATACAAACCTTCAGTTTATTCAGTTAGATGGCATTATTTATCGTAACATAACCAATGCTATATACGCTAGCATTAACAACCATAGTAACTGTGACCTGCTTACCCATTAGATCTACTAACCATAAACGTGTTAAAGCATTGAAGCAACAACACATAGACCAACATAGAGGGAACAGTGAATGATAAGAGTTATTGGTATTAATGGTGCAACCATAAAAGCTAGAATGGCCATGCTAAGTTTAGCCATAGCCCTACACATAACCATCTATTTACCCACCATCAACCAACAAATACAACAACTAAACATAGAATACTCTACATTTACTTTCATTAAATCATATGGCACCATATTCATGGTTCTAATGCTGTACACGTTTTCAATTAATACTTTCTACCGAGCTTATAGACGTAAAAAACTCTCAATATATGCAAGAATAACGGAAGTTACACGTTTTTTCACAATTAACGCTTGCTGGTTAGCTTTTACTTTTATAGTTGGCCTTGTTCTAGCGTTTATATCATTTTATACTGTAGATACTATGGTTAGTTTTGTGTCAGGGTTTATTGATTTTGTTTTCATGCTTTCTTATCCGATATTTTTAGTCTCAAGCGAATTGTTATTTGTGATGGGAGTTTCGATAGGGATGGTTTTTCTTTTGTATGGTTTACGGCGTAGGTATCGGAAAGTTGAAGAGCCAAAATATCATGATGTATCTTTTTCACATGTAGGTTAACGTGTAGTGTTGCGTGTTTGGGTTGCGTTTAAACTTGCCTTTTATTTCCTTGCCCACAAAGTATTGTTGTGGGTGGTGTAGCATCTTGTTTGTATAGCACTGCGTTTAGATTCTTGTTGTTTACGCTTCTGCGTATGTAAGTGTTTGACCAAAGTTGGGTTAGAGTTCTTCTTCGGGTAGGCACATTTTGTGTAGGTAGTCTTTGGCGTATTTTGGGTTGTAGGCTAATAGTTCTTTGCTTCGGAGTAAGCGTCGGTCCATTCGGTCTAGGGCGGTTCTAAAGGTTGGTTCTACGCCCCAGCCTTCGCCTGAGCTTACAAAGGTGCCTTTTTGGGTTCGGAATTGTAGTCTGCAGTGTACTAGGGGTGTTTCGCGTGAGTTGGCTGCTCCATGGGTTTTTATGTATACAAAGAGGGTTCCTGTTTTGAAGGCTTCTTGGTATTTGCGAGTAAAAGAGTCAAATTCATCCATCATAAAGGCTTGTTGATCGTTGGTTATTCTTGTGTCTTTTACGCCGAAGTGAATTGTTAGGTTTGGGGTTGTTGTTTCTAGTTGGGATAGGGGTTCTAGAAAGTCAAGTTTGGTGATTATGCCGACTAGGCGGTCGTTTAGGGTTGCGGCAAGGCAGGATACGTTGTAGTCGCGCATTTTTTTGGCGGCTTCTCGTAGGTTTGCGTTGGCTTCAACAGCTATAACGGGGCTGCTCATTATGCCTCTAGCAGGTATGCTAAAGGTTTCAACTTTTTCACCGGCTTTATCGCCAATAGTTTGGCGTTCGTTAGGTTGGAAAATTCTCTCCAAAATATCGCGTATGCTTATGATTCCTACAACTTTGCCGGCGTCCATAACGGGAACATGGGAGAAGCCGTGTTCTCTAAACAGGTTTAGCACAGCTCCAACAGATCTATGTGCGTCAATAGTGTAGGGGGCACGTGACATAACGCTGCTAACTTTGTTTTTTCCCCATTCTTGGCGTACAGCTGCATTAATAATGTTTTCATCTGTCACAAACCCCAAAAGGTTTTCACCTTCAAAAAGTGGCAGCTGTCTTGTTCCGCTTTCAATCATTAGTTTTGCAATTTTAGAAAGTTCATGCTCAGGAGAAATTTTGGGGGCACGACGCATCAAACTTTTTACCTTAGTTGATGCAGGATCAAGCCTTGACCTTAGAACCCATCGTCTAGCAATTACACCTGTGTATTTACCGTTAGCATCTAAAACAGCTAATACAGGTGGCATTTCAGTTTTGAAAAATTCAAGACACCTAGATAGAGGGTCATTTTCGTTAACTGTACTAACCCCTTGAGTGTAAATGTCTCTTGCAAAATTTTGTGACGACATAAAAGAACCTCATATAATAAGTGTGAAAAGCAGAATTTAAAGGTTACAAACATCAAAATTTACACTGTTCTAAAGCACAATTTCAGCAGGTAACCAAAAAACCATAAACCACTCCGTGATATTTCTTTTAGAGTACAACATGATTAAGCCTAACTCAAATTTGCCCGCTCAAATACGTGTTTCTTTAGGCACGGCCATGCTTTTAGGGTTGCTTAAAGGGGGAAAAATGGAGGTGTTACCTACAACGGCTTATTTGATGACCTATACGGAGGGTAAATGTACTGCTAATTGTAGTTTTTGTTCTCAAGCTAGAGATAGTAAAAGTCGTGCAGATTTGTTGTCAAGGGTTACTTGGCCGAGTTTTCCAACGTTTACTGTAATTGCAGCATTAGATGCGGTTGTTAGAGAGGGAAAAATTAGGCGGGTTTGTATACAGGCTTTAAATGTTCCGGGTGTGTTTTTGCATCTGGAGGCGTTGGTTAGAGAAATTAAGAAGAAGCATGTTCATGAGGATGTTTGTGTTTCGGTATCTTGTCAACCGTTAAATAGTCAGGATATTGTGCTTCTTAAAGATGCGGGGGTTGATCGTGTTGGGATTGCTTTGGATGCTGTTACGGAAACAGTTTTTTGTAAAGTGAAAGGGGTTGCAGCGGGGGGGTTTTATAGTTGGAGGCATGAGCTTGGTTTGCTTGAAGAGGCTGTGGGGATTTTTGGGGCAGGTAAAGTTAGTACGCATTTGATTGTTGGGTTGGGGGAGGTGGAGAGAGATGTGGTGGGTTTGATTCAGTGGTGTGTGGATAGGGGGGTTTTGCCGGCATTGTTTGCGTTTACGCCTATTCAAGGTACAGTGTTGGAGCATGGTTCTCAGCCTAGTGTTGTGTCTTATAGGCGGTTGCAGCTTGCACGGTATTTGCTTGTGCAGGGTGTGTCTCGTTTGGAATGTGTGGGGTTTGATGTAGGGGGGGAAATAGTTTCTTTTGGGGTAGGTTTGGATGTTTTGGAAGGTATTGTTAATGGTGGAGTGCCTTTTCAGACTTCGGGATGTTTGGATTGTAATAGACCGTTTTATAATGAAAAACTTGGGGGGCCTGTGTATAATTATCCGAGGAGTTTGAGTGTAGAAGAGGTGGGGGAAGTAAAGAAGCTGTTAGGTCTTTACTTTAGAAGAGTTTAGGTGTAGGTTTTTTTGTCGGAGGTCATTTTTGGTTTTTGGCGGGTTACTTGTTCTACGAGTCGCCAGAATTCGTCCATGGCGTAGCCTTTTTGTAGTTCTTTCATGAGTTTTTTTACTTGGTAGTAGGTCATTTGGGCTTCTCCTTTGTCTAAGCCTTCGTGTGGACCTTTTATGCGTCTGAAGAGTTCGTCCATTTGTCTTGGGGAGGCGCGTATTCCGGCTTTTTCTAGCATTTCTTGGATTAGGTTTTGACCTGTGTTTCGGCCTATGAAAACGGTGGTTTCTCGTCCAACGATTTCAGGTGGGAAGGGTTCAAAGACTAGGGGGTGGGCCATCATTTCTTCGACGTCTTCTTCGACTTCGTGGGCAAAAATGTTTTCGCCGATTATGGGTTTATGGAATTGGATGGGGAGGGCAAAAGCTTTTTCGGCTGATTGGGAGATTCGGGAGATTTTTCCTAGGTCAATGCCTGTGTCTATGTTGTATAATAGTTCGGTGCTGGTTACAACTTCTTCAAAGGGTGCTATGCCTGCGCGTTCGCCAAATCCGGCTATACATGTGTGGACGTGGGAGGCGCCTTCTTCCATGGCGGCTAAGGCGTTTGCGGTTGCTAGACCAAAGTCGTTGTGGCAGTGAATAGATAGGGGGATTTTCTTTTTTACAGCATCAGGTAGGCCATCGCGTATGTGAGACATTAGATATCGCATAGATAAGGGTCTTATGAAGCCTACAGAGTCGGCAAGTCCAAGTCGGATTGCACCGGCGTCAGCGGCTTGTTGGAATACTTGCAGTATGTCCTCTATAGTGGTTCTTGTACCGTCCATGAGCATAAAGTTTACATTTGCTCCATGGTCTTTACAGTAAGTAATAGAGTCCACTATTCTTTGTAGAGCCTGTTTTTTTGTTATTTTGTATCGATATTGCAGGTTTAACCCGTTAATAGGCGCTTCAAGGGTGACTTCTTTTATGCCGCATTCCAAACAGGCATCAATGCTTTGTTTAATTGGTTCAGCAGAAGCGGTAAGTTTTGCATGCTCAAAGCTTTCGTTGACTATTCTGCTAACAGTACGTTTTATTTCCTCAGAAAGGGCGGGAAAACCAACGTTTATTATAGCTACGCCTGATTCGTCCATTAATTTCGCAAGTTTTACTTGCTCAACATAAGTTAAATAGACTGTTGGTGCCTTAATGCCTTCACGAAACGTTTCATCCCAGATAAATATGCGTTCTGGAAGTTTAGGCGGCAGATTCTTACGTAGTCTATTATAATTAGCAATTAGTCCCTGTGCTTCAAGTTTTTTAAATATGGTCTTTCTCATCCAGACACAACCCAACAAGATAAGTGCTTAAGTTCAATGTTAAATTACTAGTTCCTATATAAAAACAACATTCTATTTCCGTTAATAGCTCCACAAGATTCACGTACCATTATAATTTCTGATTACATTCAACCTTAATAAACCCATACCATACACACCAGAAAGTATCATCCCAAAAACTATTTCATCATAAGACTTGTTACTGACCACACACCACACACCAATCAAAAACCTTTACAACCACACCCAACCAAACACCAAACACACACAACAAAAAAACCCCACCCAACACAACCCCCACCCACAAATAAACCCCACAAAAAACAAACAAACAAACAAAACCCAACACCCCAAAAACAACCCCAACAACCATCCCCTCTACAACAATCACAACATACCAACCACACCACCATACAAGAAGGCAACAATTAATCAACACCTACACACGCCCCTCAAGGGATTATGTAAGAAAAAATTAAATAATAGAAAATGCTATGTCATATCAATTGTTTAAATTTAAAAAAAATAAACTTTTTAAGCTTAAACAATACGGTTAAACCCGATACCAATAATACAGGTGAAAATAGTGAGTATGGAAATAAAAGACCTTCGTGATGGCGCCAAACGCGTCAATGTCGAAGCAAAAGTTGTAGAAAAAGGCGACGTACGAGAAGTAAAATCAAAATTTGGCGATGCCACTTACAGAATTGTTGACGCTATCGTTGCAGACGAAACAGGCAGCATAAAATTGACATTATGGAATGAGCAAATTGAGCAAGTCAACGTTGGTGACAACATAAAAATTGAAAACGGTTATGTTACAAGCTTTAAAGGCGAAATCCAACTAAACGTTGGCAAATTCGGCAAGCTAACAATCGGTTAAACCGTTACACATTTTAATTTTTTTAAAAAACTTTAATTTTTAACCTATCGCCCTAAAGCTGGAAAATATTTTTTTTATTTGTACATAAATTGGTGGTGGTTAAGAAAATAGTGGGGATAAAAAATTGTGGGCGGTTGTTGTTTAGATTTGTTTTCCGCATTGAGTGCAAAAAGCGGTTCGTGGTGTGAGGGGGGAGCCACAGTGGGGGCAGTATTTGGCTTCCAGATGTAAGGGTGTTGTTGTTGGTTGTGTGATGGGTGGTTGGTTTGGTGTAGTATAGTTGTTTGTTGTTGGCTGTTCGTTAGAAGGTGGGGGATAGTATGTAGTTTGGAGTTGTTGGGGTGGTGTAGTATAGTTGTTTGTTGCTGTGGTGGGGGTTGTTCCTGCTCTGATTGAGCAGAAGGCGGCAGCGGCGATTATAAATGCAATGTATACTAGAACTAGTCCAACAAATAGTACTATTGTTAGGATTGCGCCTATGAGCATCATTGTTCCTGCTACGTTGAATAGGCGTTCGCCTGAACGTTTTGCCAAGTTGCGGAATGTTTCTCTGAAATATAGAGTCATTAGCAGGTTAAAGATGAACACTATTGCCATAAAGGGTAGGAAGTATTGGTTGTTAAAGATGAAGTATTGTATGTCAAACATGCCTGAGCTTGGGTTAAGCATACGAGTTATGAGGTCAGTGACAAAAATGCCTGTGTACCTAATGCTGATGAATTCATTGATACTTAGAATTATTAGACATATTGCACCAAAGACTGCGCCTGTAAACGCGCTTCGGTAAATGTTGCTATCTTTGTAGTGTTCAGCTAAGCCTTTTATGCCGCTAAAGAGAAGAATTACGCCTATAATGCCTAAAATTGGAATGAAACTTAAACACAGTAATATTGAACCGATTGCAGCTAAAATTTTACTTGTTATCAAAGTATCACTCATCATAATTACCAATAAAAAAACACTCATGCTAACATAAAAACCTTACACTAAAATCAACATACGCCCTAACAAAAAACAAATAGCAGATACAACTTAAAAAATGCAAAATAGAGCGATTTAAATTTTAGTCCTGCAACATCATTATTAAACGGGTAAAAAATATGTAATAGCACATATTTTTGTTGTTAAACCTAAAGTCATACTACGCAACAACGAAAATATTTTACCGCATTCAGAGATAAATTTTCAGCGTAGTAACAGACTATTTCCCAAGAACATCCAAAAAGATAGAAAATACTCACCAAATCAGCTAAAAAAACACAGCTACAAATCCAACCTGTCCGCTAACCCCACTCAATCATCTGTAAAAATATTCAATTACTGAATAATTAGAAGTCAGCAACAAATCTTATGGTGAAATAATTTCAGGAATGACACTATTTGAAAATATGAGCAAAATTCAAATTCTTGTGCCCCAACATGGACGTAAGGGTTGAATAGAATGAAAAGAACAACGCTCACTAAAAACTTGAATGAATTAATAGATAGAGTGAAGAACACTTTTTTACCAATAAATATTCAGAGAGTCTTTGTTCACGGCAGTTATTTTAGAGGTGATGAGTTGCCTGGTGATCTAGACATTTTCTTTTGTTATACTGTAAAAGATCAATGGAAAGAATGGCATACAACCATTAAAAGTCTAAATGACCATTACAAAACTTTATCGAGATACCATATTAAAGGTCTGAGTGTTTCAGAAGCAATAATTCAAGTTTCGTCTGAAATTAAAAATTGGAATATTCCTAAAGACTGGCTTACCTGCGTCTCTTGGACAGCTATTTTTCGCTCTTTTCCAGCTGACGCGTTCTGTTGGGAAAAGATATCAAGACGGTTGTTGACAAGAGAGCTAAAAGGAGTTAAACTTCAGAATGTATCAATTAAAAATTGTAGTCACGTATTTGGTAGACTATACCTTTATGCTGAGATGCCCGCTTTTTTGGTGTGGTCCGCAGAGGAACCTGCAAGAGTTGTTTTAACGCCAAATGATGACGAATTTCAAGGATATTTACAGCTTGAGAATAAAATATTGCTAAAAAATCTAAACGACGCACAAATAGAATGTAAATTTGGACGAGCACTTATTGAAAGGATGTTAATGCAGTATCCAAAGGATAAACTAGGCGTTCTTACCCTTCGTGTTTTTAATGATCACAGCATAATTGAGTTTAAAGTTTCGGAAGAACTGTTACGTGAAGAGTTAAGAAAAATTGGTTTGCCTGAAAACTGGGTTTTTGCTACTGGACATAAAAGCATTGACCACAGGTATAAGTTAGCAAAAAATATAGCTGAACAAAAAGATTTTGAGCAAGAGGCTCGCTGTGACATAGTAACAAATAATACAAAGAAAACGATAGTTAGTATACTTAGAGACTGTTTATCAAAAGAGGAAAGTTATGGCCTTAATTGTCGTGTAATGCCCCAGAGGTGTGAGCGTTCTTGTGTGTTAAAAGCTGATGGGACTAACCTTAAGTGTAGTGAAGCAGATTTGGAAAGTGGATTGGTTTCTGTTTCTGTTGAAAAGCCTGACAATATGTTGGAAGAAGAATTTAAAAAACAATGGGCACTTAGAGGTTTTGAAGTGAGCGGAACATCAGAGTACCTGTATGCTGGAAAAACATTTGACGTACGTATGGATTTATCACGTAAGGAAATACGAGAAAGGATAATTAATGAATTGAAGGTACAAAACAAATGAAAGAATTAGTGACTAAAAATAAAGAGATACGAGGGCAGATAAAGTTGCTTAAAACTGAATGCTTTGTTATAGAAAATGTATGTTTTAAAATGTTAGAATTTTTTACAGCCGAACAGAAAAATTCAATTATAAAAGATGCTAAAAACGTTTTAATTCAAGACATTGATGAATCTAAAGTCAAAGAATACTTGTTAAAAAACACTCACCACATTTCGTATTCTATTACAAGTCTAAAGGATGTTGTTGTGCAGTCTTTAGGAGAAAAATAGACATTTGGCGAGAGGTCTTTTTCCAGTAAAGACACATGAATAAACCGTTAATCAGGGTTGATAAAACAAAATATTGTTTAACGTTTATTTTCTTTTACATTAAAATCTTCCTATCAACCCTCAATTTTTCGTTTTAAGTAATAGATGTCAGTTTTTGTGTTTGATTTTTAGTTATTTTTGCAATAGACACCTTTTTACAGCATAACATATTACGATAAAGAATATCGAAGTAATTCTAAAAAGATCTGAAATAGCGTTAATTATAAAAATAATCAAAAAAATGAAGCTTACATACGATAGGTCACTTAATTTTGGGAAATCAAGCACACACATTTTTGTTGTTGAATGTAAAAAGGTTGGGTTGGCTTTCGCTGTGCCCGTGTGGATTTAAAATAGGCCTATTACTGCTAGGAAAGCCATTATTACAGCAGATAGGACCACGGTGCTTATTGCTACTATGAGGCTTTTTGTGTAGGAAAATTCTTGGACAGTGACGGTGTTTGTTTCTTCTTCTTTTGAGGTTTCAGTGTCTAAGAAGTCAGGTTTTTTTATAGGTGGAAGGCCTGAGACTGCTTTTACGGCAAAGGTGACAATTGCAGCTTGTAAAACGTACATGAATATGTTAATCACTGTTGTTAGGGTGGTGTAAGTGTTTGTTGTGGCAACTATGGATTCATAGGCTATTTGTGATGCCGGTGAGGCTCCATTGACAACAGCGTCCGGATAGACTAGTACGCCATAAGGTGGGAAATCGTAGGGGTAGTAAACGGTTTGTAAGGTAAGAGAGCTAAGTAAGGCTATTGCGGCGATTACGACAAGTACCATGAGGGTGAAGCCCATTACGATGAAAAGGGAGCGCCAAACAACATTTGTTGCTTTGTAGCATTTGAAAATTATGTAGGCTATTGCTGCGAGAATAAGCCATTGAAATATTATTTGCATACCTATGGAATACGTTACAAAGCCAAGGAAGGATCCTGTGCCAAAAGCGTTAACTTGTGTTAGGTATTGGCCGCGGAAAAATATGCCTTGTAGTAAAATGTGGATGTGGGAAGGTTCAGAGTATGTTAGGGTAAGTTGTAGGCCTGTTATTTCTGACCAGTTGGGGGTGCCGGTGGTTTGCCATTCAGGGGTTCCTACGGGGATTGTTAGGTTATTCCATTCGTTATAGTTGTTTGTAAGCATTGAGGTTATGTCGCGTGTGAAATAGTTTGAGGTGCCATTTGCAGTGTAAAGTGTTAAGGTGCCGGCTGTTGGTAGAGCGGCATCAGGTGAGCCCGGTTTAAGGCTTAGGTTTAGACTTGTGAAGCCCTCAGGGTCACAGTTTGCAGTGTATCCGAACTGTTCAAGGGTTGCAGATAAACTGTTACCGTTATAGAGAATAAACTGTAAACTATTGTTTCCATAAAAGTTTTGTTCAATATAGTCATCATCATTTATTGTTATAGATGCACCCTGAGGAGTAGTCCAAGGTTTAGCAACTAGGGGAGGAAATAAACTATCAAGCACCGTGTCAGTAATAGCAGGCGCAGTGAAAGCGCTTAACTGGTCAAGGGGAGGCACGGTTTGTTCATAGTGCACTTTTGAGTAATAGCTATAGTAATAAGTGGTTTGTAAGGATATAAAAAGTATAACGATAATTGCAATAGCTAAATATTTAGGGTTTGCAGCAATTCTTTTAAATGTTTTATGAGGAGCGTAAATAACGCCAAAGACATCTTTAATAACCAAAGAGACAACTCCAAGTTTAAAAAACAACTTTCCCATTTATAAGGATACGCAATATTTTTTGAATAAACTAAAAGCAACACAAATATCCATAGACAAAAAGAAAGAAAAACCACTCAAAACTTAAATCTAGCAGACAACAATAACATGAAATAGAGCATAAGGGCGTTATAAGAGGGAAAATAAATTGGCAGACACTGGAGAGGGTAATTGTTATATTTGCGGAGTTAAACTTGGCAAAACTGCTATGAAAAACCACATTTTAAAAACTCACACAAATGTACCTAACGGTGAGACGTGTTATCTGCTTAAAATTGAGGGCGCACAAGATAAAAAATACTGGCTATTTATAGATGTTGCAATAGACAAATCTCTATCAGTGTTAGACTCATTTTTACGTAAAATATGGCTAGAATGCTGCGGGCATTTAAGCGCATTTCACATCAATGGTGGAGACATAGGCAAAAATCGTAAAATTAACAATTTAGCCATAGGCGACAAAATTATTCATGAATATGATTTCGGCTCAACAACTGAAACATTAATCACCGTAATAGACACAACCCAACGCCTAAAACAACGCGACGCAGTACGCCTAATAGCAAGAAATATTCCACCAACCTTTACATGTACAAACTGTGGCAAACCTGCAGAATATATCTGCGCAGAATGCACATACGACACAGAAAACCCGTTTTACTGCGACAATTGCTGCGAAAAACACAATGAAGAACATAGCGCAACATTACCCGTAACTAACTCACCACGCATGGGAGAATGTGGCTACGACGGCACAGAAGACACATGAACCATTTAACCAGACAACTAAAACAACCACCCTACATGAAAAGTTATAGAACGGGTCAATACTTTTTTATTTTTTAAGATACACATACAATAAGTGTCAAGTTGAAAAAGGATGGTTCACCTCATTCGCAGAATTCAAACATCAACTAAAAAAGGAACTTTTAAAAAGATATTTGCTTTTGCCATAATTGTGATTTTATTTTTTTCATCAATTCTCACCATAGAAGCACTACTTTCACCCTCTTCAAATAAACCCAAACCTTCTGAAAATGTTACCGTCTTAACTTTAGCCCTATATCAATCTATAGACTACACAGAAGGAGGCAAAATATACGAGTTTAAATACATGCCAGGAGGTCAAGGAAACCTATTACAAATCTCCACAGACGGACAAACACCAATAAGCTACGCAGCAATACCCGGCGCAACATACAACCCATTTAATCTAAAAATTACAATCTACTCAGCCAACGAAAAAATGCTGGTCTTACACATAGCCCCACCATAAAACAATTAACCACAAACAAACACATTCCAACTACAGACAAAATATGCCGTAAGCGGATAACATTAGAGTTAAAAACAAAGCAGCATAAAGATAAGAGATCATTTTTCACTCTTTTTACGATACACAACTAAGGTAGTTACGTTGAGTGTAACTGTAACTGCAAAAAGCACCAAAGATACATATGCCACAGGATTAGCGGTATCCGTAAGTGCTGCCCAATCTTTTATCCTTACCAAATAATTGCTGTAGAAGAGTTGCATGCACAAAGATGCAGCACAAGCACTTACACTTGCTATGGAAAACACAATCCAGTTTTTGTTCTTAGTCTTATCAACTATTGCAAGATTTATAACGGGAAGCAACCATGCAACAAATCCAAACAAAAGACTGCCTAAATTTAACAAAGTGTACCACAACACATTATCCCCTCAAAATGCAAATGCACTATTATTTTAGACACATATAAATCATATGTTCCCATGCACTACCACCTTATGGACAAAACATATTTTTAATTTTTAGATGCTTATTTAGCTTTTTTGACTTTTTTAGAGGTATTTTAGTTACTGCTTAGCGGGTTATAGGTGTTTTGGTGAAGAGGGTTTTCACTGCGGGTAACAGTGGATGCCCTCGCTTAGTTTCGGTCGAGAGAAAACTACGAATACGAGCATAACACTCAAGACCC
>Ga0123356_10001583_pt1 | contig 25017 bp, 26 predicted proteins | sample TergutEmb28metaG_2_FD_92546 | JGI IMG/M metagenome (GOLD analysis project Ga0123356, IMG submission 92546) | Embiratermes neotenicus P3 segment gut microbial communities from Petit-Saut dam, French Guiana - Emb289 P3 | ecosystem: Host-associated > Arthropoda: Insects > Digestive system > Gut ...
CAAAAGAATCATAAATCAGCAAATCCTCAGGCAAACAAGATATGATGGGGACACTGGCAAATTCGTTGGGCTGCTCGGGGTCTGGTATGTAATAAAATACTAGATACGATAACCGGAGACTCTCGATATCCACGACAAAATTACCATAAATAGCATCTGAAATTTCTGATTGGTAGGTAGTGAGGGTGTCTTCTCGAATGTACGCGTCATTAGTTCTGTCCACAGAAGCGTCTTGGGTGTGATCGAATACCACATTGTACAGATTACCACCAATACGATCCCTCTGCTCTTGGGGAAGCTCCGCAACATATTTATTGTAGTTTTGAATCATTATCATTTTGGTTGATTGGTTATTCTGGGCAATCATCAAATAAATTGTAAGTGCGACCAAAGCCAAAATGAATATCGCGGCCACGATCACCAGCTTCTTCTTGGCGCTATTTTCCATTATTCTCCCCCAATTCCTTTTAGGATATTATCGGTGTAAGCGTAGGTAGGGTTTTTAGCGGCAAACCCCTCCATAGTGTATGTGTGCGCGCCCGTATAGGATGCGGGGCTGCTGCAACTAGCTTCTCCGGTAACGATCGTATTATTGGCGGTATCCACGCCCAATATAACTCCAGTGTGTCCATACCCGGCGGTGCTAAAGCTGAATACAGCGTAAGGTTTGGGTACACTACCGCCGTCAACGAACCCGCTATTGGTCGCTAATAGTGACTGTACCATCTGACCGCCATTTACAGACACCGAACTACCCGTGGTGTGTCGTTGCACAAAATATCCAACAAAGGTAGAGCAGTTACCCAAAGGTCCGCCTCCCCCAGAACAATTAGAGAAATATAATTCCATAGGCTCATCGAAATCATTTATTTCGACGAGGCCTCGCCTGGAATTATTGAGGTATTTCGTCTGCAGGTCGATATATTCTTGCATAAATGCCTGTGCTTGTTCAAGATTCATGCCACCGGAAATCAGCCCAGAACTACAGGCGCCAACAAGCGCGTTTTTACCAAACTGCTCAAGGAATCCTTTCGCATTATTTATACGAATCTGTAAGCCCTCGGCGTTATCAGCTGATCTCTCAACAAGGGCATGAAAAGCCATAGTAGAACCGTTGCCTTTTTGGTCGCTGTATACCAGGGAGCTAGATCTCGAGGCGTCGCCGTCAACGGTTGTCTCGGCGTTGAGCTGTTCCTGCCAGATCATTTCGCCATACTCACCATCCCATAACCAATTTAGCTGCAGGAGGATGGCTTTATCGATGTCGTCTTCCGATGGACCGGTGATGCCATTGTCTTTGAGATACTGAATAAGTTTCCCGCGCCTGCCGTCCGCGCCCGCTCCGCCAGTATTCGTCCACTGGATTAACCCGAATCCCACGCCTCCTACCGACTGATCCCAGGACGTATCGCCGCTCTCACCTACGTACGGGTCGAAAGCACCATTTTCTTGCTGCATGTTCCCCATAGCACCAGCCGCGGCAACGGGCGTCAATCCTCGAGCTATGAAATAATTCCAAACTTTTTCTTGATTAGTTCCACCTGTGAGGGAGCTAGGAGGATCGCCCGCTAGACTGCCACCAATACATGCCCCGCCTGATTCGCCTGGAACGAACATGCTGAGATCCATATCAATAACTCTTCGTAACTCATCGGAGATTCCGTTCGCCGCGAAGACATTATTTAACGGTGCTAATATTAGAATAGCAAACAGGAGCATGCCAGCTGTCATTATGCGCCAATTGGATAGGTGTTTTTTAAGTGTACTATATTTCATACCATTATGGCCCGGAATCACTGTTACGATTTGCTGCTTCGTTTTGCATTGTGCCTGCCTCAGAGTTAACGTCAAGAGAATCGATAGCATAAACAGTTACTTTTTCTCTATCTAGCCTGGTATCGTTCTGACCGACCACTGAAACATAGATATCATATTCACCGGCACTACCGATACCATCCCAGTTATTGATAAGAAAATCAACACATTCGTCGTTATATGACATTGTCTTAAGTTCAAACGATCCGGACGTATCAACAGCCACGCTGCCGGCTTTGGGTGTATCGTTAAAACAAATTATCAGATATGGCCATGTTGGATCTACATCATAAACTTCTGTGACAGCAATATTAAAAACATCATCAGGGGAGTTTTGATCATTTATCCCTTTGTCTGGCATGAAGAAAATAGTTAACACAATTATACCAACAACAAGAATAATGCAAGCAGTTACCACAAATTTCTTATGCCCTAAAAACCATTCCCCTATCATTTATCCTCCCTTATAGTGTAAAAATTTTACGACGTTTGGATCTGTAAGGCTTCTATCCCGCCACGGTGCTTTATTTATGTTACAAGCTTCGGGTATGTTTGTTCTTGGCGGGCCTCCACCCTCTGCGACCTTGCCATTTCCAAGGTAAATAGCTACATGTCCTTTCCAAACAACCACGTCACCAGGAATCGGTTTATCAGTCACCGAGAATCCTTTACAGTAAAAGTATCCATTTACCTGACCAGCATTACCCACATTCTTACAGCCATCCTCGTTACCTACGAAGGGTTTTTGCTTACCGGCCTTAGCGTACACTGAGTTGACAAATCTCACACAATCCGCACAGTTTAGCTTATCAAAACCACCTGTGGCAGCTGCCACGATGTTGCCATCGCCACTGGTGCTACTGCCTCCACTACTACTATCCGCCTCGTCATTACTGCCCCCACTCTGACCGCCATAACATGACTCTGCAATTTCGTCTAAAACACATTCCATCATCTGATTAACCGAGTCGTCGAGAGTGAAAATATAAAACAGATCCTCGAACCCGGCTTTTTTAAATTCAGCGCTGCCTCTGACACATTGCGGGCCACGGGTGTAAGGTTTAGATTCCTCGTCCTGATGTGGAGCAATTGGACCAGTATTTTCTATGCAGTCGGCTATAAAATTTTTATATGCTTTGCTCTTCGGCGCACCATTTTCATCTATATGGCCATCATCATTACCGTCTTTATACATTTCCTCAACCACGGTATCAGGATCCATCTCTAGCAATCCCGTATCCATTCCGTAGACTGGGTTACAAAATGGATCAACTGCAATTGCGAGCTCCTGGTATTCTTCATCCTGACAGACGTTATAATAATCCAAAGTACTATACGCACTAACATTTGGCGAAAATACACTAAACGGATTGACTACTAGCGCGCTCAAATTAGCCAGAGTCGATGTCCATGATCCGTGGGCGACATACGGCAGAAACTTGCCGGTGATGCTGCCCGTGATCGAATAAGGATTAGTGAAATCCCAGGGGTCTGCTGCCAGCCGTTCGTCCTCTTGTATCATGGCTAAGTATGGTTGTCGCACGTTTTGATCAAAGCCAAGCGCTTCGTCTTTGGTCATGGTGTGGCATCCTTGAGCATTGCAATTTTGCGCAGCCAGCGCTCCCGCTCCCGAGGTCAATGCATTGCCAGCACTGCCGCCGATCGTATCCGGCCCAACGAATTCGCCGGCTAGCATTCGAGCTACCACTGGTACCATGAATGATACTCCCGCGAATAGAGCGCCCCACAATAATCCCTGGGGAATAATTTGGGAGAGCGTAGCGCCACCAGACGCAATAGCTGCCACTATGCCGATAATAGCAGAACCTATTCTAACAAAGACATTTTGAATGAATCCACATACTTGCCGTGCGGCGCTGCTGCCGCCGGGTATCAGCTTCAATACCTCATTCCTGACATCCATCATACCGCCCACGAGGCCGCCACCGGTTTTGAACTCCATTGTATCCTCTGGATCACCCCAAAAATCTCCACTAATCATGCCATAACCAAATGATTGAAAGGCGGTCTGTCCGGTATTAGGATCCTCCGTGAACAGCATATTACCAAGAACCTCCCACCCCGCAGGCGTTCCTTCCCCAGCTTTCATCCCGTCAACCGATGATTTAAAGGTCGCAGTATAGGACATCAACTGTTCAGTGCCGATTAGCTTAGCAATGTAACCGATAGCCGATATGATATTGAGTATCGTGCAAGCCAGATCGATCGTGCCTGTGATCGCTACAGCCCGGCCTATGCCTTGGGCGACTCCCTTAGTAGACCCGGTCAAAGCCTTCGCTGTATTTACCTTTGCCTCGGGGGCAGCTGACATTTTCTGGTTTATTTCATTATTGTCACCAATTAAGCCGTCGAACATGCTTTTAGCCCGAGCGTTTTTCTGTTCAGCGTCTAAATTTTTTGTAGAATCGCCAGTATTGTCGTTAGCTTTTACTGAGTCCAAGTTAACTTTATTGCCCCTTTGTCGCTCCTTGAGCTTGGCCTTGGCTTTACCGACTGTTTTTTCCCTGATAAAACCACCGAGTTTGTCGATCCCCAGCTTTCTAAATAATGCTTGGACTTTGGCATTGGCCCAAACCGCCACTTTCGGTTTCATGGCTTCGCGCATGTAGCGTTGCAGATGCGGATCGCCCGCTTTCAATCGATCCGAAAATTGCCCAGCACTGAGCGTTTCGCCACTAGGCAAGGTGATTGATACCATCCCACTCCTTCCCGGTAGATGAGGAATTCGACTTTTGTTGACCGTCAGGCCGGGAACGCGTCGCTCGAGATTTCGAATAGCTCGGTTACTCATGCCGCTGTAGCGACAGGCAACTTTTACTTTTTTAGTACAAAGTCCTTTTACACCAGGTGTACGATTACTTTCCTGGACTCGTTTGTAGAACATTTTGTTCACCCGCCGGGTGGAGATGGATTCGATGTTGACGTTGAAATGTTTACTTAGCATTTCTGAGAATTGCAGAATACCGGTAGTGCCGAGAATTGCCGGGCCGAACAACCAACCTACGCCGGCGATGATTGCGGTTACAATCCCAAGGACGATTTTGTTCCGAGCCTTTTTCATAAATCCGGTTTTGCCGCCCGCGTTGCCGCGCCCTCGGGACGATTTACTATCGTAAAGTTGAGTGGTTCGGGAGCCCTCATTGTAGAGTTTAGTTCCGGAGCTCTCTAGGCTGGGAATGTCTCGCTGTTGACTTTTAGTTTCCTTGGCACCCGATATTGGATTCACCGCCCCCATTTCGTCGCGGCCAAGGCTCGAGGCAGTTTCGTTGGCTTCCTGAGCCCGGGTATTTGGCCTGGATTGGTCTTCTAACGTGGAATAATCCTTGGATCCTGAATAATCTCGCGGCTCCCTGTCATAGCCGTCGCTACTGTCGGAAGGTGACCCATACTCCCAATCCATATGTTAATATCATAACATAACCGCAATTTAAGGACAAAAATTCAAGGGTCGGGCAACCATGTTTTGACAAAAGCGCTTAAACTTGCTAGAGTATAGGTATGAGCCCAAGCCAAGGTCAACCATCAAACCCAGAAAGGCACGGAGGAGAGCCGTCTGCCAACGAGGTAGCTGGATCCCTAGGATCGACGGCAACGAGAGGCGCAAAAGACCCAAGTCCCAAAGAATGGTCGGACGAGGAAAAAGACAGTTGGAGTCGGCAGGTTTCCATTGACACAACATCATTTGAAAAGCAGGAAAGCGATTGCGAAAAGCTGGCCGGAGAGCTTTTTGAAATTTTAACTGAGCGCAGAAAATATTGTGAGGAAAAAGGATTTAAGCCTGCGAGGCCGTTCATGCTGAAAAGGGATGAATGGGGTTTTCTCGATGGCGGAAACACTGAGAGCCTTAATAAAAAAATCAGAGACATTGTTGATAGTGGCGATGACGATAAAAAAGTCATTAAGAATCTAGAAGAACTCAATAAAAATATCCTCAATGAGATTGGTAGGCTTTCCGAAAGCGTGGAAGACAAGGAAAAGACGGACGAAGCAGAGGATTCGTTCCGAGAAGCCTCAAAAGGAGCCAAAAGGAAGGTAACTGAACACCAATACGAATCACTCAAGATCGCCCTTTCGAAGGACGTAGATTTCGAAGAGGGCGATGCAATGCCTAACGCTGCCGCTTACGGTTTTGTTAGAGGCGAAACAATAATCCTTACGGCGAAAATATTAGAGTTAAGAGAAAAAGATGCCGATGGGAGTGTCAATACAAATGTACTTAGCCTGGAATGGGCTAGACAGGGCAAATACGGCGCTAGCTTTCGCTATGTGCTACGGGCGATACTCGGAAGGATGTTAATTGCTACTGGTAGCCAAAATGAAAAACAGGCAGCAGTAACTTTCATGATGGATTTTCTAGAACAGAGCAGTGGTTACAGTCTATATCCAGGTATGGATAAATCCACTGCTCAGGCTGATGTAAGTGCATGCCTGTTGTGGAGTAATAACAAAGATGTAATGGGAATGTTCTCTTGTGGTGCATTTCAGTCAAATGCGCTGAAGGGTAACGCCTATGCCCGCGAGCCGGTGAGAAGTCATGCCGATTACGTAGCTCAGTCAGTGAAAGACATCATGTTTAGTAGAGAAGTTGCCAGAAATAGCGTCAGGATACCCCAATCAGATGGCAGAGGTGGTATCAAGGAGGTAGAGCCAGAATATGCTATGAATTACTCTGAGCTCGACGAATCCGGTAGGAGCATGTTAGATATTATGGTCGAATGGATTAACTCCGTTAGATCGGGTAGAGCCATGAACCCTATCCAAAAACTAGATGGTCAATACCTCGATAGGCTGATTAATTCTATCCGTGTTTTTCACGAAATCATGAGGTTAAGGCCAAGTGATGAAGTCCTCTTTGAAACGCCAGAAAATGAGAGAACGGATGAGCAGAGGAAGCAGTGTGAAGAATATGAACACGGCCTAGCCATGCTTCGACTTGCTGGGGATGGAAACAACAAAGCCTCGTTGAGAGCTCGAGATGATGCTGCCCACGAAGTCGCTAGACAAATGGCTGCCATGTTTAGAACGCATAACAACATTAACATTCGAAACGTAATAACTGGCTCTACCAACGGTGAGATACTTAACTTCTGGCTGGCTAAAGCTGGTGGCGTACTCCACGAATTGGATCAGAAGTACTTGCCGGGGGATGGTGTCCGAGTCGAATCCGAAACAGAGGATGGAAAGAGAGAAGAAAACTCATACGTTCAGGACTACATGGGAGATTGGGTTGGAGAAATAACGAAAGTATTAAGAAGAGGCGATCGATCAAAAATGTCGACGGAAGACAGGGCAGAATTTATGCGAAGAGTAGCTGAGGCAAAAATATGGGCTGAGAGAAAAACAAGAGAACTCGAAAAACTAGAAGACGAGTTAGAAGAAAAACTAAAAGAACGAGAAGAAAGAGGAGAGCGAGTAGCGCTAAGAGAAGAAGACCAAAGCAGTCTAGAAAAAGCACAAAAAGACGAAGTTATAGCACGGGCGTTTCTGGACAGTTTTAATGAGTTCATACCTAAGAATACACGAGAGAAAATGCAAATAGAAATGCAAGAGGCATTAGGGGAATAGAAATTAGCCAGTCGCTATGGCTTCGGCTCCTCTCCAGATGATTTTGGCTCGCGTTTGCCATGTTCGATTTCGTCCATGCGCGTTTGTTTACGCTTGTAACTGTGATCAAGGCTACTGGCTTGATATAATTGATTAACTGCCCCTGCTTGCATTAACGTTGTCTCACGAGATGCAGGGGCAGCTCTGGCCAAGTCTCTTGCATAACGCATTTCTTTTACAAAATCTAGATCATCCACACCGCCATCCGTTCTGGCGTTCGTATAATCATTGCCTAGCCTCCATATAAGACCCTGTGAGTCATCAGCTAGCATACTACCAACGTTTTCTAATGTTACCATCTCGTCACCACCCATTTCTTTAAAGGCGTCTGTCGTACTTATGCTGAGACCGTTGGCCATGAGACTCTCCAATGTTTTTTTACTAATGCCGCGCTTAAAAGTACCATCTTCTTGTTTCACTCCCTTTACTAGCTGTTCTGCAAGCCCAATGGGGCTGACATCCACACTCCTCGCCGCATTTTCCAGACCAGATTTCTGAGCATCAGTAATCTTGAGCTGAAAGGCATCGCGCGCCGCCGAGGCAGCATTAACCGCGGCGGGTTTTCCTGGATCGTCCTCAGGTAGCGCATTCGCCAACTCTAGTTGCCTATCAAGAACTTTCATTTCGCGAGAATCAAGAGTAGGCCCCTCGGTTCTTTCTTTCAGGGCTCTCAATCTAGCTTCAAAATCAACTGCCTCCGGTTCTATTCTTGCCTTTAACTCATACTCTTTGGTCGCGAGGGCGGCTCTTACGGCACGATCATTCAATTCGAGATCAACCTTCATCTTTTCAGTCTTCTGGCCAGCGTCACTACTCTTCTTTTCCGCATCAGCTATCTGCTGCAGTTGTTCCTTGAAATTACCACTACCGGCTGAACCGAGGTAGCTGATGAATCCTCCAGTGACTTTACGTGCACGATTTGCCCGGACTTCCTCTAGAGCTGCTGCATCTTCCTTCAAAGCTGCTTTATCGCCAGACTGCGCCTCTTGAGCTCTCGCAGCTTATCAGCAGCACCCTCTTTCCCTTCCTTGATACCCTTCTTTGCCTTTTGGATTGCCTTTTTCCTCTCGGCAATACTTTTCTGCCTCTCTTCAACTTCTTTGTTCAGGCCTTTCGGATCTCGTATTCTATTGGCCAAATTCTGCATAGGTATACCTTTGATAAGTTTCCCACCGAGGTTACCCCAATCCTTAATCGGAGTTTTGTCCAATCCTTTCCTCGCCATGCCTTCCAATTTGCCCAGCGCCTGGCCGCCCATTTTCATGATCGGGATGATGGATACGACTGGGGCTAGTTGCACTAAACACGCCATGACAAATTGAGGTACGCCGTCGGGGCCAGTAGCCATTATTATGGTAGTAACTAGTTCTGTGGCTCCCCAAACTAAAGCAATCGCCGGATAGACGACCAAGACACGCAAAAACTCGTTTAGCCATCGCTTGAACAATTTCTCAGTGTTAGGTAGGAGATACAACACGAACGCGATGGGCGAAATGATAATCAAAACGGTCACCAATACCTCTCGCATAGCTAAAACCGCTAGTACCATTAAAATGCCAATGATAACCGTTCCGAGTTGCGAGAATATTAACAGTAACACGCCAATTGTCACTCCGACCATCAAGATACCAGTGTTACTCGCTAGATTCCCAAATACTTCCGCCAAGGCGTGAGGATCAGGGCCATTGGGGATTCCCGTTGCGATGTTGCTGACAAAGTCACGCAAATTTGAGCCGAGGATGTTGCTAATGTCCACCGCAGCAGCACAGATATAAAACGAAACGTTCACCGCGATAGCCACAATGACCAATCGAGGTAAGATTTTTTTGACGGAGTAATTGCTGAACATTACTACTTGCCTCCTCTGCCGCCGATGACGGTGGAGTAGATGGTTATCAAAAAGACGATGGCGAAAGCGATATTGGCAATTGGAATGATGGCACCCCAGGCGCCCCGAATGGCGGCACTACCATATTCATCGTTAAGACTCTGGTAGTTCAATTGATTGTCAATAAACTCCATTATCTTGTTAATACCAGCAGCCATCATTCTAATCACCGGACAGAGGATCCAGCCCATAGATCCACCTACTGATTCGCATGGCGTGCCTTCTTCATCCACATCGGCCGAATCAGCATTGTCTTGCAGCGGATCTAAACCTTGACCGTGTAGACACGAATTTATGATTCTAGATTTAGCTATCCAGCTAGAACCAGCAAAATTAAAATCGGTGCCGTCGGCAATAGCATTTTTTAGACCTTGTCCATTGTATAACAAGCTCCTCGGAGGAGGGCCATAGACTGCACCAACGCCACCTGTAGTCTTCTGGTCATAGTATTTTGCGTCTGTGAGCAGAGGATCCTTTAGGTAGCACACGAGCTCATCATCAGCATTTTCGGCACCGCGCATACAAGCGTTTACTAAACCTTGTATGGGATTTCTTTCCATTGCAAGAATAGCATCAAAATTACTACCATACCAACCACTGCCATTTCTGACAAATTCGAGACATTGGCTCTCGCGTAATTCGGTTATCGTTTTCCCAACCCCGGGGAAGTTTACCTTGATGTTTTTGAACTTGTCTATGATATCGGTAACGCATTGCCCCTGATACAATATACGACCCTTGCCTTGTCTGGTCGCATCATCATCAGCCAGCCCTCCATGATCGGCTTCGTTGAAAATATCCAAACTATTGTTTAAAAGACCGACATATTTTTCGTTAGTGGTTGTTTCATAAGAATAGCCCGCACCATATCCCGTGCCAGTATATCCCGTACCAGTGGTCGTCGAAGGTTTCATACCGGCCTGTGCTGGCATCCATCGTCCCACTATAAGACCATCGCTAGTTAATACTTGCACCGGGTAGTCATTGATGTTGGAGCCCTTGCTGCCGAGATTTGGTTGCCCGATCTGGCTCGGAGTGTTTGTGTCAATACCTTGATCAGTTCCATAAGGTACCGCTCCACAAGTGTTGGTCATCTGGTAATAGTAAAAACCATACACCTGCTCAGGAGACAGATGTTCCACGGGAGAAGAAGAGATAACGGAGCTCTTAAAGGACGCTCTCATGTCATTTAAATTCTTGAATTTACAGTTATAATTTCCACTACTGTTGGGCTGAGCGGGGCAATTTGCAAACACTCTCAACAGATCGAGACTGCTCTTCCCGGGGAGAACAGTTGACAAGTTTGCTTTCAGGAAATCTCGACAGCTTTTGCCGCCACCAACCTCACCGTTATAATCTACGAATCTGAAGTTTCCGAGATAGCTGTAGTTCAAATCGTCCACAATTCTTTGCTCCACGTTCGACGGTTGACTTGTTACAGTCCAATCACTCTCCTTTGAACTAGTTGCTCCCCTCAGGCACAACCATATTCTGTTTACGGTGATGTTCCTGTTGAGAATTCCTCTCCAGTCATCGCCAATAGCCGCCCAGGCATCATCTCGCGGCGGAGTTATCAGCGATAAAAACGGCGACAACACCAAACCGATAACCACCGGCACGACAGCGGCACGATACCACCACTTGTGTGTTTTCATACTTTAATCATAACCGATATCGCGATATCGTGCAAGCTTTCGCGAGAACTATAATCGTTGGCGCGAATAATGGCGCGAATTTGGCGCGAATGCCAAAAGATATGTTATAATTGAACGTATGTATAAACCCAATTACGCTATTACCGATAATATGCTCAATAAAATTGCCCTGATCGAATCTTATCGAACAAAGGTCACCTCGAGCCATATTCTGCCAGAGCGTGAAATCGAACTACGCTATCGAGCTACTGTCGAAGCCACCCATAGCTCCACGTCTATTGAGGGCAATCCCCTAAACGTCAAACAGGTCGAAAAAATATTATCAAGCCGGAGACAATTAACGCGACATCAACACGCCGAGATTGAGGTTAAAAATTACAAAAAGGCGCTTGATTGGATCAATAAGCGCAAGATTTCTGATCGACCGATTACGCTTGATGACGTATTACAAATCCACAAGATTCTAATGGGGAACCTATTGCCCATAGAAAAGGTCGGTAGCTTGCGCAAGGAAGTTGTATATATCGAAAACCAAAGCGGAAAGGTCGTTTATACTGGGCCAGAGGCCAGAGATGTCAAACGCGAGGTAGAAAAACTACTGACTTGGCTAAATAGTGACGCGAAAACCGTTCATCCAGTTATCGCCGCCGCAATCCTTCATTTTCAATTTGTTTCAATTCACCCATTTTCTGACGGCAACGGGCGTTCGACGCGTATTTTAACGATGCTGTACATAGGGTTAAGGAAATATGATTTTCGGGGTTCGCTAGTTTTAGATTCCTGTTATTCAATTGACAAGAAAGCCTACTATAGCGCTCTGCATACATCTCAAGGAGATACCTATAACACCGCGCGAGTTGCTAACCTAAGCCCTTGGATTGGCTATTTCGTGGAAGGATTTCTGTCATCAGCAAAGATACTAGCTGCGGAAATAGCTATTTTAGGTGGGCTGGTGCGACCCATCGATGGAAAACGGGCAATATCGCGTGAGATGGCTGACATCCTGAGCTATGCCAAACAATTTGGTAGCATCACCCTGGCTGAGGCTGAAGATATTTTAACCAATGTCTCTCGACGCACTTTGCAACGCAAACTCAAGCTATTAGTGGATAATGGTTATTTGCGACCCGATGGCGGTAGCAAAAATACAAAATATATTTGGAATGAGAAATGAATATTCACCTACTCCCCGACTAACTTGCAGAACATTGACCTTGCATAGAAACCTCTAGCGTGTTACGATAAAACTATGTTTATAAAACTTTTTGCTGCTAGTGACTGCGGAACCGAAACGTTCTTTAACTGGAACTGTGGCGGGCAAGGCATCACAGGTCTACTCATGACCATTTTGAACTGGCTAGCAGTCGGCGTAGCCATAGCAGTGCTCGGTGCCATCATATATGGTTCTATCCTCTATACCACGGCGGGCGGTAACACCGAGCAAACCAAACGAGCCCTCGAAGTCATCCGGAACGCTTTTATTGCTCTCGTCATGTATTTTGCCATGTGGGCGGTGCTTAACTGGCTGGTGCCGGGAGGGTTGTTTAATTAGATGAAAAGGTTTTTTCTTAGCACCCTCGTCGTTTTGTTCAGTATTTTCAGCCTAGCGTTCATGATGCCGGGAGCGACCGCTAGCGCCATCCGAACTGCAGCCCAAGTCGCAGCTGATGAGAAGTGCAACGATAATGCCAAGACTTTTTCAAAGAGATTCCTGAATTTTCCAACTTGGTATCGCGGCTTTGATCTAGAAGCTACTACTGACAAAGGAGACGCCTGTGTCTTAGCAAAAAGTGCGTTTGAAAACAAAGCAGTCGGCTCCATCATCTTTACCATCGCTCTCAACATTATCGACATCGCCCTCCGGCTCGTTGGCATTATCGCGGTCGGATTTGTCATGTGGGGCGGTTTCGGCTACATTCGATCTCGCGGCGATCCCGAACGCACCAAATCGGCCATTATCACTATTAGGAACGCCATAATCGGCATGGTTCTAGCCATGGTGGCGACCGTTCTCGTTAGCTTTGTCGTGTCGAGGTTGAGCGCATGAGTCATCTAATCCGACTATTTGCGGCAATCGACGCCGACATCCCCAAGGTAGAAGCGGGTCAGCTCATCACCAATGTCCTCAACATCGTCTATTTCATCATCGGCATAGTCGCCGTCGTCATCATCCTCATCGCCGGTTTTCAATATATCACCTCTAATGGTGAGCCCGAAAAAGCCAAGAAAGCCATGCACACCATCCTCGATTGCGTGATCGGTATCGTGGTGGTTGTCTTTGCCTTTGTGATCACTAATTTTGTGGCGGGCAGAGTATGAGACGGCTCAAAATCATCATCATAAGCCTAGTGGCTGTGTTTGGTATTGGCTTAGCGCCTACGTCGGTGATGGCGGCTACTACCGTGCCTCAGGACAATATGGAAGAAATCTGTGCAAATAATCCTGACTCCTCGGTCTGTAAAGAATGGCAAAACAATCAAGACCCAGAAGGTCAATTATCTAGTACCGTCCGAAACATTATCAACGTGCTATTGTTCGGCATCGGCATCATGGCGGTGGTTTCGATCATAATCAGCGGCCTCCGATTCAGCTCCTCGCGCGGCGACACAAGCGCCACCCAAAAAGCCCGCACCCAACTCATCTACTCCGTAGTCGGCCTAGTCGTCTCAGCGCTGGCCTTCGCCATCGTGAATTTTGTGTTTGCTAGTTTGGGTGGTGGGGGCGGAGGTTCGGGTGGCGGCAGCCAAACTGCTTGTCCGAGTGGTCAAAGTCTCAATACCATAACAAACATCTGTGAACCAACCAACGTCACTACTTGCCCAAGTGGTCAATCTCTTAACACAATTACTGGCCTCTGCGAGTAGGGTCACAAGGATACGACAACTAGAGATTCTTCTTCATCCTCATCACCCGGATGTGTTTTAATGGTCACAGACCACGATCCATCGGGATTGCGGTGTATATGTGAAATGATTACTTTCTCTCCAGAAGGCAGACGAAAGAACAGCCCGTCGTCGGCGCTTACTGCTCTACTCCAATCTAAATCCCCATCATGCTTCTCAAACACATCATCTCGCTGGATGAGATTAGAAACAGACATCTCAACGTATTTTTGCAATTGGTCGTCGGCCTGCTCCGCCCCATCAGCAGGCCGTTCTATTTTGGGGGTTCTTCTTCTTTCGGCTCTACCACCTGGCCTTGTCTATACGTAACTTTTGTGCCATCCTTAAGCACAATCTCGCCAGCAACTTCCTGACCCTCTGGAAGCGGATTGTTCGGCTCCATGGTTGCAATCACACTACCTAACTTTTCAGGCATCTCCAGTACCGTGGAATTATCGCTCTTCTTGGCGGAAACTATGCCAACAACAGTGCCAAGCACAGCAGCGAGTGCGACTGCACCAGTAGCTACCGCCAGAGCCACTCTCCCCGGCCTTTTGAGCCTCTCTCGGTCTGTCTTGCCCGCCTCATTCAGTGCGGTGACGTCCACTGTGGCATCCGGATCGCTCGTTCGTGCGCCCACAGCCACATTCTCTTTCGGTGTCCAGGCACTTGCCCTAACTTTTGGCCACTCACCCAACTCAACCGGGGTCGCTCCTGAACTTGCTGGTGCTGCGGGCTCTTCACCCTCAGTTGTTGGCCCTGGATCCTGCCGCGCCGGTTCTCTTACGCCAGGCGTCCCCGGAGTTTCGGCTGCCGGATCTGCCTGTCTTCTGACACCACCTCTGCGTGTAGTAACATGAGGTAGCTGCCCTCCTCTCGATCGTCGCGAAGGTCTAGTAGGCGCTTCGGCTGATCCGACTGAAATATAAGGTGGTAGCGGCGTATTGTCATTAGGCGGAACCTGTAGCGCACCATCTAGATACACCGTCTCTGGGCCGGTATCAGGTGGCCCATCCGTTAAGGGCTCATCAATGGGGGGGGGTGCCGATTCGCCTGGCGTGCCCGGTGGTGATAGTTCACTCATTTCTTAACTTCCTTTCGTTTTTATTTTTGATGTTTTTACATCTATACTGCCATTCTAGCACAACCGCATTAAAAAGTCAAGGACTTTTTCACACTTTCTAATTTTGGCTGCCCTACTCCTGTTGTCCCGCCCCAATCACCCCAACTCTGCCGTCCCACGCACAGCCACAGGATCCAGGAAAAATACGCGAAATTACAAACAAAGTCAAAAAGAAAACACGGATAAAATCCGTGCCTGAGAGACTCCCACTGCTTGAACTAACTTCATGCCCGGTGGCCTTTCGGGTACATTGTATCATTTGTGCTTTGCTAAGTCAACAATTTCCCCATCCTTTCTGATGAGAAAAACATTCTTGAAATACCGTTTATACTGGTTAGTCTCCGTTTGTCGAACAATTTCCCTCCAAATAAAATCATCTCTCAGTGCCGTTCTGGATGAATCAATCGCTAGATACCTCGCCTGCTTCGAAGCCGTCACGAACTGCCGTTCTATCGTGTGACGTTTTGATTTACCTGTTGGTGATTTAACTTCTATCTGAATATTTAGACTCAGGATGTTTAGATCGGCAGTTTTGCTAACATTGCTGCGACGTATGAACTTTACGTCGGATTTAAAATAGTCTGCAATTATCCCAGCAGCGCGAGTCTCGCGATCAGATGGAGCCGGTATAATATCAGTCGGAGTAATTACATTATATTTTGACATGTGGATATTTTATCACAGTCGCGACAAACGACAACTAATTTGCCAAAACGCCCCGGTTTAGGTACAATACTAAGGTAATCATAAGCGACAACGTCGAACGTAAGGAGGAACTCATGAAAAAATTAACGATTTTGGTCGCCAGTGTGGTGGCTGTGCTCGGGCTGGCTTTGGCGCCAATGGCGAGGCCGGCTTATGCCGCAGTAACAGATTGTAAAGACGTCCCAGCTTCGCAGCAGTCAGGCTGCGCGGCCTGTCTAGTAGAAGATGATACTAATAAGTGGGATGAAGTCGCCGGCACATGCGACAGGGGTACTAAAAGTGGTCTCACCGACATTGTCCACACCGTCATCAATGTCATGCTGTTCATTGTCGGGATTTTGTCGGTTGTCATGATTATCTTTGGCGGCATTCGCTACACGGCGTCGGCCGGCAACAAAACCCAAGTCGACAACGCCAAAAACACCATAATTTACGCCGTAGTTGGCCTAGTGGTGGCGATCGTGGCCTTTGCGCTCGTCCAGTGGGTCTTTAGTGCTCTTGCGGGTTCGTAGTGATGAGACCGGTTTCGATTTCGCTAGCGATGATTTGAATGTGGACGTGACTTTGGCCGGCGAAGAATAATCCCTGTCCCACCGGGAAATTGCTGAGACGTTTTAATTCTTCTTCTGTTAATTTAAAGACTTGACCAAGGACATCAACTGCCGAGGGCGATTGTTTGAGCAGGATTTGCATGCTGGCGTTGGCCACGATGGCGCGTCCCATTTGGTCGTTCATGAAATCTTCGACGTCCTGGGTGATCGTAGTTAGACCGAGGTAATATTTCCGGGCGCGCTTGGCGATCGAGAACATGAAACTAGCGGCATCCGGCCATTTCATGAGTTGCCAAGCCTCATCGACGATCAGCATGCGTTTCTTTTTCTGGGTGCGCACGATGTTCCAGATATGAGACAGCACAATATACATGGCCACCGGTCGCAGCTCATCCTCGAGGTCGCGGATATTGAACACTACCATATTGTTGTTGATTTCCACGTTGGATTGCTGAGAAAAGATGCCCGCAAAAGTCCCCGTCGTATATTGACGCAGACGCTGAGCCAACTCGGGACCATTACCGCCCATATGCGCCAAAGTATCATAAAGGTCAGCCATCACCGGTGGCGGCGATTGATGCGTCAGCGGATCGGACGTGATGCCGACGCGGGCGTAGGTGTCGATTAGGGCTTGGTCGAGGTCGGCTTCTTCGCCCGGGGTTAGGATGTTGACCACTCCCCCGCTGGCGGACACCTGGCCGGCGCCGAGCATGAGACGCAACAAACCGTGCAACGTCACCAAATTTGCCCGGAGCGCGTCGGCTGACTCGCCGTCGTCGCTGTCGACAACGCGGGGCAAATCAAACGGATTAACCCGCGTGTCGGAATTGAGCGAGAGATGAATGTAGGCTCCACCCACGGCGTCGGCCAACTTTTGATACTCATTCTCGGGATCGATAATAATAATGTCGGTGCCCATCATCATGGTGCGCAGCGCTTCGAGTTTAACAGTGAAAGATTTACCGGCACCGGATTTGGCAAAAACCACCATGTTGGCGTTCTCGAGAGTGTAGCGATCGAAAATAACCAAACCATTGTTATGCATATTAACACCGTACAGAATGCCGCTATCCTGAGTCAGATCAGCGCTCGTGAACGGAAAAGAAGTCGAAATGGCGCCGGTGTTCATGTTGCGGCGGATCTTGAGATCGTCGATAAATTGCGGCACGGTCGAATTGAGACCCTGTTCCTGTTGGGCGGAGGCGACCTTGGTCAAAACCATCTGTTGACCGAAAATAGTTTCGACTTTGTGCGTGGCGAAATCGAGCTCGTCTTGACTAGTGGCATAGAGCGTCACATAGAGGCCAAAACGGTAAAATTTCTCCATGCCGGTTTGGAGCTCGTCGCGCAATTGTTCGGCGTCCTGGAAAGCCGCCTCGAGCGCCGGATCGCGGATCTTACCATGTTCGGCGTTGATCGCCATGCTGGCCTCGAGCTGGGTGACTTTCTTGCGCAAATTATTCATGACGATTTGGCTATCGACCGGATAGATGAACATGCTGATGTCGAGCACTTCGTCGAGGTTAATAATCGAACTCAGCCAGCCAGTGTAGATAGTTCGCGGATAAGCGTAAACGTAGATAGTTTTGCACCAGCGCGTGCCGAGCATGAAATAGCCCGATTTGAACTCGATAGAAGCCGGCGCCACCAAATCGCGCAAAGTCGAGATACCTTTTTGGAATTCGGCCTCAACCTCAGCCTCCTCGCGGGCGCGCTGCTGGGCGGCCAGGTCGACGGGTCCGGCTTTCTTGCCAGCCATCACGCGGCTCCTTCATTGGCCGGTGTCGGGGCTTGGCCTTGACCTTTTCGTACGACGGTAGCGGCGTAATTTCTAAAATCGCCGATTGGTTCACGTACGGCCGTGTCGGGGTTATAGACGTTGTACATGAGCTCGCCGAGCTCTTTGGTTTTTAGGGGCACGGCGTGAACGCCGACTTGCGATAAGCCATCGACCACCGCCATAATCCGCCGGCTCATTTCCTCTTTGACGTGGTTGTATTGGTCGGCTGGTACTTTTATTCGTTGGTTTCTTTTGGCCGGCACGAACAGATTGGTCAGCAAACCTTTTGTGTTGTCGCTTTCTTTACCGAGCTTGGAAAGGTTTTTCTCATCGCCCAGAGCATAAGGGATAACCACAAAGAAACTCTTGTCCATGATGTTGGCTTCCTGGGACAGAATATCGATAAATTGGATATAGTCGTCCATCAAGACGCCGAGCAACATGTTGTCTTGGTCGGCGCGGATTTTCTCCAATTTCTCGAGATAAGGGCCGATATCGACGCGCTGAGAGCGGATGTAGATTTGGATAGGAAAAGTCAGCGAATTCAAAAATTGCTGATAAGAATACTCGATGCCATCGCGCTCGCGGCCGCTCATGAGATCAAAATTAACCGATTGGGCGGCCACCACTGACCGATAAGTCCCGTCGCCGATAATCAGCATATTGTCGCGGATTTCCTGGAACATCAGGGTGTTTTGGGTCGAATTGGGGTTCTTTTTGACCGATTTACCGGCGGTCGATGTGGTGGCCGGAGCGGCGGCCGGCGGAGTGGCGGGGACAGGCTGAGCTGGAGCGGGCGGAACAGGCGCCGCTGGGCTAGCTGGCTGTGTTGGCTGATTCGGATTCACTATTTCCCACCCTTTCTTTTATTAACGCAGAGAAACCTCTACTTCTTGACTATCATCGTGTTTAACGCTCGCAGCTGACTCGTCTATTGTATCAGACCCTTCTGGTTCCGGCACAGGATCAGGCGTTGGCACAGTAGCCGTGGTGGACAAAGTAGGATTTCCTGGCACCGGCGACGAGCCGGGCGGTTGGATGACGGTTTGTTTGAAGGCGGTCATGCTACCATCGGCGGTGGATTGTTTGAGCATGGCGCTGAGGCTGTCTTCGTCAAGGGTGGTCGATGTAGCGGCCGGCGCGACCGGTGGCGGCGTCACAATCGCCGGCGCGGCAGTTGGCGGTGGCGTATAAGCCGGCGGCGCGAAACCGACCGGTTCAATCGGCGGCATCGGCTCTGGCGCGATCGGTTCAGGGGCGGGCTCTGGCACGGTCGGCTCCAGAACAGGTGAATTCATCTTGGCGACGACTTCTTCGCGCGCGGTTTGTTCGGTCTGTGCCAACCGATTACTCAATCCTTCACTCAGCGACGTGTCGTCGAACACATCGACAGCCATATTGGCCGCCAGCGCGTAATCGTCGTTTAGGTTGACGTTGCCACGACTCGACCAGCCACCGGAATCCGCGATATCGGCCAAAAACGACAGACGATGCGAGGCTTCTGTCCCGCTAATATCCTTAGTTCTATGGAGCGTTGGATCGATGGTCGGGTTGGTGATCTCGACCAAATTTTCCTGGCCGTCGGGATCCCAAATCCGCCTGGTTGGCTGGAAATAAAAATGAATCAGAGCACCGATGTATGTCTCCATGGGCTGGCCTTTTCTGGGAATAGCCAAAACCCCAAAAACAACAAAAACCAAAATCGGCGCCACGGCCAGGGTTTTGATCGGCGCGATAATATCAGCGGAAATGATAAAATAAGCCATCGCCGCGCCACCGAGCGCGATCATGGCATAGATAAACTGCCGAAACGACAGTGGCCCGAGCAATTTATCTTCAGCCTCAACATCTTGGGGAACCTTGTGCTCAGCCATCGGAACCATTGTATCAGAAAATGGTTATGTCTGAAAGAGTAATAATCGTCATCGCGAGCGAAGCGACGCGATCCATGGATCAGGTGGATTGCTTCGTCATTTCATTCCTCGCAATGACGGGGCTATCAGTTCGCTCTTGACCACCGAATTATTTTTTGCTATAAATGGTAGCATAAACGTAAAGAGGATAAGGAGAGGTTATGGGATTGAACATCAAAAAACTGGCCGCGGGGTTGCTCGTCGTGCCATTATTAGTGCTCGGGATTGGTGTGTTTGGCGCCACGCCGGCGTATGCGAAAGCTTGTGCTGATATAGGTACAATAGGGACAGCTGCAACATCAGTCCAGTTTACCGGAGCATGCACCGATGACAAAGGCAATACAACTTACTGGTCGAAAGGCGTTAAAAAGACGAAGGACGAGTTTTGTAAGCTTGATTCTGGACTGCGAGCCGGTATTGAGTGTGCTAGGGGAGATGATCAGGTTGGTGAACTGACTGGTCAGGGCGGCATAGTTACCACAGTTATCAACATTATGCTCTTTGTTATTGGTATCCTTTGTGTCATCATGATAATCTTTGGTGGTATTCGCTACACCACCTCGACCGGTGATAAGACCAAAGTTGATGCCGCCAAAAACACTATCATCTATGCAGTGGTTGGTCTAATCGTGGCCATTGTGGCCTGGGCCTTGGTCAACTGGGTATTCGGGGCGTTGACGACGTAGAACTAAGTAGCTGGTAAATGGAGCCGTCAATGAATAAACTATCGAACAACATTAGGAAACTCCGCCTCGGTGCGATGGGCTTGGCTTTGTCCGCCCTAACCGCGCTGGCGACCATCCAACCGGTGCGGGCAGCCTGTGATATCTTTGACGGTATCGGCGGTGCTCTGAATCCGGACTGTTCGCACGGCAAAGGCCAACCGACCGACCTGTTTAGCGGCTCGGCCGGCATTGTGCCGCGAGCCATCAACCTAATGTTGTTCATCGTCGGTATTTTGGCCATAATCTTTCTGATTTTTGGCGGCATTCGCTATGTGATTTCCGGTGGCGACAAAACCAAAGTCGACAATGCCAAAAACACCATCCTCTACGCCATCGTCGGCCTGATCGTGGCCATTCTCGGCTACGCTGTGGTCAGTTGGGTAGTCAGCGTGCTCGGCGCCAATGGCACAAACAGCGGCGGCAGTAGCGGTGTGGTTTAGGTAACTATTAAATTCTAACTCTCGAAACTCTCTCTGTCACTGCGAGCAACGCGAAGCAGTCTAGTTCTGGATCGCGTCGCTGTCGCTCGCGATGACGAAGCTTTGATTTCACGATCTAATAATCTATAATCAATATCCCAAATTCTCGCGCTACTGGATCAGCACTTTCTTAGGGGCTTTTTCCTTGACCTTGTTGAAGGTGATGGTTAGAACGCCGTCCTTTAGCGCGGCCTCGACCTCGTCTTCTTTGACCGGAATCGGTAGCACCAGAGTGCGACTAAATTCGCCCCAGTAACATTCTTGGACATGCCATTGGATGGCCGCAGTATCGTCGCCGCTGCTCAACGTGCCACTAATCGTCAACACGCCATCAGCGATGCTAACGTCTAGGTCGTTCTTGTTGACGCCGGCGGTGCGAGCTTTGACGATCAATTTGTCATCAGTCTCATAAACATCAACCGCCAATTGACCCGGCACCGTGTCGTATTCCTCTTCCACAGTGGTGACAGTCGTGACCAATCCGGATGCACCTGCACCAGAGGTTGAATCATCGTCAGCCAAAAAAGCCGCCGCCAACTCGTCGTCTAGCAGCAAATCGTCTGCTTGTTTATCTCTCGCCATCTCTCCCCTCCTCTCGCTTAAATTCGACGTTTATGCAATAATTATATCGTAAAGTTCATCGAAGCGCAAGTTTCATACCAATTTGGAGGTAAAAATTACAATGATCGATCAGTTACTAAGTTGGTTGTCACCCCATATGTGTGAAGGTTGTGGAGCGGTTGGCAAGACGCTCTGCAGGCGTTGTAATTTTAACATTCTGGGTCAAAAATGGACGAAATGCGTCAATTGTAAGTACCAGATGACGACTGCTGGACTTGCTAAGTACGGCAATTTGTGTAGCGATTGCAAGCGCGAGTTACCTTTCGCGGGAACGTTCGTGGTCGGCGAGAGGACGAAAATCTTGAAAAAATTGGTCGGTAATTACAAATATTTTTCGAGGCGAGAGAGCGCTAGAACGATCGCGGAGCTGCTCGGCGGTGTTTTGCCGGAAACATTAACGGAGGTGGTTATCGTGCCGCTGCCCACCATCCCGGCGCATATTCGCGAGCGCGGTTTCGATCACATGAAATTAGTGGCGCGTCATCTAGCACGTCAGAAAAAGCTAAGCCACGCGCCGAATCTGCTACTTCGGACGGACAATGTTTCGCAACACGTGGCGAATTTCCAGCAGCGCCAAAAACAGGCCACCCAAGCTTTCGCGGTTGACCTCGGCCAAGCAACACCGGCGCGGATTCTTTTGATTGACGATATTTACACCACCGGCGCTACCGTTTCGGCCGCCGCTAAACTTTTGAAACAACACGGCGCTAAAGAAATCTGGCTCGGCGTGGTGGCGCGCCAAATCGAAACTTTAAATTAGTTGAAGGTTTTGATCCAAAATTACCTAGCAATACCTCTTAATAAAAAAATGCTTGACATTAAAGTAACTATATACTTTATACTGATCGATACTAGAGAAAGTGCGGCACTTGCCCAGACGAAGTGAAACGCACTTTCTCTGGGATAATAACGCTCTCCGGGGCATAAGAGGAAAGGATGCGAGATGGAAAAAACCTATCCAAACAGAACAAACCTGCTAGAAAAAATCAGTCTGAGCCACCCGTATGTGATTGGCGCAGAAATCCGCAGCATAATCGCTAGGATCGTGAGAACCGGAGTGTTCAGGCGTGTCGATATCGACCGCGCCTCGGTCGGAGCTAAACGTAAAATCGTATTATTGGCCGAAAAGGCAATAAGGGCTTATCGTGGCTAAGGCCGACGTGTGACGTCGGGGCTTATGAATTCGAAACGGCCACGCAAACTTGAACTAGGTATTTGGAAGGATCTCTGATGCAGATTTCGTCTTGTAAATACACAGCATAAACCGGCCCGGAAACGATCAGGGAGTTTTGCTTGATGAAAGTCATCATTCTCTCGGGCAAACTCCCGAATTCTCCGTAATAACCGCGAGTAAATCCAACCACATACTTGCCGCTTTCGACCCGGCTGTTTCCGGTCGGATCGACGGAGAAAAAGTACTGAGGTTCTCCCGGCGCCTTCATGAACTTGTTCCAATCATCGTGCAATGCACCGATGGGAAAATTTAGGTTGATGCGAAGATCTTTTGCCTGTTTACAGAAATTCGTAAAGGGTTCGTAAAACTCCTCCCCTTCTTTCCACTCGTTGCGCAATCCCAAAATTATATTTTGATCTTCTCTATGCATGACGGTGACTTTGTCGAGACCCACTTCTACTGCTTGACCCAGGGGAACTTTTCCGTCCGTTCTCACTCCATCTACCAATGTGAATCCGTCGAGCACTCGAGTGCCGTAATTAATCATCTCACGTCTAGCGTGGATGATGGAATAGCATTCGCGCAGCCGGCGCATTTCCATGTCCAAGAGTTTTTCTTGCTGTTCAATTAGGCTAATAATGCTCTCAGGACTGCGGCTGCTCCCGATCTCACTAATTGTTTTGAGCGGAACGTCAAGGCTACCCAGAACCGTGATAAAGTTAACCGCGATAATTTGTTCCGGGGCATAATACCGATAATTGTTCTCGGGGCTGCGTTTGGCGGGGGAAAATAATCCAATTTCGTCCCAATAACGCAAAGTCGAGCTCTCAATGCCCGATAACCTAGAAAATTCGCGGATAGATAAGAAATTTTTCATAAATCCTAGACCTCCTTTATTTATAGCGTCCCTAGCGGATTTCTCTTGGCGGAGAGGGGGAGATTCGAACTCCCGAGACGGGGAAACCGCCCACACGATTTCGAGTCGTGCGCCTTCAACCACTCGGCCACCTCTCCGTTAGGATATTATAGCATAAATTGCCAGTTGCGCATCTCAGAAAAATGTGGTAGTATGTGGGTATGACAGAACGTCTGGGAAAAGGAGCATCGCCTTGTGATGTTCTTGTTGACCGATCCCCCCCCCGACAAGCGGATATAGTACGACCGGAGGCAGAGGCTCTATCCAATAACGATACCTATACTTTCAGATTGCGCGTGCTGAGCGTAGCGAAAAACATTGCTGATCCTACGGTACGTATCGAATGGATGAATTTTTATAGAGGTCTCATTAGGATGTCTGGACGAGGTTTGCGACAGTGGATGACAGACAATCTAGGGTTTGTACAGTCTGTGGCGCCAGATCTGGCGTTCATGCCTGAGCAAGATAGTTATCCGACTGCAGTGCCAACAGTAACCGTTCAAGAGAGTGGGTCGACAGTTGGACACGGCGAGTCTCCGCCTTTGGTGAATATGTGGGAAGAATTGAATCCGGATGCTGCTCCTGCAGCAAGTGCTATGCCTGTGGCACCCGGCGAGGTCGCTGAAGTTATCAGTTTGAGTGAGTATCTTGAGACAAGACCTAGCAACCCTAAGGCGAGGGTCGTTACGGAAGGGTCGAGTAAGGGGGGCACGGTCTATCATCTGGCTACGTACGACGAGTGGAGAAAGGACGGACATCCTATAGATACTGCCTCAGGAGCTGCAATTGCAGAAATGGCCGGGGCGCTTGCGTTGACAGTATACGACAATCGGATAAACTCCGGCAGTACGCCATCCGAGGCTCTATATGCTGCTACTCATTTACCATATGATGACGATCCATCCGATCCATCTAGCCCACCGCGCAACCCGAAACCACACTCCCCATTCGGCCCGATATCCCCAAGCTCATCCGATCCACCGCCCTCGTCAGCATGATCAACACCCAAAAACAACTCCCACGAGATTCTTAGCTCACACTCACATCTTCAACTTGTTGACGACTTTGTCTAGCCAATCGGTCTTGATATTTTCCATGGGCAAACGAGCGCCGAGGGCGTCGACGATGGCTTCGCCCTGATCGTCGTGGATATAGATGGTGATGC
>Ga0123356_10001584_pt1 | contig 25010 bp, 11 predicted proteins | sample TergutEmb28metaG_2_FD_92546 | JGI IMG/M metagenome (GOLD analysis project Ga0123356, IMG submission 92546) | Embiratermes neotenicus P3 segment gut microbial communities from Petit-Saut dam, French Guiana - Emb289 P3 | ecosystem: Host-associated > Arthropoda: Insects > Digestive system > Gut ...
CTGAGGTGTGAGGACAACTATCATACTGTCAATAGCCGGACTCTCAATAATAATATCCATAGCCTTGCCGTACATATCGCTTGTAGCGTCGCCGAGAACGTCAACCGGATTATTCACAGAACCTGCCGGTGGAAGCGTTGCAAGCAGTTTGTCTGTAGTCTCTTTGTCAAGTTTCGCGACTTTGAGTCCAAGCATTTCAAGCGCGTCTGACATCATAATACCGGGGCCGCCTGCGTTTGTTACTACGGCGACGCGGTCACCTTCGGGCAGAGGCATATATGAAAACGCCATCGAAATGTCAAAAAGCTGCTCTATGGAATCAGCGCGAATCACCCCTACCCGGTCAAACGCCGACGCGTAGGAAGAATCTGAACCCGCAAGACTTCCTGTATGTGAAGCGGCAGCCTTTGCTCCTGAATCTGTACGGCCTGATTTTAAAAGAACGATAGGCTTCTCTTTACTTACGATCTCAGCTTCACGGATAAAATCCCGTCCGCGTGTGATATTTTCAAGATACCCTGCGATAACTTTTGTATTTTTATCGTTTCTGAGACCTTCCAAAAAGTCAACTTCATCAAGTGACGCCTTGTTACCGATTGAAGCGAGAACCGACCATCCTAATTTCTCCTGAGCTGCAATATCCTGAACCGATGTCAATAAGGCGCCTGACTGTGAGATAAGCGCTATACCGCCCGGTACGCCAGCCGTACCGCCAAATGAAGCGTTGAGCTTATGCCAGGGGTTAAGCAGGCCAAGGCAGTTGGGGCCGACCATTGTAATCTCATACTTGCGGACAACGTCTATAATTTCCTGCTGAAGTTTTTTACCCTCAGCGCCTGTTTCGCCAAATCCAGCGGTAATTACGATAGCGGCTTTTGTCCCTTTTTCACCCATCTCCTTAAGTGTTGGGATAACAAGGTCACGCTTAATCACCACGATAGCAAGGTCAACAGCTCCCGGTACTTCTGTGAGAGTTTTGTAGCACTTTTTTCCGAGGATCTCGTCGGCTTTGGGATTGATAGGGTAAATCGGCCCCTCAAACCCATCGTCAATAACGTTTTTTAAGATCTCGTATCCAACTTTTCCGGCTTGCGCGGATGCGCCGACAACAGCAACTGATTTGGGTCTTAGCAGATTTTCGAAACTCATAGCTCAGTTCCTTTACAGGTCTTTTTAGTTAATGTTTTTATTTAATAATAGACAAATTATTTACGTGCTTAAATTAATATATAATATATCAATATATATAGCAACAGGTATAATGCGGTTTTGGGATATCTTTAAAGATTTTACAAAAAGATTATTCGAAGAGAGCTTTAATTTTAGACCAGTTGGTATTTTTAACCGGACGGTAGACGCCGTTTTGTTTGTTTAAAGCCGGTTTTTGTTGATTGGAAGCGTACTGCGTTACTACAGCGGCGGAGTCGGGTTTAGCAGATGCCGCAGGAGCGTTCTGCTGGGCGATAACGCCCAAACCCAGAGCAACTATAAACATCATTGTGTATAAACCTGCTCTCATCTTAAACCGTTTCCTATTTTGGTTACAGGTACAGTTTTAATTAGTTACTATCTCATAATATATAATAAACTCAAATAAAATGCAACTGTTTTTTAAAAAAAATTGAAAAAAATCATTACCGCATATTTTTTATTAAAAGGGGATGAACAATAATTATATATATTATATCATAAACTATTTTAAAGGAGCGTTTATATGAAACGTTTTTTGTATCACGGTATAGTTTCCGTACTTCTGTTTTCGTTAACTGCTATGGCGCAGGATGTGTTTAAGGCTCATGTAAACCAGATAGGTTTTGGCGCAGACGCGCAGAAACAGGCGGTTTATGTTGGTACGCCGACAGGACAAATCACGATTAAAAGTGTAGACGGCGGTACTATAAATTACATTATACCTCCCGGCACAGTAAAAACATGGGCGCACAGCGGCGACCCATCTCCCGCAGGCAACCGCGTTCTGGATTTCAGTACGGTTACCGCTCCCGGCCATTACGCGCTCTTTGAGGGCAATAATCAAATCTCACCCGTGTTTCAGATTGGCGTGAGCTATGACATTCTGCTCAAAGACGCTTTGAGATTCTATTACCACCACCGCGCAAGCTCCGCTATTGTAGAACCTTATGCCGAAGGATGGGCAAGAGCGGCAGGGCACACCAATTCTCTGCTTGCCACGGTCTACAACGACGCCGGTACAGCGACAAGCGCAACCATAGCAAGCCACCGCGGCTGGTACGACGCGGGCGATTACGGCAGATATATAGTTAACAGCGGAATCAGCACCTATACCCTGCTCATGCTCTATGAAAAACACGCGGACAAAATTCCCGAACTCAACATCCCCGAAGATGACGAGATTAACGGATTGCCTCAGCTGCTTTCTGAAATTAAATGGAACCTTGACTGGATGCTTACGATGCAGGCGGCTGACGGCGGAGTTCATCACAAAATGACAGAGATGAGTTTTGGCGGCACGGATGATACCCCCGCGCAAGCTTCCTTAACTCCGCACGCGGTACAGGGGAAAACCACAGCCGCGACTCTTAACTTTGCCGGAGTTATGGCTGCCGCAAGCAGAATTTACAGACCTTTTGACGCAGCTTATGCAGACAAAATGCTTGCCGCGGCACAAAGCGCGTGGAGTTGGTCGGTTGCCAATCCTGCAAGATATTATGGCTGTGCCGGTCAATGCGCCGCCGGTCCAATTGCCGGGAACGTAATGGATCCGACCTCTACCGGCCCTTATGACGACATGGACGTTCGCGATGAATTTTACTTCGCGGCAGCCGCGCTTGCAACTGTTGTTTCAGACCCCGCAATGCTGACTCAATTTAACGCCCGCATCAGCGAAGCTCTGAATAAAACGCCTGCCGAAAGAGCTTCAGGCAACTGGTGGTTCCACGCCGGAGTGCCGTTTTGGCGAAATCCCGGTTCTCTTGGAACATTGGAAATCATCAATAACCCGGATAAATTCCCCGCTCATCTCCAGACCGCCAAAAATGAATTGCTCGGCAATATGAATTGGTATCTTGGAGAACAAGCTGGAGATAACGGTTACGGTTTACCGTTTGCCGACATATTCTATTGGGGCTCAAACAGCGTTGCGGCAAACTGGGGTATTATATACCTTGAAGGGTATAACCTCACAGGCGACATCAAATTCAAAAATGCTGCTCAGGCAATCTTGGACTACCTTCTTGGCCGCAATCCTCTTGGTCAAAGCTATGTTACAGGATTTGGACACAAACCCGCAAAGAATTCTCACGACCGTCTCAGCGCAAGCTACGGTATGCGTTCTCCCGGACACCCCGATGGAAAAGGCCCGGTCACTGCTATCCCCGGACAGCTTGTTGGCGGCCCTGCGAATACAGGATGTTTTGGTGATCAAAGTCCGCAATTTACCACAGCGCTCGCCACACGCTATGATGACAATTTTGACTGCTTCGGCTACAACGAAATAACCATTAACTGGAACGCCCCGCTCGCCTTTTTGCTGGCTGCTCTGGGTGAAAAATCAGGAGAGGATATCGTAAAACTTGACAAAAAGGATGTCGCGATAAATCCTCATAATGAGGGCGGAATCTGGTATGCTCTCACTATTGGCAATACAGAAATTGGTAATAGTAAAGATGCTAATGATAATTATGAAATAATAAACGCCGAAGGAAACGCCGTACTTTATGGTATAAATGCGTCTCAGGACGGTTGGGGTGATTTTTCGTCTGCAGTTATTGGACTTAAAACAGAAAATAGTGACCGCAAAACTTTCGATTTATCAAAATGCACAAACGGATTCAGTTATAGATATAAAGGTCATGACCACCGTTTAACTCTTGAAATACCTGACCCCAACGGTCAGATTACTTTTTACGGCAACACTGGTAATGGCGACGGCAGAGTAATTGCAAACCATGATGAATGGAGAACGCAGGTAATTACCGGATTTACAAGAGACCCTCATGATGCAAATCCCAATACCAATCCAACTACAGTGGATTTCAGCAAAGTAGCCGATATCTTCTGGATGATTCGCGCCTTTGGCGGCCAGCCTGACGTAGGAGCTGACGGAGAATGGACTTTAACTGACGGTTATTTAGAAATAGCGGATTGTATATGCCTCGGAGTTCCAGCTATGGACTTGAGCAACGTACCGTCTACCGCAGCAGTATTGCCAGGTACCAACACCAACTCAATAGCGTCAACAGACCGCGTAGTTAAACCTTCCAATCCTGCCGTTGACGGCGCAGATGTTTCCTGCGGCGCGTTATCGGCGCAGTTCACCGCCGGGCCTAATCCTGTCGCGAAATCAGCGGGAACAGTAATCTTTTTCTGGCAGGGCAAGGAGATAAAGAACACTGTTCTATCCATCTATGACGCTTCCGGTAATCTTGTAAATAAGGTAAGCGTCAGCGATAAGACAACCGGTAAATCCGAAAGACGCCGGGTTGGTTCATGGAATTTGAAGGATTCAAAGGGCCGTGCAGTATCCGAAGGTACTTATGTCGTAAAGGGTACAATTAAAACCGGCGGCGGTAATAGGGAACGCGTATCACTGATGATTGGCGTGAAATAACGCAGCCATTAAGTATATTTATTTAATGATTATTCTCGGCATAGAATCCTCTTGCGATGAAACTTCAGTCGCCGTTCTTAAAGACGGCGCTGTTCTCTCAAGCCTGACCCACTCTCAGGAAGAGCACTCGCTTTACGGCGGGGTTGTGCCCGAAATAGCTTCCCGCGCTCATTTGGAGAAGATAGACGTCCTGACAAAAAGAGTTATTAAGGAGTGTAATCTTACAATAGACCAGTTAGACCTCATCGCGGTAACCGACAGCCCCGGTCTTGCGGGCGCACTTCTTGTAGGAGTGAGCTTCGCTCTTGGCCTGCATACCGCTTACGATATACCTGTAACAGGTGTTAATCACCTTGACGGGCATATTTGCTCTTTGTTTATTGAACACCCTGATATCCCAACACCATTTTTAAGCCTGCTCGCTTCAGGCGGCCATACCGCTATTTACAGATACGAATCTTACGGTAACTGCCGCTGTCTTGGAGAGACCGTCGACGACGCTGCCGGAGAAGCTTTTGACAAAGTCGGTAAACTGCTTGGATTCCCCTACCCTGCCGGACGCGCGATAGAAGAGGAAGCGGCAAAAGCGGATAACGCAGATAATGCTAATGTTAATGCAGATCATAAAATAGAAAACATAAAATTTCCGATTGCGCGGCTTTCGTCACCGGATTCACTTGACTTTAGCTTCTCAGGATTAAAAACCGCTGTTAAAAATTTCATATCTTCAAACAGCGAACAGTATATTAAAGAGAACCGTCCGCAGATTTGCAGAGCGTTTCAGAAAGCTGTTGCCGGCTCTCTTGTCAACAACCTTTACAGCGCGTTTAAATCTGATGACGGTATAAAAACGGTTGCGCTGGGCGGCGGCGTCGCATGCAACGGGTATCTGAGAGTTGAGCTGATTAAAAAATTCGGCGCGGAAAACGTGTTCTTTCCATCGCCAAAGTTCTGTACTGATAACGGAGCGATGATAGCAATGGCGGGACTTAAAATGTACAACGCTTCAAAAACCCGGTTTCCGAATATGGACCCGGCGAGAGGCATATCGTCATAGCTTCAAAAAACGCGTTTCTCTGTATATAAATCTAAATCGGGAGCATAAAAGGATATAATATTATGATAGTGATATTTATATTTTTGTCAATTATCGTTATCGCGTTTCTTCTCATGCTGTGTCTATTGCTCTTAAGAATAGAAAAAATGGCCGCTATGGCGACGCTTATCGCGGAAAAGTTCATAGTCAGTCTTTACGGCAGAAAATAACTCACGCAATAACGCGTCTCTTTGCATACGTCAATATATTCATCAAAAATTTGAAAGCGTATCACGCTCTATTATGATACGCCTGTTTATTGCTCAATACAAATAACTCACCCCAACGCTTAACTGGCGCATAAAATGACTGTTACCCTTATCAAATTCACTCACTCCCGCGCACCCTCTTATGTCAATGGCAAGATTATAGAGAATCTGAACGCTCACACCCAGAACCAATCCAAAATCCTGCGGCGGCCTTATGTCAAGCGGTTCCGCTTCATCTTCATCCGCCCATAAAATCTCTGTACTAAAAGGAATATCCATCTGAACTCCGCCGACTACGCTTACAGGGCTTCTAAACAGTCTCCACTCAAAAAGCGCAGGAATGCTAACCGCGAACTCACTTATCTTTGCCGCGTCCGTGTTATATGGAGTTCTCATAACAAAACCGGGTGACAAACTGAACACCGCGTCATCAGTAATAGCCATCTTAACTACCGCCGACAATTCAAAACCCGAACCGCCGAGTCCCGGCTTGCTTTTGTGCGGCTTGTACTGCTTACGCTCACCCGTATGAGGACCGTAATCAACTAACGTGAGAGAGAGCCCCTCAACATAAGAGCTGTTGTACCCCGCCCTGCCGCCGAATCTGAACCTTTTCTTAACACTCTCTTCTATCGGATAATCCTGCGGATAAAGCTTCCTGAACATCGCAATTACCACATCATTTGAAGCGTTTTTCAAATCATCTATCGTATTGAGCGCACTTGTTGACACTCCCACTGTTACAACTTCCGCAGTCTCAACATTAAGAATGCGCGCCGATACCTGAAAACCCTTAAGCACCTCTGTTATGTCTGCAACGCAAATATACTGAACGCCCGCCTGCATCCCAAGACGGCTTATCTGCGAATCGTCAATCCGTCCGCTGCGCTGTGTTACCTGTTCGCTTGTTATCTCAGCAAGAAACGCCTCACTGCGCTCTATAGGCGTGTAGCGGTTGGTTCCGGCAATAGCATTGAGAATGTAAGTGCCAAGCGCCTTTGCTTTCGCAGGGTCGTCGCCGCCTGTAACATATACGGCGATGCGCGGTTTGTCGGAGATGGGAGCGGGTTCATCCGTAACGGTAACTGTTACAGGGACAACAGGAACGGAAGGGACAGAAACGGCCTGGGGTGATGGCTCCACCGGAGCTTCAACAGTCAATTCTTCCGCAGAATCTTCTTCCAGCTCATAGTCCTCATCTTCCTCATCTTCCGCCAGTTCATCCCACGATTTCGCAACCGTTTCCGGTGAAACTTCATCCACCGGCGGTTCAACCTCTTCCTGCGCTAAAACATGCGCGCTTACGCAAAGCAGCGCCGCTATCATAAATATCTTTATATTTTTCATCAGAATTCTACCTCAGCACCATCGTTGATACATTAACGCGCCTGCTCTCTTCCCGCACCTCCACCATATACATACCGGCAGGTATATTTTTGAGCGGTATCCGCGCGCTCCCTTTTGCCGTATGCTTTCTTACCGTTCTTCCCCTCATGTCAAGCACTCTTATCTGCGTATCCATATCCTTCGGCGCGGTGATATTTATGTTTCTGCCGTTAACCGCGACCTGCCGTTTGCCAAGATTTGCGTTCTCCTCAAGCTCAAAAATAGCGCGAATACGCAAAGTATCGCCGGCCGCCGGAACCTTATCGCCGCTGCGCGTATGGGTCGTAACGCCGTCGCTCCACCTGCTGAAACGGTACCCTTCCAGCGCCACGGCTGTGAATGCCGGCAAAGCCGCGCCCTCTATAGCTTCCTGGTCATTATAGTAATCAACTAACTCCTTACTGCCGCCTGCCTGCAATTTTCCGCCAGTGCCCGCTGCGTATAAAACAAAGCTTGGGACAATAAACTGAGCGGTGTAGGTGAAACGTCTATCTGTTGTAAAGTCAGTAAAAACATCCTCACGGGCAGGAGTTGTAACGCCGTCATCCCACTTCCAAAAAACAAAACCCTCATTACCAACCGCTGTAACCCGCAAACCGCTCACTCCAAACCCCAGCTCCATCTCCTGCGATTCCAGCGTATCTGTAATTCCGCTGACCTTCAAATGTCCGCCCTTTGAAGCCCGATACTCAAGCGTACACATAGGCGACACTTTAAGCTGCGGATAAAACATACCCGGCGTAACAACCCAATCCTCGTCATCCAAGTCCCAATCCTTAAATGTGACTGGGTCTAACATCTGAGCAGTGGTCTTCCCATCGCCGCCCGTTGACGTACCCACGTTAGACGCCTCAATATCCCAAAAACTGCTGCTTATGGCAGCTGCCTTTACAGTATTGCCGCCTGCCCTGCCCCTTACGTTCCAGCTGTTATTTGACACGTCAAAATCCTGCCCGACAAGACCGCCCACAACGCTTCTCTCACCTGTACCTATCACGAGAGTGGTAGAAAAGCATCTGTCTATCGTCCCGCCAAAAATATAGCCGATAAGCCCCCCGGTATAATTTGAGCCCATCACCCGTCCCGCAGCGTAGCTCTCGGTAACAATGCCTCTAACGACAGGAGCCAAAAATCCGATAAGTCCGCCCACATTTACCACGCCTTCCACAAAAGCGGCTGAATAACTCTTGGAGATGCCGCCGCCATTTACCCCAACCAGACCGCCGGCATTGCTCTCCTCACGCCGCCGCGCGTTTACATAACCCAATGTATAACAGCTGATTATTTCACCGTAATTGACTCCCGCAAGCACACCGACAGCGTGAGAACCAATTATGGTATCTGCGTGAACGCCAAGACTGCTGACTACGCCGTTAGTATCAATATATCCAAACAAACCGACATTCCCAGACGTCAACCCTGTCGGACGGTTTATATAAAGCCCGTGTACGGCAAAACCGCCGCCAAAAAACGTACCGCTGAACGGCCTCTCCGCCGTACCGATAGGAGTAAACCCAAGACCGCCGGGAGCGTGCCTGCTCGCAGAAGCGTTAATGTCGCCGGTAAGCTCATAGCTGCCGTTTAACGGAAGGTCTTTGCCGATACGCAAGAGGTCGTCATACGAATTTATCTTGGTGTAATTATCCGCAAACGCGCAGACAGCAAAAAACATCAGCGCGGTAATACCGCGTAATGCCGTTTTGCTGATTGTTTTGCCGTGTACTGCAATTATCATATTAATCCTTCCTGTATTAATTATCTTACGCCTAAAATTATTGATATTCTCTCTTTTTTACCGTTTGGCGTTGTGAGAGTACCGCGCACCAAATACGTCCCAGCCGCCACAGGACGGCCCTTCGCGTCACGCAAATCCCATGAACCGATATTACGTCTTGACATACCGAAAACTGATGTTTTGCTCAGACGGCTCTCATCGATATTTATTCTGTTGACAACATTGCCCTGAGCGTCAAAAATTGTTAACGTGCCGTGAGCGCCCGTAAGCGGCGTCCCAGCGTGGAAAAAATTCACCTCACCAACAGATTTCGCCACAGGATTCGGCCCTGCCGTGAACCCGCTTGCCTGTACATTTGATACCGTTACATGTGTTGGCGGCGATATTATACGTAAAGACGCTGTCGTTATAATTCCACCGGCAGACGCTGTGAATCTGATAGTATCTCCAACAACAGCGCTCGCCTGAATCAGACCGAACTCTGCGATACCTGTAGACGCGTCTGTTGTGATATTCTTTGTAACAATCGCACCGGACAAATCGGCCGACAATCTTACAGTTACTGCCCTGTCTGTAAAAGCGTTACCCGAACTGTTCAATACCATCACTTGAACCGAATAAAATGATGATTGACCTGCAATAAGCGAATCATCAGGCGATGCAGGCGTAATAAATTTTAAACCGGAAAAACCGACAGGTATCACAGGCGCAGACTCTACAACAACCGGTACCGCCTGCGATACGGTACTGACAGTTTTTACACCGCCGTCCTCATTGTCAATAATAGTATTCGTTATCACGACATAATAGTAGAAAGTACCAACCGCAGATGCGGGAAAACTGTAAAACGGAGCTGTTGCGCCGTCAATTAACGTACCGCCGGCGTTGCTGTCGGTTGCGCTGCTATACCACTGATATGTCAATGTACCGCCGTCCGTTACGCTTGCGGATGCGGATATAGTGTAATTCGCGCCTGCAATTACCGCATCGCCTGACGTCTGTGTAGAAACCGACGGTGTTTGCGCGTTGACAATAACAACAGGGTCATTGACCGTCACAGTCACAACACCGCTCGTAATAACTGCCGCAGCCGCACCGTTTACACTGTTATTCGTGTTTGTCACCACCACGTAGTAATAATAAGTACCGATAGTTGATGTCGGTACACTGTATGACGCTGATGTCGCGCCGTCGATTATAGTACCGCCGCTGTTACTCGCGGTTGTATTGCTGTACCACTGATAAGTTAACGTACCATCATCAGATACGCTTGCCAATACGGAAATACTGTAATCCGAGTCTGCCGTTACCGCACCGCTTGACGGCTGTTCGGTGATTGCTGGCGTTTCTGCGTTGACAGTAATGACAGGTTCATTGACAGTTATTGTTACGGCGCCGCTCGTATTATGCGCAGTAGTTACACCGTTTACACTGCCATTCGTATTTGTCACTATAACATAATAATAATAAGTACCGGCAGTTGATGTAGGTACACTGTATGATGCTGATGTTGCGCCGTCGATTATAGTACCGCCTGCGCTGCCCGCGGTTGTATTGCTGTACCATTGATAAGTTAATGCGCCTTCATCGGATGTGCTTGCAGATACGGATATGGCGTGAACTGCACCGATTGTTACCGTACTGCTTGATGGCTGTATGGTTATTGTTGGAGTTGCGGCATTGTTTTTTTGCGGTTCATGGTCTCCATGAATTGGATAGCCTTCGTTTTCGGTTGGAATTATTTCCCAATACAAATAAGTAACACCCAAATCATTCGGCAGTAATGATATCCCATTATTAAGACTTTCAACGAAGTCTGAGGATTTCATATTTGCAGTAGTCATACCTGTTCCGCTAACATTACTGGGGTTGTGGTTAGCCTCTACATTCCAGTAGCTATTTACAATAGAACTATTCATACCTATCGACGCCACCACGCCGCCGATATTAAAATTGGAGATGACTCCATAGGCATTAATCGTAACTGTGGAGTAACTATTCGCAATGGTACAATCCGCGCAAACACCTGCCACACCGCCGATATAGTAGCCGCTGTCAGTCGTAATTGTACCCGTAGAGTAACTATTCACAACATTACCTGTATTTACAAAACCCACAACGCCGCCAAGAAACGAATTAAACGACGAAAAATTCCCCAAATAACTCACCATACCTGCGAAGTAACTATTTGCAACAGTCCCCGTCTCAAGGGATCCCACTACACCGCCAATTCTACAGTAATAACAAGGACTATCCAATACCGTAACAGTGCCTATGGAATAGCTATTCGTAACAATACCTTCTGCGGCTCCTGCCACGCCACCTGCATAACCTTGATTGCTGTATGATATGATGCCTACAGTACCTACGAAATAACTATTCGCAACTGTACCGCCATCAAAAATGTATCCAACTACACCACCTACAAATTGACTCCCGCTAACCCAAGAAGCCAAAATCCCAACATTCTTAACAGTACCCCCGGAAACAAAACCGAACAAACCGTATGAATACGCCTGATTGTTGAAACCGTTGATATAAATACCGGAAATTGTATAATCCATTCCATCAAAAGTCCCTTTAAATGCTCTCGCCACATCATATATGGTACACGTAATGGTACACGTATCAGAAATCACACTCCCAATAGGAATCCAACTCTTTGCCGACGCATTATACAAATCCCAGGATTTCCAATCCGTAGTATCGTTTAACATAATGTCATTACCAAGCCTAACGGTTTTACCGTCAAAGTCATCCCGCGCAATCCCGCTCGCCGTCCCGTTCACAATCTGCGCAAATTCCGCCAGCTCATCAGCTGTGGTAATGATGTATGGGCTTGATTTGCCCACATACCAGGCGTATCCTGATTCATCCTCATCACTCAAATGCTCAGGCATATCAACCGCATTGCCAAAAAGCCCCGGCAACTTACCAACCGCCGTTGTCCAATCCGGCAACGCAAAGCGTCCGCCAATGGTTGGGTCTGCCTTGATTTCTTCAACAGCGATGTCCGCGCCGTCTGATTTATTCGCACCTTTGTCAAGCGTTTTGTCGGCAGCGCCAATCTTTACCGTCATTCCATCGAAGGCGATGTTGTTTGAGAGTGTAAAGGTGCCATTAGTGCACTCCCACGAGTTCCCATACTCGCAACTAAAACTACTGCTGCTCTGCTGAATAGCGCCGACCACACGTCCTACATTCGTCCCGGTTCCAATTACTTCTTTATTCAGCGCGGCACAGACAGCCACTTCAATCTCAACAGAAACACTATTACCATCATAGCCATGCTGACCAAAAATGCGGCCTGCCAAACCACCAACATAATCAGCGCCACTAACTGAGCCTGTAGAATAGCTGTTACTCAACAAGCCTTTGCTGCTTGAACCAAGTCCGCCCATGTCGCCAACGCCAAGACTCCAGGAGCCTACCAAACCGCCGACATAATCAGTACCGCTGACAGTACCTGTAGAATAATTATTATTCAACACGTTGTCACTACTATAATATCCGCCATTTTGCGCTATTCCGCCCACGATACCGCCAACGTGATTATTGCCGCTTACCGTAACCGCAGAGTAATTATTAGACACATTGAAATTTTCACTGCTTAAACTTCCAGCTACACCGCCGACATAATTAGTACCTCTGACCGTACCTGTCACCCAACAGTTATTGATATTGCGGCCAACTCCAGCCACACCGCCAACGTAAGAACCGCCTGCTATGTCTACATTCTCAAGTCCAAGATTTTGCACCGGCCCCGCTGAAGAAGAAATACGGCCAAACAAGCCCTGATACATATCGGAGCCGGAGCGGTTAATGGTCAAATTGCTTATAGTCTTATTTTGACCGTCAAATGTTCCGTTGAATGGAAAATTTGTCCCTATAGGCGTCCAGTTTTCATAATCGGAGAGGTCGATATTATTGCTGAGATTTATGATTTTGCCGTTAAAATTATCCCTCGCTATCTCGTCTGCCGTCCCGTTCACAATTTCCGCAAGCCCTGCCAGTTCACTGGCTTTGGTGATGGTATACGGACTTGATTTGCCCGCGTACCATTCGTAATCCGGTCCGTCGGAATTCTCTGATACTATAAATACTGCGCCAATATCTAAATTTATACCTTTGACAGTCACCTCATAAATTCCTGTACCCTCTCCAGTTAAATCGCCGCTCCAATTGCTGAATTCATAGCCGAGGTCAGGAACCGCTGTGAGAGTAACACTCTCATTGTAATCATATTCAGGCTTATCGGGAGATTTAATCACACTGCCCCCCTCACCGGCAGTTATGTTAATTGTATATGTGGTGTTGGTAATGCCGCTGCCTGAATCACGGAGCTTATTGCGGATATATTCGCCTGAAACGCTAAGGTCACCTGAAGGGTCAAGATGGTCGCCCGACGCTATCCATCCACCTGTTGAATTTGAAACTGTAGACTTAAGTATCGCGGAACGTTCATTCTTATTGGTAATAGACCAGTTCACCCAGCTTATTTCGTCGTTGTCAAGAAACGCAAGCCACGTATTTGTTCTGTCTATATTTAGAGCCCCGGTTCCGTCTGCATTACTTGTACCAAATTCCGAAACAAAAACTGCCTTGGGAGCAGAGTGATTAAGTAAAGCCAGAACTCGATTCCTGTAATTATTCCAATGAAAATCGTTATTATAAAAATGCAAAGAATATGCAACATTGTTACCGCTCACAGGATGGGAATTTATTTCTTCAGGATTTTGTAAACTGCTAAATCCCAGCGTACCTACTATTACAACGTTGTTTGAACCTTGAACTCTGATTGCGCTTATTACTGTGTTCGAGTAGCTCACTATGGCGTTCCAATTTTCGTCCAGGCAATAGGTGCCGCTATTACAGGGTTCATTATATATTTCATAAATAATATTTGGATACTGACCCCACTCCTGAGCCACACGGGTGAAAAACTGTACAGCTCCATCTCTAATGTTACGGCCATTGAAATTTGTAGATGTAGCAATATGAGTGTGCCAGTCAACTATAACATAAATTCCTCTTCTTATAGCTCCTTCCACTACCGTTTTTAACTGCGCCCACTGTCTTGTCTCATCGCCGTCAAGATACCCTTCGCTACCACCGCCCCTTTGTTCATTGGCTACAGCTACGGGCACGCGCAAAACATCTACTTTCCAGTCATGAACCATCCACCCAACTACATCATCGTTATAGAAAGGTCTGCCATCTACGGCGTTGCCCAAAAAGAAACTCATCCCCCGCAATTGCACATCATGCCCATGCTCACTGACAATTTTATTGCCGTCTATAGCCAAATGTCCATGTTTTTCTACAGGACTCCCTGTCGGCGCTTCTCCGGGCAGGGGCAATTTTGGATTTAACTGCTGCGCCGTCGCTGCAACCGCAAACAACACCGCAACAACCATCACCAATAATCTTCTGATTTTAACACCGGAATAATTCATATTTCCCTTTTAGCAACAGTAAACAATCAGAGTAGAGCCGGTCTATACACAATTATAAATTGGACATCGTATAATGAACTTTTCACCATGTAATTTATATACAACAAGCAATTCTATAAAATAATATATTGGTAACTAATCACCTAATAAATAAAAAAAATAATGAACGTGAAACGTATGAAGGAAGATTTTCGCAAATGTTTAAAGATTGTAACAAAAATATGCCAATAACGTTTGAATTTTAGAATTTAATCATAATTTTTTGTGATATACGATTTTAGATAGCATTACTGCGAGAAGTTTTGTATATTATATTTAGCATTCAAATTCGCAGCGTGTAATCAGTAAAATATCAGTCAGGGGGGTACATGGCTAAAGTTGAAACTATGTCGATAAGTGAGAAGCTGGCAATATCTAATAAGGCTATAGCTTTGAAAAAAGCGGGTGATTTTGATGGATATGACCGTCTTATGAAGACCCTTCCTCTGCCGCCTTATATAGCAAAGGTCACTAAAGAGAAAGAGGGCCTTGATGCTCTATTGGACAGCGGTTGGAATTTGAGTGAAGTGGAGGCGGAATTTGGAGCAGAGTGGCTTAAGAAATAGAATTTATAAAGCAGCGACAAACATTGATTTGGGCCGTAAGGGTTTTGCTATTATAGGCGAAGAACGAGCAGGGCGTATTTCTTATGAAGATGGTATTACAGATGCTCTAAACGCTTTTAAAGAGGCACGAGCCACCGCTGATCCCCAAACCATTTTTTTGGCCGAATACTATTTTCTATCCCAAGAGTTTCATCTTTGCTATGCAAGAGACATAAACGCATTAGCGAGCCTCACATCTGCCATTGAAAGTTTTGACTGCGCTTTTCGTGTTTTGAAAATTGTAGAAAACCGTACTCTTTATCAGGCGGTTGAAAAATCTTATCCTTACGGCAATAAATCCCGTGTAAAAGGTTTCCCAAAGGATGCCTTCCACATCGCCTGCATTTCTCACAGAACACGGCTAAAAAATAATTTGAGCGCCATCGGCATAGACCCTATAGAAAAATCATTATTGGAACAGCGCCGTTTAAATCTCACCGCTGCGCAGAATAGCTACGTTAAAAAACAGAAAATTGCTCTCACTACGAAAACATATCAATAGAGCTTGATATTTTGAAGGATATCAGTGAATTTTTAAACGCGAAAATAGCCGAAACGAAGGAATGAATCTGCCGGTAAAAACGATGCTGTTAAAATTTCCCCTTATCTCACTATTTGCGCTCAGCATTTGCGTATTTGCCAACCAGCCCGGAACATCTGCAGCTGTTACTCCATCCATAAAGAACACTAAAAACAGCGGCCAAACGCCTGCCGTTAGCTTTAATGATAATGATTACCGGCTCTCAAAACTTACCATAGAAGAAAAAATCGGCCAGCTTCTGATGCCCCGTCTGCGGTGGCAGATTAAAGGGGTGGATTCGTCAACTGTAGATTTAATGAAAACCGTTCCCGTGGGCGGAATAGCCCTCTATCGCGACAATGTAGAAAATATTCCGCAGCTTCAGGCGTTTACAAAAGATTTACAGGCTCTTGCCCGCCTGCCGCTTTTTATAGCAATAGACGAAGAGGGCGGACGGGTATCGCGCATCGGCAGGCTCTTTAGCGGCCCTACCCCGCCGGCGTATGATATTGGAAGCAGGGGCGATTTTACCGCAGCCTACGCCGCGGCGTGTACAATCGGGAGACGGCTCACCCATTTGGGAATTAATATGAATTTCGCCCCAATAGCCGATATCTGGAGCAATCCGGCCAATAAAGCGATTGGAAACAGAGCCTTCGGCAAAACCCCTGATATCACGGCAGAGATGGTAGCGGTAACAGTGCGCGGGTTTGCCTCACAAGGGGTGCTTGCCGTTGTGAAACACTTCCCCGGACACGGTGATACTTATGAAGACAGCCACTACCACCCGGCTGTCTATCCGCACAAGCGCGAACACTTTAACAAAGTGGAAGCCATACCCTTTGTAAAAGCTATTGAAGCAGGTACGGCGGGGATAATGACCGGTCATATCGTCACCCCTGCTTTTAAGGAGAGTCGGCTTCTCATGAGCTGGAAAGCGCCTTTTGTAAAGGCGGGCGCGCTCCCTGTCACCTTTTCGGATTTTTGGCTGCAGGATGTGCTGCGCAAAGATATGGGGTTTGACGGGCTGATTATATCCGACGCGCTTGACATGCGCGCTTTAACCGACCATTTTACAAGTGAGCAAATTATCCTCGGCACATTTCTCGCGGGGGCGGATATTTTGCTTGTTCCGCCAAATCCCAAAGAAGCGTTTAAGATTATGATAGACGCTTACAATACCGGTCTGTTTGACGAAGAGAGAGTTAACCGGTCTGTGCGGCGTGTACTTAAGGCTAAGGAGCGGTGGTTAATCAGGGAGTAGAGATGATTATACTACCTGACGCCCAAAATTATCGACACCTTCTCTTTTTTACCGTTTGGCGCAGTGATTGTACCGCGCACCAAATACGTTCCCGCCGCTACAGGACGGCCCTTTGTGTCACGCAAATCCCATGAACCGATACTGCGGCGTGATGGATTATCTAATGCGGATGATTTATTCAGTGCGGGTTGAAAATTTTCAACCCCCGCACCATGAATATTGATTTTATTTACAACATTGCCCTGCGCGTCAAAAATTGTTAATGTGCCAACACCGCCAACATCACGGGCATCATCGGTATCACGGGCGACCCCTACGAAGAAATTTACCGTTCCTGCGGATTTTGCCACAGGATTCGGGCCTGCTGTTAATCCGGCTGGCTGTACGTTTGATACCGTTACCTGCGGCAGCGGCGATATTATATGTAAAATTGCGGTCTCGGAAAAATCTCCGGCAGACGCTGTAAACGTAATAATATCACCGGCGACAGCGCTCGCCTGAATCAAACCGAATTCCGCGATACCGGTGGATGCGTCAGTTACAATATTCTTTGAAACAACTACACCTGATAAATCTGCTGATAATCTTATAGTCACCGCCCTGTCTGTAAAAGCGTTACCCGAACTGTTCAATACCATCACCTGAACCGAATAAAATGATGATTGACCTGCAATAAGCGAATCGTTATCTGAAGCAGGCGTGATAAACTTTAAACCGGTAAAGCCGACAGGAATCACAGGCGCAGACTCTACGATAACAAGTATAGGCTCCGATGCGCTGCTAACAGTTTTTATACCGCCGTCTTCGTTATCAATGATTGTATTTGTTATCACAACATAATAGTAATAAGTCCCAGCCTCAGACGCAGGTACGTTGTAAGATAAACCAATTGCGCCTTCGATTGCCGTGCCGCCGGTGTTGCTGTCGGTTGTGCTGATATACCATTGATAAGTTAATGCGCCTTCATCAGATACGCTTGCTGATACGGATATAGTGTGTGCCGTACCCTCAGTTACCGTATTGCTTGACGTTTGCGCGGTAACTGTCGGAGTTTGGGCGTTGACAACCTGAATCGGTTCGTCATGAGGCGTTGCGGTTATAACTAGTGCGAGCTCCTCTGTTTCCTGCTCCGTACCGCCGCCCTTGTTAAGTTTTATCGTGAATGTGTAGCTGCCGTTTGTACCGGCGGGGCTGCCGGATGTACCGGATGCTGCGGGAGTGAATTGGCCATCATGTACGGTTGGAATTACACCGTTTAATTCAAGCTCGTCAATTATATTTTGAACGCTTGCTCTTGCGAAATTCAACGAATTAACAATCGTCTGCGGTACCGAACCGAAATCGGTGTTTTCAATAGCTGCTTTGGCTGATGTGATGTCGGCGTTATCCTGTGTTGCATCATAAGGTGTTGCGGTTATAATGAGTGTCCGCATTGCTGTGGTATACTCCGCACTCATACCTTTTTTCAGTTTCACCGTAAAAGTATAACTGCCATTATTACCGGATACATTACCGACAGTTCCGGCAACTGCCGCAGTAAACGCGCCGTCTACCACTGTTGGAGTTACACCGTTTAGTCCAAGACCGCTAATTATTGTCTCAATATGTGACTTTGCCGCAGGTTGTGTATTTAATACCGCCTGCGATACAGAGCCGAAATTTGTGTTTTCAATTGTTGTTTTTGCTGCTGACGCGGTAATATCTTCCTGAGACAGGGCTTTAATAATTGGATAGCCATCATTTATATCTGCATGTATAGTCCAGATTTCTTCAAAATCCCAGCCGGTATAGGTGCTTTGAGTTTTCATTTCAGCAAGGTTTTTTGGAGTGCCGTGTGAGTTGGGGGTTGATCCTGTAAAAGTTGCGTTGTAGAAGGAGTTTGTTGCTGAGCTCGTGCCGCTTATGCCGCCTAACCAGGAGCTCGTTCCTGTCACGTTTCCAATAAAGTAAGAGTTCGTTGCACTGCCAGTGCCTGATATGCCGCCAACAGGGTAATTTCCCCCGGTTACATTGCCAATAACGTAGGAATTTGTTACAGTGCCGTTGCTGCTTATGCCGCCAACGTGGGCACTCCCCGATATATTGCCAATGATGTATGAATTCGTTACGCTACCATAAACAGATATGCCACCCGCATAATAGTTTGCTGTCACATTTCCAACAAAATAGGAATTCGTTACTGTACCATAGTAAGCTATGCCGCCTGTATGGTTATTCCCCGACACATCACCAATGAAATAAGAATCTGTTATTATATCACCGTAGGAACCAGAACTTATGCCGCCAATAGGCGGACCACCACTACTAACCTCATACTGCGACACATTGCCAATAACATAAGAATTCGTTATCTTGTTATTATCACCATAGCTTATTATACCACTAACATATACGCTACCCTTTACATAAAGACCAACCAAACCGAGATTGCTGATGTTTGCTCCATACGCATTGCCGAACAAGCCTTGATATATACTGCTTCTGCAATTTGCGTAAAGACCGCTTATAACCTTGTTGTTACCGTCAAAATTGCCGCTAAAACTACCCCCTATAGATTCCCACAGCTCCAAACCGGTTGTATTCTCATCCCAATTCCGCCAACCGCCTTGCGCAAGAGTATCATTCAACACAATATTATCGCCAAGTTTAATATATTCGCCGTCAAAGGTTTTACCTGCATTGACAAAAAAGGCCACGTTTTCAAGATGTGTTTTTGTCATTATTATATAAGGATTACTCTCTGTTCCAGTACCTCTGTCAAAATAAGACGCTACATTAACAACAGGCGCCTTTGAACCTGAAAAAGTTGGATAGTTATTGGGGTTATGTACCCAGCCCGTATAATTATTGTCTGTGCTAACAGTATTTAATAATCCGGCATAATATTGTAAACTGTCACGAAAAGCTAAATTTTGCATCTCTGCAGTGGTTTTTGGGGTGCCAAGAGAATTGAGATTGGCTGCTGTTGCTAAATCGGAATTGTAGAAAGAATGTATTATAGTGCTATTGTTACCAACCATAGGGCCAACGTTTTCATCCCCTTCTACATTGCCAACAAAATAGGAATTACGTACCGCACCACTGTTGCCTAATATACCCCCAACATAGTCACTTCCTGTCACGTTTCCAATAAAGTAAGAATTTTCTACACCACCAATGCCGCCTATTATACCCCCGACATTGTTTATTCCTTCCACATTTCCATCAAAATATGAATTACGTACCGTAGCACTATTGCCTACTATACCCCCAACATAGTCACTTCCTGTCACGTTTCCAACAAAGTAAGAATTTTCTACACTGCCACCACCAACTAATATACCGCCAACATAGCCGCCCCCCGATACATTACCAATTACGTAGGAATTTATTACCTTACCACCTGAGTAACCAATTATACCGCTGACATAGTCACTTCCTGTCACGTTTCCAACAAAGTAAGAATTCTCTACCGTACCCCAACCGCCTTTTATACCGCCAACATAGCCGCCCCCCGATACATTACCAATTGCGTAGGAATTTATTACCGTACCACTATTGGAACCAATTATGCCGCCAACATAATTTTCTCCTTTAACATAAAAACCTGTCAAGCCAAGATTGCTTATTGTAAAACCAACAGCACCGAATAAACCTTGTCTATCATCGGTACTGTTTATATAAAGACCGCTTATTACCTTGCCGTTGCCGTCAAAATAGCAACCACTAAAATTATATGCGCTATCTATAGGCGTCCACTGCTCTAAACCGTATGTATTTTCATCCCAATTTCTCCAATTACCATGCGCAGCAGTATCATTCAAAACTATGTTATCGCCAAGTTTGAAATACATATCGGAAATGTATATACCTAAATTACCAAGAACATTGATATTTTCAAGCTGAGTCTTGTTCATTATTATGTAAGGGTCGTCTTCCGCTCCGGTACCGCTTTCAAATAAATTATTAATGACAGCCTTTGAATCTGAAAGAGATGGGTAATTACCCGCATTATATATCCAACCCATATAATTATTTTCGATATTATTCAGCAAACTTGCATATTTTTGCAAATTATCATGAAAACCTTCGCTTTGCATCTCTGCAGTTGTTGTCCGGGTACCAGCTGAGTTTAGATTGTCTGCTATTGCCAAATCGGAATTGTAAAAAGAATTTACTGCTCTATCGTTGTTGCTAATTATGCCGCCTACACTGTTTGTTCCCGTCACATTTCCAACAAAATAGGAATTACTTACTACGCCATTGCGGCCGATTATGCCGCCTACAAAACTAGTGCCAGACACATTGCCAATAGCGTAGGAATTACTTATCGAACCGCCGCTACCACTTATGCCGCCGACATTGTTTCCACCTCTCACATAAAAACCTACCAAGCCAAGATTGCTTATATTTGCACTACTTGTCCAGCCGAACAATCCCTGACCCTGTGCTGTAGAATTTATGTAAAGGCCGCTTATTACATAACCTTTACCGTCAAAATTACCGTTGAATTCTACATTTGAACTCGCTATAGGTATCCATCTGTTCAAACCATTTGTATTTTCATCCCAATTCCGCCAGTCAGTGGTATCGTTTAAGAAGATGTTATTGCCAAGCGCTATGGTTTTGCCAGAAAAATTAACCGCCTCCGCAAGCCCGGCGTTACCATTTACAAGAGCAGCCAATCCCTCCAATTGATTTACATTGGATATAGTGTAAGTAAGAGCACTCGGGTTGTTTGTATACCAAGCGATGTCAATAAGCAGCTGTCCTCTGTAAACCGGATAACCATCATTTATACGACCGGATATACCCCATATATTTTGAAAATCCCAACCGGTATAGGTACTTTGAGTTCTCATCTGTTCTGCAGTTCTTGAGGTACCAAGTGAGTTGCGTGTTGGTCCTGTAAAGACAGCGTTAAAGAAAGAACTTGTTACTGTACTACCGCTGGCGCTGCCGACTATGCCGCCAATACTGCTTGTTCCTGTCACACTTCCAACAAAATAGGAACGAGTTACAGTGCCGCTGCCGCCGATTATGCCGCCGACAAAACTAGTGCCGACCACATTGCCAATGGCGTAGGAATTACTTATCGAACCGCCGCTACCAATTATACCGCCTATATTGTTTCCACCTCTCACATAAAAACCTACCAAGCCAAGATTGCTTATGTTTGCTCCAAATGTATTACCGAATAGACCTTGATTCCCTGCAGTAGTATTTATATAAAGACCGCTTATTACATAACCATTACCATCAAAATTGCCCCTGAAGCCGCCACCTATAGGCGTCCACTGTTCTAAACCGGTTGTTGCTTGATTCCAAGTTCTCCATCCGGTAGTATCATTCAAAACTATATTTGTATCAAGTTTGATATATTCGCCCTCAAAGGTTTTACCTGCATTTGCCAAAAAAGCAAGATTCTCAAGATGGGTTTTAGTCTTTACTATGTATGGATTATTCTCTGCTCCTGTACCTCTTTCGAAATAACTGGATATATTAATATTATTAGGAGCCTTTGAACCGGAAAGTGTTGGATAGTCATTTGCGTTATATATCCATCCCATACAATTATTGTCTGTATTAACGGTATTTAATACGCTGGCATTCACCTGCAAAAGTTCGTGGAAGCTGCTGCTCTGCATTTCTGAGGTTGTTTTCTTAGTACCAAGAGTGCTGAGGTTAATTGCCGTTGCCAAATCAGAATTATAGTAAGAGTTTATTACTGTGCCTGCACCAGCTATACCGCAGCCATAATTTGTTCCCGTTTCCGTTACACTTCCAACGAAATAGGAATTAATTACAAGACCACTGCTGGCTATACCCCCAACACTATTATACTCCCCCGACACATTACCAATGGCGTAGGAATTCGTTACTCTACCCCCTATGCAGCCAACAGAATAACCTTTAACATAAAAACCAACTAAACCAAGATTACTTATGTCTCCATGTGCAAACAAACCTTGATTACAATTGTAGCTATTTATGTAAAGACCGCTTATTACCTTGCCGTTACCATCAAAATTGCCAACTTGTATAGGAGTCCACTGTTCTAAACCGGTTGTTGCTTGATTCCAAGTTCTCCAACCACCATGCGCGGTAGTATCATTCAAAACTATGTCTGCACCAAGTTTGAAATATTTATCCAAAATGTTTATGTCCAAGTTGTTAAGAAGATTTATATTTTCAAGTTGAGTCTTGTTCATTATTACGTAAGGGTCATCCTGCGCTCCTGTGCCACTTTCGAAATAATCTGCGACATTGATAACTGGCGCTGGCGCCTTTGAGCCGGAAAGAGTTGGATAGCCATCCGCGTTAAATGTCCAACCCATATAACTGTTGTTTGCATTATTAGCGTTTTGTAATCCAGCATATAAATGTAAGAAATTTTGGAAAGCGTTGGACTGCATCTGTGCTGTGGTTTTGGGGGTACCCCAAGAGAAAGATTTATCTTCATCTGGAAAAATTGCGTTGTAAAAAGAATTTGTTACTGAACCGCACGAACCGCATATACCACCAATATAATAGTTACTTCCTGTCACGCTTCCAACGAACCAAGAATTCGTTACATTGTCGGAATAATTCTCGGCATCACCGCCAATTATACCGCCTACAAGATGAACTCCAAACACATTGCCTATAGCATAAGAATTCGTTACCGTACCAGTAGCACCAATTATACCACCAGCCATACCATCATTACCTTTTACGTCCCCAATGAAATAGGAGTTCGTTACAGTACCGCCACTGCCACTTACACCACCAACACCATGAACTCCTGATACATTACCAATTGCATAGGAATTCGTTACTATACCCCCCGACCGACCAATTATGCCACCGGTAAAGCTTCCACCTCTAACATAAAAACCAACCAAACCGAGATCGCTTATGATACTTCCTCCACCTCTCATATCGCCAAATAAACCTTGATTTTGTGCGGTGGTATTTATATAAAGGCCGCTTATCACCTTACCATTACCATCAAAATTGCCTCTAAAATTATTAGTGGTTGATGAGCCTATAGGCGTCCATTCATTCAACCCCTCAGTATTTTCATCCCAATTCCGCCAACCGCCTTTATTGCTTGCGCTTGTATCGTTCAAAACTATGTCATTGCCAAGCCTGACTGTTTTACCGGAAAAACTCTGCGTCCCATTATTAACAATCTGCGCCAGCCCCGCCAGCTCATCAGCAGTATAAATCGTATAAGTATCAGCCGATGTATTACTTGTATACCAAGCTATATCAGGCGTATAAGCAGCAACATTAATCCCAACCGCAAACAACACAGCAACAACCATCACCAATAATCTTCTGATTTTAACACCGGAATAATTCATATTTCCCTTTTATCAACAGTAAACAATCAGAGTAGAGCCGGTCTATACACAATTATAAACTGTACATCGTATAATGAACTTTTCACCATGTAATTTATGGACAACAAGCAATTTCATAAAATAATATATTGGTAACTAACTTTCTATAAATAAAATATTATTTTTAATGGAACGCGCAGCGGAAGTTTTTTTGCGTTTTTATGAATACTGCGCTTGTGCGATATTCTGAAAATTTTCCCCATGCGCTACCGGTTTAATTTATATTATAATTTCTTTGTATAATTAAGGGCTTTAGTCGTATTTTCTCATATTATCTTACAACCTGCCATTTTTTTTACGTGTGCCCGCGCACTGAAGCAAAAAAACACAACACCCACCTCAAAACGTATATTATTATTGTATGTACGAATTTTGCTTAAAATATTTGAGGCAAGGTACCTTACCCAAGTATAACCGATAAAATATCTTGTCCAACTTCTCGAAATCGTTTATAATGGTACATAGAGGGAGAAATAGGTTAATGTCTACAGTACAGGAGTCAATAACACCAATCACGGCGATACCTGCGGAAGCTGACGTTTTAGAGCCGTCTGATGACCGTATATTTAAGGCGCTGCTTACGCATCCTAACGCTGGGAGCGCTCTTAAAGGTCTAATCTCTGCGGTTATTGAGCTTGACAAACTCAACAAACTGTTAAATAAGCCGGTAGAGGATATGGCGCTTATAGAAGAGTGGTCGGTATTTTTCAAATACGCGCCTGACCCAAAGCATAGAGATTTAGTA